>Ga0209636_10001285_pt1 | contig 25089 bp, 22 predicted proteins | sample DeeMarSWOR152_54_FD_187464 | JGI IMG/M metagenome (GOLD analysis project Ga0209636, IMG submission 187464) | Marine sediment microbial communities from White Oak River estuary, North Carolina - WOR-1-52-54 (SPAdes) (version 2) | ecosystem: Environmental > Aquatic > Marine > Intertidal zone >...
CTTCTCTTTGTCTCGGTCTTGCCAAGCGTCGAACCATTTCACCTTTTCGAGATACTTGAGTTTGTGAACCCACTCGTCCAGACAGAGGTAGCATTCATTCAAAGCCCGCTCCTGTCCGATGACCCACTCGAGAAGATTGCTAGACACAGGATAGCCTTCCGTGGACTTGAAGGCCTTCCAGTCCCATTTCTTGCCACGGATGACCTCCGTTTCATCCCCAAAGTAGTCCCCAGTGTCTTTTCCCAATTTTGAACGCTCACCTAGGCTGGGTTGAGTTTTATCTATCACATAGGAGGATATCTGAGCCCCTTCCCGATATCCTCAAGCAATACTGGCGTTTCTGCGAATTTAAAGACTTATTTCGGGAGAAAGAATATAGCAGAAACGGAGCACCTTTCAGGACGAGAAAGAAAATCTGAATACACTATGACATAGCTTTTGAACTAATCAATGCTCCTTGTCAGATAAGCAGACATTTCCTTCACTGCTCAAACAATTAGTCTCGTTCCAGCATACAAATTCAGAATCTTATTTTGCAATGTAGGAAATACGAACTCCAAATTCATACGAGTTAAATACTCTGACCAAAGAAGATTCTAGGCAAGGTGGAATCAATAACATGGTTAAAACGCTAAGATCACGAAGAGGGATATCCCCAATTCTAGCAACTCTTCTGTTGGTAGTCATCGCAGTAGCCGCAATCGTCATAACCTACGCTTGGGTCATGACATTCACCGGTGGCGCCACGGGACAAGCCGGTGTGTGGCTCGATCGTGACGCAGTCTCCTGGAACCAAGGCAACATCACGATCTACCTGAGAAACAAGGGCACATCCGACGCCGAGATCGACGCCGTATACGTCGGCACATCATATGAAAACTTGGAGGAGCAGACCTCTGTAACCTACACTCCTTCAACAAGCGTCGAGAAAGATGGAGGAACGATCACAATCACCATCGACTATTCATGGGCATCTGATACAAGATATTACTTCACGATCGCGCCTAAATTAGGACAGCCCTACAAATTTGATGAGAAGGCACCTCAGTAATATTACAGACTCTTGGCTCTTCTAATAGGCTTGAGAAGAGACCAGAACTCTTGGGGTGAGACGGTTCCACTCGTCTTTAGCATATATCTTTTGCCTATAATACTGTAATAAACTAGGTGATGTGGGATTTAGAATGAATGAAATATTTGACGGAGTTCGCGTCCTTCTCACTTCGACCTTTTTGATTTATGCCTCTTGGAGTGACCTCAAGAATCGGGAAGTGAGCAACAAAGTTTGGGCGATTCTCGCACCCTTGGCATTTGCCTTGACTTTTTCGCAGTTCTTTATGTTCGCCCCGGACATGTTCCAAATTTATGCCTTCTCCTTCGCAATAACCTCAGCTGTATCTGTGGCTCTTTTCTACGCTGGAGCCTTTGGTGGAGCGGATGCCAAGGCTCTGATGTGCTTGTCTCTCGCCTTACCTTATCCAGTTCATCTCCTTCAACCAATCGGCTTTGTCTCCCCACTTTTTCCAATCACCGTCTTCTGCAACGCGGTTCTCCTAGCAGCATCAACGGTGTTCTACGCTGTGACGCGTAATCTTCTCTGGAAATACAGAACTGGAAAGAAACTCTTTGAGGACTTTGAAGCGCAGTCGATGAGCCGAAAAATTCTTGCGTTTCTCTGCGGTTACAAAATCAACATCAGCGAACTAGAAAGGAGAAAGCACTTCTACCCGCTTGAAGACGTTCAAATAGACGAGACAGGAGAAACAAAAAGAAGCCTGCTTGTATTCCCAAGCGATGAGAAGAAAGAGAAGATTGTTGAAAGGATCTTGGAGGCTTCACGTGAGGGACGGCTGCGGAGTGCCGTGTGGATAACACCGGGCTTACCTTTCCTAGTCTTCATTACAGTTGGCTTAATCATAGCTTTGACCCTTGGAGATATAATATGGATTGTGCTTAGCCTAGCACTGTGAAGCTCAGCGCTTGATATCCGCTAAGGCTGTTTTAATAGGCGAAAGAATGGTGAACACTTGCATCCATCTTAAATAGATGCCTTTTCATAGACGTTGCTGAACATTCACAAACTCAACAATATGTGGAGTACAAGTCTGATGAAGACGGAGAAGAAGCGATTCAGGAAGATGTTTCCTCATCTAGCCGAGGAGCTGGGGGGCAAGGAACACGTAACACCAATAACCTCGGTCCGGTCTGATCTCCAAACGGGAGAGAAGGCTTCGTCAAAGAAGTTCGTCAGCTACATGCCTGATGTCATAGATTTTATCCGTAGATGCGACAACGACCAGCAAGCAGAGGAGATAATCAGCTATCTAGAGAAGAGCGGCGAAGTCAAGCATGAATATGCCAGAAGACTTAGGAGGCAGCTGAGAGAGAAAGGCGTCAGAAGCTTCGGATCAAAGAAGGAAGAAGACTACTATTCCAAAGGAAGCAATCTCTGAAATCAAGAAGCCGACCTAATCCATTGTGCCAAGCATGTGCACCCTATCTCTTTTCTCTTTGTGCACATGAATCTTTCATCGGCCGCACCTGCAAGATCATCCAATCCATAATGATTCAAACAACCATGGAAAAAGGTCCTGTTCAGAAATTGCAGGCGGACTCTATTTGCTTGTACAGGAGCTTCACGTTTCTAAAAGTAAATAAAGGCAATCAATAATAGATACGCAAAAGCTAAGGTTGATGTGGTCCGATATGAGCAGAAAGCCTCTCTTAATGCTTCTCCTTATGCTCGCTATAATTTCCCTCGCCCCTACCACATTTCATGCCAACGCCGCCAATTCATCTTCTACAGACATTGAAATAAATCAAGTAGATCATGTAGTGCAAATTCAAGAGGCCGGACTAGTTACGATCAAAGATACCATTAACATGTCTCTAGCAGGAGAGAGCGTACAACCCCAGAATTTTCCCATAGGTTTCCCATCTGAATACGCACCGAATCTTGTACACTGCTTCGCCCATAACACCTCGGATCCAGCTAAACAGCTAGAGGTGACACCCGACACTGGATTAGGGAAAATAGGTTTCTATGGAATAAACGTCACCTTACCCGCAGATATGAACGACAAAAGCTCTTATAGCTTCACAGTTGTTTTTGTCTTCTCAGACCTGATACACGCGGAGACTCCACGTCTTGAATATCTTTGGTGGAATCTCACCTTCCCCCTATACCCAAGTCTAACCCGAATGGTCCCTATCTGCAATGTGATGGTCATCCTCCCTTCAAGGGTAGGAAACATTTTAGTTGAATACCACAGCAATCTGGTTGAGAAGGGGCTTAACGTAAGCTTAACTTCGATTGCCTTTCGTCAAGTTTTACAGTTCTCGAAAACGCACCTTGAGAGCTTTGCCCGCGAGTCCGCTTGGGTGCGGTTTTACCAGCTTTTGACTGCAGAACTCGATGTCTTCCTCATGATTGACGTCGATGAAATAAAGCGGGATATATCATTTGATGAGTTGGGACACATCACTGTGTCTGATTTCTACCACCTAACGAACAAGGGGGAATTGAATCTCACCAGCATAAAACTTCGCTTGCCTCAATACGCTTTCGACGTTTCATGGATGGATGAGAAGGGTAATATCCAGAAAGAACCATCTTTGGAGGGAAATGCAACCACCTCCCATATGAACGCCACCATATCATTTGAGATGGCTCTTGAAAAGAGCGAAGAAACAGAGTTCACTATGACCTATGGGCTTCCCTGGAAAGAATATGTCACTCAGAGCGCTTGGCGCAACTTCAATCTTACTTTCAGCTTCTTCGAGCGAGAATACTTTGATTGGACTATACGGAAGCTATCTCTGACAATAAACCTACCTAATAACGCTGATTTTCAGTCTTGTTCGGTGTCGCCTCAGAGTGTGGAAAAGAGCATAACGTTCTCTTTCCACAACATTACACCGTTTCATGATCTCGATTTTCACCTCACATACGAGTATGTTATTTTCTGGGCGTCTTTCCATCCTACTATATGGGTGGGACTATTAGTGACTGTAGCATGTGTCATAGCTTTTCTTTGGCGAGTTCCCAAGCCTCCTCCAGTTTCTGTGATCCCTATATCTCCAGAGACTCTCAGAAGCTTTGTTGATACATACGAGAGGAAGACGAGCGCGATTCGAGAACTCGAGACGCTAGAGCCGCAGGTGCGGAAGAGAAAGATTCCCCGGCGTCGATACAAGGTGCGGAAGAAGGCCCTAGATGGCAGGCTTTCCGTGCTCTCTAAGGATCTGGCGAATATGAAAGAAGAAATAAGAAAGGCAGGTTCACGATACGCAAATACAATGAGGCAGATTGAGGTTGCTGAGGCCGAACTTCAAGAGACAGAAGCAGCCATTCGGAGAATCGAACTGCGGTATCGCCGCAGAGAAATCTCAAAGGGAACCTATAGCAAGCTCCTGGAGGAGTACAACCGTAGAAAGGAGCGGGCAGAGACGACCATCGACGGAGTTCTGCTGAGGCTTAGGGAAGAGATCCGCTAGGTATGAAAACGCTTTTATTTTAGACAGTTTATTTCGTTAGAATCTAAAGGGAGTCTGATCTGGATGGTTGAGATTAAGATTGATGAAGAGAAGTGTACCGGATGCGGAACGTGCGTTGATACGTGTCCTGTTGAGGTGTTTGAGATCAGAGACGAGAAGTCTGTTGTTGTAAACTTGGATGAATGCCTCGTTTGCATGGCGTGTGAAGTCCAGTGTCCTGAAGGGGCTGTTGAGGTTATAGAGTAGAGAATCGGACATATGTATAGGAACACCAAGAATCACTCTCTATCGGAATCATAATTGAAACTACAAGTCCCAAAATGAGGATTGAATGCTCCTTATTTCCTTCATAATATTCTCAGCTTGTTTTCTCACTTTCGAACCAGTTGCCGGAGCCTTGTCTTGAAAGGCGTATGGAACCTCCTCCATCTTTGCTACAATCGCAGCCGCCATTTTTCCGACATAGTTTAGGCTGTATCCCCCTTCCAAGACCGCCACAAGCTTTCCCTTGCAGAATTGAGATGCTAGATCCAACATGTTTGAGAAGGTTTCGAGATAGCCTGAGGCGGACAAAGAGAGCGACGCTACTGGATCTGTGTAGTGACCATCGAAGCCGAGAGAGACAAGAATGATCTGGGGTTTATACTGCTGGACGATTGGAACCACGATCTGATTGAAGGCCTTGAGGTATATTCGGTCGTCGGTTCCAAGTGGAAATGGAATGTTCACAGTGTATCCTAGTCCATCTTCATTACCCGTCTCATCTGTGAAGCCTGTGCCTGGAAATCCCGTTGGGTCTTGATGCAGGCTTATGTAGAGAACTTTGTTTGTGTCGTAGAAGATCTCTTGGGTAGCATTTCCATGGTGTGCGTCTATATCCACGATTAAGACGCGGTCAAATCTATACTCTTTAAGGAGATAGGTGGCCGCTATGGCGATGTTATTGAAGAGGCAGAAGCCCATCGCATAGTATGGACCAGCGTGGTGTCCGGGAGGCCGAACGAGGGCGAAAGCATTCTCAAATCTTTCATGCATCACAAGACTAACTGCTTCTAAGGCTCCTCCGACCGCAAAAAGGGCTGTCTCAAAGCTTTTAGGCGAAACTGTGGTGTCGCCGAGGTCTAGAAGCCCACCTCCAGAAGCGCAACATCCCTCAACAAGTTGGATGTAGTCTGATTCATGGACAAGCTTCAAGTGGTCTATGCTGGCGCGCTTGGGCTCGATGAGTGAGCATTTCCCCGTTTCTAAGAGACCGCTGCGATTCAGCTCTTCCATGATTGCCTTCAGACGTTCGGGTGACTCAGGATGATTAGGTCCTGTGTTATGATTGAGATATTTTGGTGTGTAGAATACCGCTGTCCTTGGCATTTCAGATCTCCCTTTCAGGGTATACGTCTCGAAAGATTCTCCTAACATACTCGCGCAAGGTTAAGTTTTCCCTTCTTGCCAACCTTCTCAATGCTTTGTCAACTCCGGTGGCGTATTGTACAGCCTTCTTTCTTCTGTTGACGATGAAGGGGGGCATGCCTAGGTTTTGAGCTGTCAGCCGTAAGAGTCTCTTTCTTAGATGGTCTTCTGGGGACTCGATCTTCAGGTGGGTGGGCACCCCTAGAGAAAAATTCACAACATTTCGATCCGCGAATGGAAGTCTCAACTCCACTTTGTGGAAGGAGCACGCTTGAATATCTCTCTGAAAGTTCTTCTCATGACAGGTTATTACATCATGATACATGGAGTCACGCAAAGCTTCGTCACCAGCCGCGTAATCCCGGAGATATTTCTGATACCCGCCGAAGAGTTCATCTGCTCCCTGACCGGCTAAGAGGATGCGGAATCCAAGCTTTGAGGCAATCTGTGCTGTCCAATAGAGGGGGATGGCTACTCCGACTTTTGTCACGTCTGGTTCTTCTATCAGCCACAGGACCTTTGGGAGAGTCTGTTCAATGTCGTCTTGGGTGTAAGTTTGGAGGTGTAGAGGCAGCTCCAACGCCTTTGAGGCGGCTCTCGCATGATGAAGTTCACGCTGGCCCTCTAATCCCACTGTAATTAGTTGGACTTCTATTCCGCAGATTCTTGCTAGCATAGCGATGAGGCTACTGTCTAGACCGCCCGAGAAGGCAACTGCAGCCTTCTTAGTGTCTGAAAGCCTCTCTTTCATCGATTCTGATAATAGAATTTGTAATTGTTTTGCTACTGTCTTCATGTCTGTGGATTTCAGTGAGGATTGTGTTATGGTTCTGATGGGTTGGAATGTGAAGCCGTAAACAGTCATTAGGCCTAGGTTTCCTGGGGGAAACGATTCTGCGTCCTTTATTCCAATTCCCCATAAGGCTTTCCGTTCAGATGCTACGGCTGAGGTTGTTTCGTTCTCGCCATAATAGAGGGGAGTCGTTCCCATAGTGTCTCTCCCAGCGATAACTTTGTCTTGACAAGCGATAGCGAACGCATACGATCCTTTGAGTTTCTTGATTATAGCGCTTGCATTCTTCTGAGGATCAGACGCGAGCGTTGTGAGAATCGCATCGATGGTAGATACGCTAAACGGAGGGAACAGTCGCCCGTTGAATGCGAGTGTGAAGTTTGCGCCTAAGACCGGTTGTGGGCGGTCTTCCGGAAGAATACGTGAAAGGTTGTGACCGAGAGCGACATTTGAGCTCATGCCTTTGATTATTATCTGTTCGATTAAGTTGGCTGTTCTTGTCAAGTTTGGGGTGGCTACTCCGTGACTGTCTGTTCCTCGATGCTTCAACCGTTTGAGCATGGAAAGTACTGTAGGAACGGCGTTTTCGCCCCTCTTTTTCACGGCGGCAGCTATGGCACCCAATATCACGTGACTCCATTCTTTGAATATAGGACAGAGACAAAAGTTAATCTTTTAACCTTTCACTTGTGTATCACTTGTGGGAGATAACAAAGATGCCCATTCTTCCGATCAATACTGGACGTTATGGAACGAAGGAGATGCTTACAATCTTCGACGAGGAGAATCGGCTTCAAAGGTTGTTGGATGTGGAGGCTGCCTTAGCTTGGGCGCATAGTGAAGTAGGAAACATACCGCGAAAGGACGCTGAAAGGATCATCAAAATGGCCTCTGTAAAACATGTCAAAATTGGTCGAGTGAAGGAGATTGAACGCGAAATTAAGCATGATGTAATGTCGGTGGTTCGAGCACTAGCAGAGGCTTGTGGTTCAAGCGGAGCTTACGTTCACCTCGGAGCAACAAGCTCAGACATCTTGGACACCGCGACTGCGCTCCAACTGAAAGATGCCTTGAGGCTGATTGAGGAGAAACTAGCTGATCTCGAGGAAGTTCTGATGAACAGCGCCGATCGCTACAAGAAGACCATGATGATGGGCAGAACCCACGGCCAGCACGCGTTACCGATTACATTCGGACTTAAGCTTGCGGTTTGGATGAGGGAAACGGCAAGGCACATTCAACGCCTTCAAGAATGTGGCGAAAGGGTGTTGGTCGGGAAGATGACAGGCGCCGTTGGAACTCAGGCAGGTCTGGGTCCGCACGCACTGGAGATACAGAAGCTTGTTATGAAAAGGCTTGATCTCAAAGCAGTAGAAGTTTCTACCCAAATCGTGCAGAGGGACCGTTTTGCGGAGCTAATTTGTCTTCTGAGTATTATTTCATCCACACTCGATAAGATAGCAACTGAAATTCGAGAGTTACAGCGGCCTGAAATAGGGGAGGTTTTCGAGTTCTTTGAAAGAGAGAAACAAGTAGGAAGTTCAACCATGCCTCACAAACATGATCCGCAAACCTGTGAAACGGTTTGTGGCTTAGCCAAGATTATGAGAAGTCTTGTTTTGCCGGCTCTGGAAAATATTCCAACTTGGCATGAACGGGATATGACGCAATCCTCCGCTGAGAGATTTCTGATTCCTGAAGCCTGCATATTGACGGATCACATGCTGTTCTCGATGACGAAAGTGTTGACAAACCTGCAGGTCGATGAGGAAAAAATGTTGAAGAACATGGATCTGACGCAAGGACGAATGATGTCTGAGGCAGTCATGCTGACCTTGGCGAAGAAACGTATGGACCGCCAAAAGGCTCATGAGCTCATTCGAAGATTGGCATTAAGAAGCGATGCTGAGAAAAGGCCTTTCAAGCAAGTTCTGCGCGAGGACAAAACGGTGCAAGATGAACTAAGTGAAGAGGAGATTGACAAGGCTCTGGACCCAAGAAACTACCTGGGCACAGCGATAGAACAGGTTGAACTGGCTGTGGAAAAGACGAGACTGGAAAGGAAGGCTCGACAGCTGAAGGTCTAGTATTTAGTTATGGCTTGTTGCTTGGCGCTCTTCTTCTTTTTCAACTTTTTCCATTCTTTCGACTTCACGAGTCCGCCTACCTGTTCCTTGATCTCTTTGGTGAGTTTTGGGCCGATCAGGGGCAGGCTGGTTAGTTCCTTGATAGAGGCCCTCTTTAGATCTTTGATTGTTTTGAGACCTGAGTCGTAGAGTATGCGTGCCCTTACTCTGCCTATGCCCTTCAACCTCACTAGCGGAAGCAGTTCGCTCTTCACACCCTTCTCAACCCTTACCATGAGTTCAGATAGGTGTGGGCGGAGGTTTTCGCAGCGGAAAAGCTTGGATAACTCGTGCGAGGCGTACAAGAGCCATCGCGCCGTATTGGTAAGCCTGTATAGGTCGCCTGGTTGCACACGGAACTTCTCGATCATCTCGTCTTCGGTTGTCTCCTCTATCCAGGAGTCTAGTACCCAGGCGGTCTTGGCTTCTCCCAGAAACTCTTCGTAGGCTATGCGGTCCGTCCATTCATCGGGCACCTCGACCATGAACTCCTCTCGATGCTCGTCAACAAGCGAAGCGAGGTTGTCCATCTCCCCTGAGTAGGGTCTGAGCTTGGGGAACATGTCTGGCGTGTGGGCGATCATGTGCAGAAAGCTTACGTCAGTAACATCAGGTGCCCTGCTCATTAGGGCCTCTCGGATAATGACTCCAGAAATCGGGTCTATGTATAACTCGGAAACTCTTCTTCCGAACTTTGTTGCGTAGACGTTCTCACTGCTGACATCGATCATCTCCTCCTTGTAGAGAAACTTCAGAATCCTTGCGATCACGTCCCTGATTGCCCGTGGATCGTACTGATACGCGTAGAAGGTCTTTCCGAAGAAGTCGTAGATTCCCTGTTCTGTGTGGGCGAAGTCGGCGGCGATTGTGGCTAGGACATGAGATCGAAGAATGCGCTCCACAGCCAGTTTCGACCAGATTCTTTCGGGTTCTGCGAGGATGTAGCTCTCCATCAGATAATCTCGCTCATCTTCAGTTTTGGCTATGAGCAGCGCCTCCCCAATTTTGTCATAGCGCGGTCTTCCGGCTCTCCCAGCCATCTGCTTGTACTCTAACACTCTAATGGGATAGTAACCGTATCCCGGCTCGTATCGTCGGTAGTTGTTGATAACGACCATCCTCGCTGGTAGATTCACGCCGAAGGCGAGAGTTGGCGTCGCAGTTAGTATCTTGAGTTTTCCTGCTCTGAAGGCTTCTTCAATAACTCCTCTGTGGCTGCCGCCGAGTCCCGCGTGGTGAAAGGCGGCTCCGTCTTGAATAAGCCTCGCCAACAGCTCGCTTATTCTCGTTCTTTCGCCCGTCGTGAGGATTCTGTCGGCAACCTGCTTCAGAGAGCGCTTGAGAGGCTTGGACAAGGAATCTTTCAAGCTTGAGGCAGCTTTCTTGGCTAGACTTACCGAGTTCTTCCTCGTAGAGGCGAAGACGAGCGCCTGCCCGCCACCTCTCACAATATGTAAGGCAAGGTTCATAGCCGGATTGCCCGTCTTCTCATTTATCTTGAGAGCGGCTCCGTCTTTGAAGTGGGCTTCGTCATGGAGGAGTACGCCTTCTCTAAGCACGACGGGTCGCCACTCGGTTGTTATGGAGTCAGCCTTCAGCCACTCGGCCGCCTCCTCAGCGTTCTTCACGGTGGCGCTTAAGGCTAATAGCTGCGCGTCTGGATTCATCTGCATGAGGCGGGCAAGAACTACTTCCAGGGTTGGTCCGCGCTCCGCATCGTTGAGCAGGTGCACCTCATCGGCGACTATCAGAGAGAGTTCATCCACCCAACGGGCTCTGTGCCTGAGTAATGAGTCTCCCTTTTCGTTTGTGGTGATTATGATATCGAACTTTCCGAGCCATGGGTCGCTGCTGTCGTAGTCGCCTGTGCTTATGCCTATGCTAACTCGTCTTCCATTCAATTTCTTGACTGAGGTGTATCTCTTGAAGTCTTGATATTTCTCGCTGGCGAGTGCTCGCAGGGGGGTCAGGTAGAGAACTTTTCCGTCTTTTTCGATTATGTGTTTCAAGGCGCAGAGTTCAGCGACGAGGGTCTTTCCTGAGGCTGTGGGGCTTGCTAAGATGAGGTTTCTTCCTTCGAGGGCTCCGGCTATTATGGCTTCCTCTTGTGGTGGGTAGAGTTCAGAAATTCCTGAGTTGGTTATGACCTGTTTTACGGATTCAGGTATCGGCAGCTCTGCTATCTTCAACATCTATGCCCTTTTTGGCTATGTCTTCTTGAGGTATCCTTCTGTTGGCGAGTATATAGTTCCTTCCTTCAGCAACTGCCCTAGGAGCCTCTCGGCTTCAGGACCAACAATCTCGTATTCGCTCTCAAGCTTCTCTAAAAGAGCGGATCTCTGCACCATTCCGGTTTCCCTTTCCATCTCAACTATTGCGCCTAGAACTATCTGTAGCTTGTCGCGCAGGCTCTTGGGCTTCCCGGTCATGATTATGTCAATGTCTATCTTGTGAGAGGAGACGTCGATCCCAACCTCCTCCAGCGACCTCTTCATTATGCTGATAGCCGCCTCGGCATCCTCAGCCAGGATTTCCTTCCGATAGGCAACGCGAGCCCTAGCTTCTGCAACCCTGACAAGCGACTCAAGTTGTCGCGCTGTTATGGCTATCGGTGTTCCTTCGGTTTCGCTCGCCGAACGCATGACTAAGTAGAAGTCTTTCAGCCGGTCCAAGGCTTCTCCGGTCAGCACAGGCTTCAGATTCTTTGTGTAGCTTATGTATTTTCTGAGGAGGTCTGCTGGTACCGGAGGCTCAACTGGGACGATTCCCGTTCTGTGCAGTTCGAGTATATGCTTGGTCATCTCTGCGTCTATTTCCTTTTCGGGTACGTCTCTCAGCACGAAGATGAGGTCGAATCTTGAGAGGATCGTGACTGGGAGGGATATGTTCTCTGCGACTGTTCGGTATGGTTCGTATCTTCCAAGAGCCGGGTTGGCCGCAGCAAGTATGGCTGTTCGGGCGTTGAGCGTTGCCACGATGCCTCCTTTGGCTACGGAAACTGTGTGTTGCTCCATGGCCTCGTGTATGGCAACTCGGTCCTCCTTTCGCATCTTATCGATTTCGTCGATACACGCCACACCCTTATCTGCAAGCACAAGAGCTCCCGCCTCAAGAGTCATTCCGCCACCTCGCACGCTGAGCACCGCTGCAGTCAAGCCAGCGGCCGTAGAACCACGCCCAGCAGTGTACAAGCCACGTGGAGCAATCCTTGCCACGTATTGCAGAAGCTGGGACTTGGCGGTCCCCGGGTCTCCTATCAGGAGGACGTTCATATCTCCACGTATTCTTATGTCTGGGAGCTGTTTGGAAATGCCTCCGAAGAGGAGGTACATGATGGATTCTTTGATGTGGTCGTAGCCGAAGATGGAGGGCGCTATCGACTGGATGACTTTGCGGTGAACCCAAGGGTCCTTTGTTAGTTTGAGTATCTTCTCCTCTTCCTCAGGTGAGATGATCACTGTCTCCGGCTCCTTGCTTACGAGATCGATGAAATTTGCATCAAGATGCATTCTGAAGACGCGAAGTTTTCCCGCGCGGGGGAATGTTGGTGCCACTGCCCTGACGACTCCAACTATAGCCACCATGTCACCAGGTCTAGCCAAATCGACTAATTCTCTGCCTTCAAGTTTTGTGTTCAACCATCTTGGGAGCTGTCCTGGAGGAAGGTCTTCAGGTCTTTCTTGGATGCGAATCTGCTGGGAATCGATGAATGTTGATTCTTCTTGGAGGAATTCGAAGGGTCCCTTTCGTCTGCAGGCTGGATCGCTGCATTGAACTGGGGTTCTCAAGAAGGGACTCGACTGATCGACGTAGGTTACGGTTCCACACCTTCTGCATCTGAAGGCTGCTCGTGTGACCATAGGTCTTGCTGGGGTCGAGCGGATGATTATGCCTTCTACCATGACAAGTTTTCCTATGTGGATTGACCCCAGTGTTCGGAGAGAAGTTGTTATGGGTAGGCCTTTGAAGCGCACATCGACTTCTTCAATTCTCTCGGCGTATTCTGGGTCCTCTATCCGTAGCTGGGCGAGTGCAGCTCGGTTTGCGTGTTCTAGGTATTCGTCTGGTTCTTCGATTATGCTTTCAGCCAGCTCCGAGTCTGTTGTTAGGGCATCTTCGAAATCTACGATTAAAGATGTGGCGCCAGAAATCGCCATTTGGGATAGTCTTTGGCGATACTTATCGATTTTTAGAATGTTTTGAAATCGCTCTTGTGGGTCCGCCACCAGAATTTCTTCTGTCAAGCTCTGCCTTCTCCTTCGAGGATTTTGTCTCTCCAGCTGCTGATTGTCTTGTTTAGTTGTTCGTAGATTGTACGCTCCTCTTTTGAGAGGTTGTTGAGAGTTTGGTTGGTTTGTTTTGGTGCTGAGGCTAGGGAGATTATCTTTTTTAATCTGCAGTTGATTATGTCCCTAGAGAGTCTCGTAGCCTTCTCGTATTCCTTCATCTTCTCAGGTTTCTTTGTGGCTTCTCTTCTGAGGCTTGCTAGGTAGCGTCGCAGCCTTGGGTAGAAGTCTTTGGATAGGGTGGTTATCTGTTTTGCTGACTGGACGCGTTCTTTCCAGTGGATTTTGTAGAGCTTCACCGCGTCCAAAAGTTCCTTCTCATTTAAACGAGCTATTCCGGCCTTCTCCAGTTCACGGGCCACCCAGTACATAAGCTCGTATTCCTTCCCCTCCTCAAGGGGCCCTACTTTCAAGCCTGCAAGCTTGATTTCTGGGCAGTTTCTGCGCGCGGTAATTTTGACTAGGCTGTTCTCAAACTCGAAGTCAACATCCTTAATTGATGATGAAGGCTGTGATAACATCCAATCTCCTCAGCAAGAGCCATTTTATAGGTAGGCTGTGGGATATAAAAGCTCTAGTTAGAGAAGAGTAGCTAAAATCTGGACCGACAGACAGCTATTTTTCACACTTTCAGAATAACTTCGAAGATAGGCGAGAATCATCTGAAAACTCTCACAAGTGGACCTGATCTACTATACAATCTAAACTGGGCCCCCAATTAATGGGGCTACGGGGCGTATCTTGCGCGCATTTTTGTGTTTGTCAGAAGCGTTATCTACGAGAGGCGTTCTAGGAAACTAAGATGTGTGAGTTTGATATGAGTAGGAGTCTGTGGATGCTGGTTGGATCATGAGATTCTTGTTCGTGAGATGCTAAGCGGTGAGGAGGACAAGGTTCGGGATTTCTTCGAAGGGAACCTGGGTGTAATTGATAGGGTCTTCTTCCTTCTTGCTTTTAGAGATGCTCTCAAGAGCGCCCCTAAACAGCTGGGCACTTCTTTGGTGGCGGTGTTTGATGGAGAGATTGTTGGGAGTGTTTCTCTGAGGATCGTTGTTTATGCGGGGAAAAGAATCGGTCTGGTCGACGCTATAGTTGCGGATAAGGAGTTTCGTGGGAAAGGTATCGGCAAGTCTCTTTTGGATGAAGCTCTCTCATGGTTTGAGAAGAAAGATTGTGAAATCGTCTGTGCTACAGTGGACAGGTTCAATTCCCCGTCTTGGAACATGTTCATCCATAAAGGTTTTTCATCATACGGGCTTCGGGAACAATTCAGAGACCTCGGTTTGAGCTTTATCCGTTTATGGTTTACCGAATTCTATATTGTCGGTGGGGGGACATTCTTCCTAAAGAAGACGGATGGGAAGGACAAACAGAAAGAAGTAGGCGAAGGATGGCAATTTCTCGTCGGCTGGCTGGGATTGGCCCTTGTATTATGGATGATGGCTTTTCGGCAAGGTGCGTCTTTGGACATCCCTGCGGTCCTAGGAGTTGCGGGGCTGGGGTTCTTCACTCATGAACTTGCGCATAGGCTGGTCGCGAGGCGATTCGGTCTAGAGACAATTTTCAAGGCTTGGGACTCTGGCATATTTTTCGGCTGGCTACTTGCTGTGATTCTGGGCGCCCTCTACCCAGCTTATGGCTCAACCTACATTAAGCAGGTGGATTGGCGATATGATCCTGAACAGGAGGCGATGGGATTAATCTACGTAGCAGGTCCGACTGTGAGTTTGGTGCTGGCAACACTCTTCTGGGCGTCATCGCTGTATCTCAATGATGGGTTTCTGGTGACAATCGCGAGGATGGGGTACGTGACCAACTTTGTTCTCGTCATGTTTAACCTTATACCCATACAAGCGGCAGGGGGATTCGCATGGGACGGCCGGAAGATATACACGTGGAACAGAACTGTCTGGGCGTTGCTGGTAATAGCTCTTGCGTTGCTAATACTGGGCGACAGACTGCTATGAACCCTTGCGCGCATAAGCAATTTTTCGCTGAACAGTCGATTTGTAAAAAGATCCCATATTCAAATGCGCGTTTCAACTCGTCATCTCTCGGCGTGGTATCTGTATATCTGTAAAGCACAGAAACGAGAAACCTTATTACACAGTAAGGTATATTACGATATAAGAGAACTCTGGTGTTGTGAACCATGTTAACTACAAAGAATAGGATCACAAGTCTCGATCCTACTCATATGCAGTTAAGAAGGCTGGAAGAAGAAATTCCTGCAATGAAAGGGAAACGGCGAGAAGAAGCCATAGAAACATATCGAGAACTTCTGAAAATTCTCAAAGACGAGCCAATTTATCTAATGAGGTACGAATAAGGCATACTGTTACCACGATTATGACAATCTATCCGCTTTGCACGCACTTGTAAATGACTTAGCCGCTATTGCCTAGGGTAGATGTATTGCGAATTCGCAGGTGTCGTCTCCTCCAACGAGTGATTCTAGGATTTCCACTCTTACTGGTTTTCTAAGAATGCCTTCCCATTGTTGACGGTACCATCCTGACCCACAGTAACAGAAAGTGGCAGATATTCCCTTGTTCAAATGATTTTTAACCATAGCGCAATGGCAATAGTGCTTTCGTTTCTCGTCTTTATCTGTTGCTTTGTCGTAGTTCTTGGAGTCAAAGGGAATCTTTCTAACGTAGATGACGTTTCCTTCTCTTCTCGGCTTCTCATACCAGACAGGATCTTCGTGCATTGCTTTGATGACTTCGTCTATGTCTCCACTTTTTTCGTAGATCGCTCTCAGTTTTGCAATCCGCTTTTTCGAAAAGTCATGAGCACAGCAAGACAATATGTCATATCTCTGGTCTTCGTCCGCCAGTTCGGTTAGGCGTTCCATTGCGGCCTTGATCCATTTGGCACGCTCATCGATTCTCGATTCTAGCGTGAATAACCGTTCACTGCCTTGCATTATCGCTTTTCGTGCATCAGATCCAAGCACACGATCTAGATTCTTGGCAAACCTCTCATCCCATTTATGCAGAACTGCCTGAATCTCAGTGACATTGTCTTCGGGATCGTCAGGATCAAATTTCAAAGCAATCTCTCGTCCAAGACTGGTGCCCACTACCCCATGTTCCCTGAGGTAGCCATACAGCTTGCGGTAGCTCTCTCGGATTTTCTTATAGGGCCCCTTATGCAATAGGGACAGTACTTCTGCGCTCTGCAGAGTTCTGCTTTTGACTTCGTTGGTTTCAATGGGTTGGGTTACTGGAAAACAAACCTCTACATCAATGCCGTTACTGTAAACGCCATAATCATAAAGAGTAATGGCGGGCCCACAGACGGATTCTTTGCATTCTTTAAGTAGCTTCTCAAACATTGAGGGTATCTTCTTACCTTCATAGTCATCCCGAAAATTCATACCGGCGATGAGCATTTCTTGGGTCTTCTTTTTTGTTATCTCAGATTCTTCAAGTGACATGACGTTGACCCTAGTGCATTGTGACATGTAGAGCTAGAAACGCCCATCTATTTATCAGTTGAGCAGTCATGTGACGTGCATAGTCCGCTTGGGCGTTATCAGCTTAGTTTTGATTCGGGCATTCTTGGGCTACTAACCGTCTGCCCGCAGAAGCGAAGGCATCGAAACAGCCCTCGAAACACGCGCGTGATTCATCGCCTTAGTCTTGAGACGATGGCTGTTGTGGCAATGGCAATGAGGATGATTGCGATGCTCACTTCTGCTGTTAAAACAACAGTTTGATTTTCGCTCTGTTTTGATATGATGCCCACCAACGCCCATACGAGAACAAGGCTGTATGCTGCGTCTTTCCGTGTTGCGATGATAGCTAATGTTACGATTAGAGCCACTATAGTCACGAGGATCGCCCACGTCATGGGATCAATGCCCGCGCCATCCCAACCAACCGCGGTCAATGCGACAGCCACATTGGTTATGGAGGCGACAGTGATCCATCCCAGGTAAACGCTGAACGGCAAATGCACAAGCACCTTTTCCCTAAGGGCTACATCAGCCCTGCCGATGTCGAGACGCTGATAGATTGCAATCAGTGTTGCCAAAAGTGCAAACATTAGCACTACGCTGAAAGAGATTAGTTCGTAATGCCACAGAAACAGCCAGAAGATATTCAACGCGCCACTCAAGGCAAAGAGAAGACTGATTTGACGTTGGAATGGCTGTTCTCGGTTTCTGGGCAGGGCTTGGTAGACGCTGAAAATGAGCAGAAGCGTGTAGATGAGGCCCCATATCGAAAATGTGAAGCCTGCGGGTGTGATCAGCGTTGGATACAGGTCCGATATGTCGCCGCTCATCTTTCCCCCTAGGAGTGTCGTGCTGCCCGCCAAGATGTTGACCGCAACTGTAACGGTGAACGCGACAACGTTTATGCCTTGCAAGAAGGCCCCTCTTCTCACTGACATAGATGTAGTGTTGACTTAGAGCGCATATAAAGGCTTCTCAACGCTGGTCATTCGCAAGTATTTACACATGCATGCCCCGGATATGTCCTGCTCGAAATATGACGGAAGATACAACCTACCGTGAGCGGCATAAAGGCTTTACCTTTGCTCGACTTAGACATGCTGCGAGTTGGAGAGATGATGGAAGATTATAGGTTCTACTGGCGAAATCCCTCAGTAGTGTCTGAGTTGCCGAAAGAACAAAGAAAGCAAATAATCGAAAGATTTTTTGAGCTTCTAGAGAAGGACAAAGAGAAGAATGAAGAGTGGCGAAGCAAATTCATGAAAGCGCGAAACCAGAAATTGCCTCAAGCATGCGGGCGAGGCGCATAACCCACCGCGCGCGACGCCCTATCATATGCGCTCATTCTCCCTTTTCCTGATGGAACGCTATAAGTAACTAAGCGACAACGTTGTTTCTGGTTCTCAGCGTGACATATGCATGCATGGGCTCATGTAAAAGGTTTCGGAAAAGCTTGATGCAAATACTAATTTATAGCATGCCATTTTAGATAGGCTCACGGAGGCAACAGGTTGAGCTTTGAGATGTGGACTGAGAAGTACAGACCTCAGTCGCTTCATGAAATGGTGAACCAGAAGGAGATCGTGGAGCGGCTAAACAGCTTTGTGGGCGCTCAAAATATTCCACATTGCATCTTCGCTGGTCCCCCAGGGACTGGGAAGACGACTGCCGCGTTATGTTTAGCTCACGACCTGTTCGGAGACGGTTGGCGGGAGCATCTGTTGGAGCTGAACGCTAGTGACGAGAGGGGAATCAACGTTGTCCGAGAGACAGTTAAGACCTTTGCTAGGACCAGGTCTATCGGCGAGGTTCCCTTCAAGATCATGATTCTGGACGAGGCGGACAACATGACGGGAGATGCCCAGCAGGCTCTACGGCGGACCATGGAGCGGTTCACGGAGACATGTCGTTTCATCCTCATCTGCAATTATTCTGGCAAGATCATCGAGCCCATACAGTCCAGATGCGCCCCTTTCAGGTTCTCCTACTTGAGGAGGGAGGACCACGACGACTATCTACAGTCTATCATTGAGAAGGAAAGCGTGAAACTGCCAGATGAAGGTCTTAACGCGATCTTTGAGGTTTGCAGAGGGGACCTACGAAGGGCAGTGAACACGCTGCAGGCTGCAGCCTCTCTCGGCAGAGAGATCGACGCCGAGACCGTTTATTCTGTGGTTGGCAGGGCAAATCCAGTGAATGTTCAGGAGATGATCACGGTGGCGATGAAGGGCGATTTCATGGAGGCTAGGAAGAGGCTGCGGGACATGATTGTGAGATACGGCGTGGCTGGGAGCGACATAATCCGGCAAATCCACATCGAAGTCTTCCGCTCAGGACTTCCAGACAGGTGGAAGATTAAGCTTGCCGATGTTATTGGAGAGATAGATTTCAGAATGACTCAGGGAGCCAGCGAGGAAGTCCAGCTGAGCGCTCTGCTTGCGCGGATGAGGGAAGCTGGGCTTGAGATTCAGAGGGGCAGCTAGCCCAGATGTATGCGTCTTGGACCGTCAAGCATAAGCCTTCTTCCTTATCTGAGATCGTTGGGAACTCTGAGGCTATCCAGAAGCTTTCTAAGTGGGTGAACTTGTGGGAGAAAGGAATCCCTAAGAAGAGGGCAGCTTTTCTATACGGCCCCCCCGGCGTTGGGAAGACAGTCTCCGTTGAGGCCTTGGCTAATGATCTGAGTATGGAACTGGTGGAGAGGAACGCCAGCGACTACAGAACGGCAGAGGCGGTAGAAAGGTTCGCTGGTTTGGCCTCTCAGTACGGTACCTTGTATGGTCGTAGTCGCCTAGTGTTGTTGGATGAGATGGACGGGATTACCGGAACGGCGGACAGAGGCGGTGTCAGAGCTGCCATCAAGATAATCAAGGAAGCCAAGTGTCCGATTGTGCTCGTCGCAAACAACGCCTACGACCCAAGATTCTCCACACTTCGCAAGTACTGTCTACTCATCGAATTTAAGAAGCCCACAGTTTTGCAGGTTGTTAAACATCTGAGAAAGGTCTGTGGGCGAGAGGGAATCATGGCTGATGATCGGGTTCTGAAGTTCATCGCCGACAGGTCTGGTCGCGATGTTAGGTCGGCTGTCAATGACTTGCAGGCTCTGGCTCAGGGCAAGAAGAGGCTCGCATATGAGGATGTTTCATGGCTGGCTGAGCGGGACAGAAAGGAGGTCATCTTCAACGTTTTGAGAACGATCTTCTACTCCTCTGATGCATGGGAGGCAAAGAAGGCCTTGGATGCGGCTGACGTCGATGCGGATATGTTGTTTGAGTGGATCTACGAAAATGTTCCGAGACACTTCACAGACTCGCGTGATCTGGCGAGGGCAATGGACGCCCTGTCATTGGCCGATGTCTATCGGGGTAGAATTCGTTCTACGCGGAACTGGAGTCTATTGAAGTATGTTTACGATTTCATGACCGGTGGGGTGACCATGGCTAGGGAACGGTCGAAGCCTGGTGGGTGGATTCCTTTCAGGTTTCCGGAAAGGATCAGGATTATGGGGCAAACAAAGGGCTTGAGGGCTATGCAGTCCTCGATTGGGATGAGAATCAGGAGAAGATGCCACATTTCCTCTGTCAGAGCCATCAGAGAGGTTATTCCTTACCTGCGGATTATCTTTGAAAATAATGCTGAAATGGCTGCTGGACTGGCAAAATGGCTTGATCTGGACGAGGACATGGTAGAGCATTTGGCAGGTGGCAAGAGACAGGCTGGGGCAATCACAAAAAGGTTGGCTAGCTAGAGAATTCGGCATGTGAATCTGACTTAGATGATTGCTTGAAACAGGATATACGTCATCATCAAAATTATGCCACCGACTTGGGATATACCGCCTCTTGTGAGAAAACGCCAGAAGACTATGGTTGTTATTAGCAAAAATGGGAGCAGTTCTGTAAAGATCGTCATGTCAACTGCGAAGGGTGAAGTAAGGAGAACTATCCCCAATACGAGAGTCAGATTTGTCAGGTTAGAGCCAATAATGTCCCCAATTGCCAATTGAACACGCCCCCGTCTGACCGCTGTAAAATCTACCGTCAGTTCGGGTAGCGAAGTACCTATTGCAACTACTTTTGCTCCAATCAAGATTGGTGGAGCGCCGAGGAGAACGGCGATGTTGAGGCCGGATGAAACCGCAAAACGTGCCGCGATTACGACGCCAGCAACGCTGAGAATCAACTTCGCAAGAATCATTTTTGTGTTTTCTTTTCCAACTGCTCTAGCCTTGTTTGTGCTGACTATGGGCGTTCTCTTTCTAGCAATAAGATACATGTTGATTACGAATGCTCCTAAAAGAATAGCGCCTATGATGGGGCTCACGGCTACGAAGCTTTTGAGTGGCGGATAATTGAAGATGACGAGGAGCAATGGGATTAAGGATGTTAAAAAGAGGATATCTGTTAGCTCTGTCAAAAGATCTGTGCAGCATGTTCCGAGGTAGCCGAGCATTCCTAGTATGCCTAGAACGGCTCCCGTATTGAAGATGTTTGAGCCAAGAATGTCTCCTATGCTGATCCCAGAGGCTCCTTGAAGCACTGAAAAGAGAGCTACAATTATCTCGGGCGTCGAAGTCATTACCGCAAGGATTACAAACCCTGCTGAGGCTTCGCTTAAGCCAGTGAGCGCGATTAGTTTTTCTATCGATTTTATGGCAAAATGGCTGGCTGAAGCCAAAACTGCTAATGAGATGGCGATGGTCAATAGTTGGACTATGAGCTCAATCACTATGTTGCACCTCATCGAAGTTGTGCTAGGCTCAGATATTTTTTCCGCAAGCGAAAAATGAAAAATCCGTGACCCGCTATCGATCGATCGTTATAAAAGTCAAAAGAGACAGTTAGGATTGACAGTAAGGGATATGATGTTCTATGTCATTAGAAGAGAACAAAGCTATTATTCGCAGTTTGTATGAAGCCGATAATAAGAAAGATTTAAGCATACTGGACGAGCTGATATCACCAGACTTCTTTGACCCTACATTTCAATTGCGGGGTCCAGAGAGCTACAAACAATTTGAGACTATGTTTTTCAAAGGGTTTCCCGATTGGCATGAAACTATTGAAGATATCATTGCTGAAGAGGATAAGGTGTGGGTTCGTTTCATAGGCAGGGGAACACACAGAGGCGAATGGCGAGGATTAGCTCCTACTGGTAAGAAAATAACATTTAAAGGTGTTCAAATCTGGCGTATAGTTGATGGCAAGGTCGTGGAGAAAGATTCAATTATTGACCTATTGGATGCTCTCAAACAATTAGGTGTCATCGAATATACAGAAAAAGCAAAGAGACTCTTTCCAGAGGATGTTTCGTAACTGTTTTGACGTACATTTCAGCAATCCACATGTGTATCCCAAAGTGACATGAAATTTCTCCTTTAGCCCTGATTCTCTTTCGATCGATCAAATCGTTTACGTTTCCAGATCATATCTTGAGCGCTTAAATGCTTAAACCGATACCCTTATAAGTGGGTAAGCACATAATAGTTTATGTGGATAAACACAATTAAGGTGAATGGAAAATGATAATGAACACAAAAGTAACCCTTGCCATGAGCCAATTTGCTTACTGGAAAAACATCTAGCGCGCGCGAGCGCGTGTATCGAAATTAAAGAAACAAAAAAAATTGATGTTGGTTGATAATTGAAATGGGGCGAATCAGCGTGGCGCTCTCAGATGAGCTGGAAAAGAAGCTCAGGTTCAAGACCATCGAGAGATTTGGCGGGAGAAAGGGCGACCTATCCAGAGCTGTCGAAGACGCCGTAAAAACATGGGTCGCCAAAGAAAAATAGAAGGTCTATGCGAAGCCAAGTGTGGGGAAAGTCCATGCATGCATGACCCCAGATACATGGAACGCAGGATCCCAGTCTCATCCTTCCAACCACCCAATCGAATCGATCGATCGAAATAGATGAGAAGTTTCTTTTGCAGTCAGGAGATTAAGCTTTTATTGCTTCACTGATGTTACTTCTGTATGGTGATTGGATGGTTAAAGTAAGTGAAATTAATGGAAAAAAGGTGATCACTACGGATACCTTCACTGTCGGTAAAGTTTCAGGAGCTGAAATGGACGATCAATGGAAGATGCGGGCGCGCATCTAGGCTCTCTATGCGGATGTGAAAACCAAATTCATTCTACTTGGCGCGCGCGAGGTGATGATATGGGTGAAGTAAGATCGAATGTAAGCTATGAGTGCAAAAAATGTGGTGCAAAAGGAACTTTGGTTGAAAACGTGGAGTCTGTCAATTTGAACGAAATCAAGAAGTTACCATGTGGTTGTCCAGCGGAAAACGGTATATTTCAAATTTTCCATTTCAGACGTCATGAGGGGTAAGAAGAGACATTGACAGCGGACGCTGATTTAGTCTTCTTGGTATTCATCTGCAGCGAGCTGAACTGAAACTGTGTCTTTGTGTGTGCGACGTTTTCTCTTTTCCGGCTTCATCTCTCTTCCTTGCATGAACGCATTTTCGGCAGCAGTAATTCCATCTGCTTTCAACATTTCTCCTCTCTGTTTGTCATCATAAATGTCCCCAGTTTCTCTCTCCTTCTCTTGTTCAACGTCATCAGTGTCGATGTGTTTAGTCTTCTTTCTTTTTGTTCTGCTCATGCAATCACTCTAGGTAGTCAAAGAGACGCTGTGCAATATAAAGAGCACGATCTCTTAGATAGTCCCAAATGATCTCTATACAAAATACTAACAACGACTAATACGATTAATGTGTAATTTGAGAATTAATCGTTAAACAATTTTCGCGCGCGCAAAGCCTCGAGACCATGTGAGAATAAAGATCACGAGGATAGGCGCTATGACCGCATACGCAGAAACAGTCAAATAGGACTTTAATCCCCTGCTTGTGCCTTTACACATTGCAGAATAAGCCAACCTATCGATTTGTAAGCATGCAATGACATCGAACTGACCGGTAACAGCAGGTGTATGTTTATAATTTTGGTTTGAGTTTAGATTATGATATGAACGCGAAGGAACTGAGATGCTTTATTCCCGTCGGGGGACAAGCAGAAAGATTGAGACCCTTGACGCACGATGTGTCGAAGCCCTGCATCAGATTTTTGAATAGGGCGCTGATCGAATTCTCGATGGCGACATTGGCTGAACAAGGTGTAAGACATTTCATTTTCGGAGAGTACGGTTACACCAACTATTCAAACCTTTTCGACCAATATGGAGAAGGAGTTGGATTCTCAACAAAATATCAGATCACGCCACGAGTCCATATCAAACATCAACCAAACCTCGATGACTTGGGAAGCGCCGATTCTTACAGGCTGAATATGGAATATTATGATGTCCATGATCCGGTCCTTGTTGTGCAGGGAGACAATCTCTTTGACATCGATCTAAGTGACCTCATTGAGAAGCATGAAGAAAAAAGGGCAGTGATGACGATTGCTCTAACAAGAGTAGAAAGAACAGAAGGCTATGGTATAGCCGAGCTAGATAAAGATATGAGGATTAAAAGGTTTGTGGAAAAACCTCCGCCCGATAAAGCGCCGAGCAATCTCGCCAACGCTGGTATATACCTTCTGTCACCTGAAGTCAGAAGGGAAGTCGAGAGTGATGAAATCAAAAAGATTATGGTGGATAGAAAGCGGCTTGACTTTGGTTTTGATTTCATTCCCTATTTAGTCGATAAGGGATTTCCAGTCTACGGCTACGAATTGAAAGCATGGTATGACATTGGCAGTCCAGAAAAATATCTAAGCGCTATGCATGATGTTCTTCATGGGAAATTGAATATAAGAGTCTCGGAAGAGAGAATTCTGCCAAATAGAAACGTGTGGGTTCAGGGATACAGCGTGGAATCGATCAAAAGGCGAGAAGACATACTCCGGAAACATAAAGAAAAAAGGTTGTCTATCGAGGGCGCCGCTCTGATCGGTAGACACACCAGAATAGGCGATCACTCCAAGATCGCAGATTCAAACATCGACAACTTTTGCATCCTCGGTGAGCATGTAAACATTGAAAGATCAGCTGTTTTGGATGCCGCAAAGATAGGGGATTACTCAAGCGTCTCAGACAGTATCCTAGGTAGAAAAGTTGTTGTAGACTCAACTCGTGAAAACCCCACGTGTATTGAATCAACTTCGGTCATCGGCAACGCGGTTCACATTAGGGAAGGTTGTAAAATCATAAAAACCAGAATCGACCCGCACCTGACGATTCCACCAGGCGTCACTTGTATTGATAAGTCTCTGAAAAACGACGAAGATATTGTTCAACTATCAACCAAAAAGCCTCTTATCTAGGCATACTTACCGATGTTAAGAAGTGTTTCCACTGCTGCTTTATTGAGGTTGAACAGAAGTAGACTAGTGCGCGCGCATGATGCGCAAAAACAGTTATTTCTCTATAATACTCTTCCCAAAACCTATTTTATGTAGCCATTTTCGCGTAAGTAACTTTCGACTTCACTTACGCTCCAATTGATGTGCCCAGAATGGCAACAAAGCCTTTTTACAAAGCTCGTTTTCGTGGGCTGATTTGT
>Ga0209636_10001286_pt1 | contig 25087 bp, 17 predicted proteins | sample DeeMarSWOR152_54_FD_187464 | JGI IMG/M metagenome (GOLD analysis project Ga0209636, IMG submission 187464) | Marine sediment microbial communities from White Oak River estuary, North Carolina - WOR-1-52-54 (SPAdes) (version 2) | ecosystem: Environmental > Aquatic > Marine > Intertidal zone >...
CATCCTTTGCGAACGAATATTTAATGATGTGCAGCTTCGAGTTGGTGAGCTTGCGAGCTCGATTTTCAAATCGAGCTATATATTTCCAATTATGGACAGTTTAATAGCGAGCCTGGCTACTTCAATTGTTCAGGATAGCCTGGATGACGTTGCCGATACGACACATTGGAAACGGGTCATCGAAGATGATAAATATTTTATTGCCAATAGATATCATCAATTGCAATTTCAATTTGATAACTGCCCAACTTCTTTCCGAATCGAACGCGCCACAGATATTTTCACTGAGTCCGTAACATTAAGCTGGCATCCATCTTCTGATCCTAATGGCGATAAGGTTTCCTATACATTGAAATACAGTGATAGAAAATATTTTTTAGCACTATATACAATCACCTTCAACGCAATCCAGGATACGATATTTACCTTGCCAAAGCTTCCCGATCAAGGGGTGTATTATTGGCTGGTTACGGCAACGGATGGGTATCATAATACTGATGGATTTGATTCGTGGAATAAATTTATAGTCTATTCAGACTACAATGACCTGGTTATTTTCAATGAAATAAATTATAATTCAGCAATAGACTTCGATCCGGGAGATTGGGTGGAACTCTTTAATCCACATAGCTTTGAAATTGATATGTCGAACTGGATTTTTAAAGATGGGGACGAAACACATTCTTTCACATTTCCAGACTACACCATGATAAAACCCGGTGGCTTTTTGGTGCTCTGTAAAGATCTGGCTAAATTTCAATCTTTATTTCCAGACGTCACCAACATTTCTGGTGATTTCGATTTTGGACTCAGTGGCGATGGCGAATTGATTCGACTCTTTGATAAGAATGAAAGGCTTATCGATTCACTAACCTATGATGATCAATTGCCGTGGGCGACTGACCCTGATGGCTATGGAGCTACGCTGGAATTGATCAATCCCTCCTATGATAATTCGCTTGCTGTCAATTGGGCTGCTTCTGTTAAATATGGAACCCCCGGCAAGAGGAATAGTGTTTTTTCCCTGCTTTCCAGTGATATTGCTCAAGAACGTTTTTTTAACCTAGGTCAAAATTACCCAAATCCTTTTAATCAATCAACAAAAATCGATTTTAATTTGATGAAACCTGGTAAAGTTGATTTAAAAATTTACAATATAACGGGTCAGTTGGTACAAGAAATAAATAGAGTTTATGAATCTAACGGTTTTCATACGATTCACTGGTATGCCAGGGAGCTCAGTTCGGGTATCTATTTTTACCAGTTGAAAGTCGGTGATGCTTTTTCTGAATTAAAAAAAGCTGTTCTGCTCAAATAAAAAATAAGCCTATTTAACTAAAATATAACAAGCGATTTTACGCACTTAAATGTGAACGTCTCTAAAATCTATCTGTATGAAAGTATTATTTTTTTCTAATGAATTAAATTTATATAAAACCATTTCTGACTATGAATCAAAACAATTTATCACAACGAAAATTCTTCATCCTTATCATTTCAAGTTTACTCGTACTGGGAATTATTGCATTATTCATTAAATTTCCTTACTATATAAAGAATCCATGCCAATTTTCATCGCAATACACCTGGTCACTGGTTGAGGTTGAACCAGGAAAATTATTGTCACGACTAAATGGAAGCAATCCTATACAGGTGCAGGATTTCCATTTATTACAGTTTGATCGACCCGATTTCGTAAACTTTTCATTTGCAAACATGGTCAAAGCGGGTCAGGTAGTTGAAAGAGGTGACTTAATTGGAACAATTTCGTCAACGGAAAATAAAATTCGGTTTGATGAATTTAAGGGTCAATTGGAGCAGGCAAAGGCTGAGTTAAACATGATCAACACCGGTGAGAAACAAGCGATTCAAGAAGAGGCTTTGCAAGAGTGGAATTACGCTAAATCTGCCCATGAATTATACAAGCCAACCTTGGAACGGAAAAGAAAATTGTTACAGGATAGCCTGATCAGTCAGGCGGAATGGGAACAAAGCGAAGCAGAATATAAACTGCTCGAGTTGAATATATCCATTGCTGAGGCAAAGCTCAAAACGGTTCAATCGAGTGATAAAACTGAAACCATCAACGTTATACAATCACAGGTCATGAACCTTGAAAACCAAATCCGTTCGCTCGAAACAAAGCTATCGGCTGAAGCGATTCTAACACCCATTCGAGGTACTCTGTTCGATTCTTATGAACCGGGTATGCTTTGTTCAATCGTCAAAATCGATACGATGATTGTTCAAATACCAATCGATCAAAAGAATAGATACTATGTGAATGTGAGTATGAAATTTTGGGTTAAGATTCCCGCTTTAGCCAATAAATTGCTACCAGGCGAGATTATTTCCGTGAGTCAGAATGCCCAGATGATTAATAATAAGATGATGTTTATTATAACTGGAGTTGTCAAAAATATCAATCGTCAACTGTTGCCCGGAATGACCGGTTATGTGAAAATTTATTGCGATAATATCCCCCTCTGGATGATGATTAAACGATGGTGGCGTTCAAGTATATTTTTGCGATAATTTTGCAGGCAATTAAGCATGAAAGAATATGGACGCCGGAAGTTAAAATATTTTATCGCTCCGGAGTTGATTCCTCAAGTAAAAGAACTGATTACACCCTATGCTGAAATGGATCCATTCGCCAAAGAGAGGGAGAAATATACCTATACGATAAGAAGCATTTATTTTGATACAATAAATTTTGATTTTTATTATGAAAAACTGGATGGATTAAAAATTAGAAAAAAACTTCGCGTTCGGTTTTACAATGAATTTGATCCCGAAGGTACTGCCTTTTTAGAAATTAAACGCCGCTATAACAATCAAATTGTGAAAGAACGAACGAAAGTCCCGCTCAATCAACTTGAACAAATATGCATCCAGCGAACTAATCCCAATGGGCACGTCGATGTTTTTTCCAATGGATCAGTTGTGATGAGTAAATTTCTATATAACTTGACCAGCCTGGACCTGCAACCTGCTTTATTAGTGACTTATGAGCGAGAGCCTTATGTCGGACTTGGCGATAGTTCAATCCGTGTGACGTTTGATAAAAATGTTAGAGCGTTTATTTCCCCTGAGTTAGAAGATTTGTTCGCTAATAATGGATTTGATTTTATCACAAATGGTCGCTGTATTCTCGAATTTAAATTTAATGGCTTTATGCCGAAATGGATGCGAACTGCTGTAGCAGAATTAAATATTCGTACACAGTCGATTTCAAAATATTGCTTGGGAGTGAATGTATGTCAGAATTCATGTTAACTGAATTCAAGGAGTTATGCTAATTATGTTTGATTATCTATTTAGTGATATGCCTACGATTTTGTTTTTTGATGTTATTGTAAATTTGATTTTTGCTTTTATTTTTGGACTATTTATATCCATTATTTATCGTGTCACTTATCGAGGCTATTCCTATTCTACCTCTTTTGTTAATACATTGGTAATCATTTCCATAGTGACTTCGATTGTTATTATGGTGATTGGCAACAATCTGGCTCGCGCTTTTGGTCTCGTTGGCGCCATGTCCATTATCCGATTTAGAACGGTGGTAAAAGATACCCGTGATATTGCTTTTGTCTTTTTCTCATTGGCTGGTGGGATGGCTGCTGGCGCTGGCAACCTTATGATCGGACTGATTTGCTCGACAATCACTGGGGTCGTTGTTATAATATTTTACATCACCGATTACGGTTCCATCCGAAGAGAGGAATTATTATTAAAATTCTACCTGCTTCCCCAGGGCTGTTCAATTCTAAAAACTTAACAAAGAAAGTCCTTATAATCAGAAATAAAAATCTGAAAAAATGATAATTCCCATTATCAAAAAGTAAATAATTTCCGTTTGGTAATGCGCGAATACTGTGCTGATATTAAATATCATGAGGATCATTTACGAAAGTGAACTCGTTATTTACGCCGCCCAATCGCCACATTATTTCCCCGGTTTCACGATTGATTTTCGTAATTTCACTGAGATTCCTGCTGGAAACCAGGATATTCCCATCATTGTCGACATCAATGGCATTCATGTGGACCATATCGATCGTTGCAGCGGTTAGATCTTCATATATTGCATCTGTGACATTGAAATGATCCCAACAACGCCATTCAAACACAACATTTTTCGATCCATCCAGCTCCTGAACATGATCACCCAATACTATCGCGTGCGGATTTCCTCCGGGAACAATCTGGCTCATGTCAAATATTTGATAATCATTAGCGATGAGCAAAGCATGCCCATTGGGTAATACTTGTAGTTCATATTCATTGGTCGTATAACCATTTTCACATCGAAAAGTATCAATTACTGTATAAGTCGAATCCATAGCAACAAACGCCCATAGATTCTCGGCAAAATAATGGGTAAGTATGCCAGTTGGTTGTACTTTGAAATCACTCGCTCTGCCCGGCATTTTTTTATAAAAAACAGGCGTACCAGAGTTTTCTAATATCATAATATAGGAGGTACCTTCCCAATTATTCATGAAAATAAAACCTGAGTCTGGATTATCATTTACTCTTACCTCAACAGACGGGAAATCATTCGGCAAAGAGATACCATTTATCGTTCTGACTTTGCTGGCATGTTTATCAAGCCCGGGATTGTAATTTTTAAAATCAAGATCACGATCTTTATTTTTGACGGAAAATACCTGTTCAGGGGACAGTTTTTCTCGTATGGGAGATATCTCAAAATTAAAGCTAAGCATTTTAACATCTTCCCGATTGTCCGGGTAGATACTGCCGGGTAATTGAACAGAAACCACTTCACCAGGTTCAAAATTATTAGCTAATTTAAAGACTACGGTATTATTATCATCGGAAATAATTGCCTTGCCAATATGGGCACCGCTTATGCTGCCCTGAACCTGGAAAAGTGAAGATAAATCTTTTATTTGCGTTTGTATGCACTCTTTATATCTTAAAATAATATTGGTCTCTTTTGATACAAACTTTGCTCCGGGAATTGGGGACAAATATTGCACACTTTGTTTATTTATTTTAGCTGAGATAGTTGTAACCATGAATAGTAAAAATATTGTAAGGGATAAAAAATACAACAGTGGTAGTAAGTACCTCCACGCTCTCATAGAAAACTCTCCTTAATCAGGATAATCATTTCAGCATTAAAGGCTTCAGAGAGGATTTTCACAAAGTGTCGAATCCCCTCCTGTTTCTTTTTTATTAAATGTTCAATACTCGTTTTCATGAGACGGTAAATCTAATCAGGCTATTTGTGGAAATTCGCATGAAGAGGTAATCAAATCGAGCAAGAGGCTATCAATCTGCATTAGAACATTGGCTAATAAGAATATGTTTTATCCAATATATAAAATTATTTTAAACTTGTCAACACAAAATTTTAATAAACCTCAAGACTCATCAACTTTTCACTTGATTTTTTCGGCTTTTTAATCTATTATTTAGAATCGTGCATGTGACATAAAAGGAGAAGATCCAATGCGGATAAAATTGTCAATTATCGCTCTCGTTTTTATAGGTCTTATTATCTCAAGATGTGCCATTGGTCCACCACCGCCGCCATTACTTGTAAAAGAATTTGGTCCAAATGTGCGGATTGGTATTGCGGAAAACTTAGAGTCATTGTCATTTGAAACAAATAGCGAGATCGACATCTACGATCAGAATGAGCGACTTCTGGCAAGTGCTTTTTGGGGGAGAAAGTGGCGAGTGCGTTTGGCAGATACAGCACCTGTCAATTTAAGATATCGATTGTTTTATCAAGAAGTAGACCATCAGGAAGTTGCCGAACGTCTGGCGGCTACTCTGGAAAATCGTGGTTATACTGCTGTAATAAAACGAATTAAAAAGAAGACGTTTCACAGCACTGAATTAGTTACCAATTTTTCTTACCAAATTTTTCTGAAATCTATTTTTTACTCTGAAAATGAGGCAAAGCAATATCAGGAGAGAATAAACGATCAAGTTATTACAACCATTCTACCCTTTTTTGACTCTCGTCCTAGGGGTAGTGTTATATTAATCAGCGAAGATACAGGGCAGCGATTTCAATCCATGGGATTAATTCGAGTACAAGGAAAATTGTTTACCCTAAAAGTCCTTGTTGGAACGGGTTATCACTTCGAACGTGAAGAACAGCGTACTTATCGGAGACAACTGGAATTCTGGATTGATCGATTCGGTCACCTCACCGTCGTAAACGAACTACCCATTGAAGTCTATCTAAGAGGTGTTATCGGTTCAGAAATGAACGCCAAATTCCCTCTCGAAGCGTTAAAAGCGCAGGCAGTGACCGCTCGTGGCTATACACTGGGTTGGATGGGAAAACTTCATCGATTATCACCGTTTGATCTTTGCGATGAAGTTCATTGTCATGTCTATGGTGGCGTGGATCGTGAATCCGCTTCCGTGATCGATGCAGTTGAGCAAACTCAGGGGGAGGTACTGATGTATGGTGATGACATTTGCGACACTCGTTACGCCGGTGTGTGTGGCGGTCATTCTGAAAATAATGAGAATGTCTGGTATAATGAACCTCAACCTTATCTCCGGGGTCATCTGGATTCAAGGCTGGCAAATTCATTACGAGAGGATTATCTCACTGAAGAATCAAATGTGCGACAATGGATTGAAAGCAGCGCGGATGTTTACTGCAATACAACACGATCACCAGTACCTGAATATTTAGACTACACTAAAAGATATTTCCGCTGGAGTGTTCGATATTCGAAAGAAGAACTGAGCAGAATCATTGCCGATAAAACCGGGCAATATATTGGTTCGTTGATTGAGATTATCCCTCTGGAACGAGGTGTCTCTGGCAGAATAAAAAAAGTTGAGCTTCGTGGGACTCAAAAATCGATCATCGTCGAAAGAGAACTGGAAATTAGAAAAGCCCTTTCTCGGAATTATCTATATAGCTCCTGTTTTGTTGTTGATCGTGTAGGAAATGATTTCATAATTAAAGGCGCTGGTTGGGGACACGGTGTAGGTATGTGTCAAACTGGGGCAGCCATGATGGCATTGGATGGTTTTAATTATCGTGAAATTTTAAATCACTATTATCAGAACTCAAGAATCATCAAGCTTTATTAGGGACGCCGTGAGAGTTGTTTTCATCTTTATCGATGGGCTGGGAATCGGCGAAAATGATTTACGCAAAAATCCCTGTGCTCAAACTAAAATTACACTGTTCAATTTTTTTCTAACAGATTCATTTCCAAAAAAAGTTTTATTTAATGGCATCGTCAAACCGATAGATGCTCAATTAGGTGTTCCAGGAATCCCACAAAGCGCTACGGGACAAGCAGCATTATTTACTGGCATTAACGCTGCCAAATTATTGAACACTCACCTGAGTGGCTTTCCCAATAAAGAATTACGTGAGCTACTGGCAAAGCATTCGATCCAGACAAAATTAAAAAATATAGGGAAACGCCCCGCCTTTATCAATGTTTACCGCCCCATTTTCTTTGAAAAGGGACCAGAAGCTTTAATTCGTTTCTTATCGGTCACCAGCATTGCCAATTGGAAAGCTGACCTTCAATTCTTCGATTTTGATTACCTCATATCAGAACAGGCGATATATCATGATTTTACCAATGTTGAATTAATCAAAAGAGGCTTTGATATGCCTCAGTTTACCGCTGAAAAAGCCGGCAAAATTTTAGCCAACTCCAGCCAGAATTACGATTTCTGTCTCTATGAATATTTTAAGACAGATTGGGCGGGTCACGCTCAGGACATGATTCTTGCAACTCAGCTTTTAATCCAGTTGGAGCGATTTGTTTTAACATTATTAGATAATACAGATTTATCGAAAACTCTTGTTTTACTTACCAGTGATCACGGAAACATTGAAGACCTTTCAATCAAAACTCATACCTCTAATCCAGTTCCGTTAATTGCCTGGGGAAAGAAGAAAGATGAACTCATTGCCAGGGCTAACTCATTAATCGACATAACTCCTGGCTTATTAGACTTAATGAATTTGTGAATTTTGAATTTACGATTTTTTTTAAACCGATTGCTCATATATTCATTAAGGATTAAAATGTAACAAAAGCTGTCATTCCTGCGGATGTCGAAGATGCGCCCTGGCGTGCAGGAATCTCCATAGTAACAAATAGTTAGGAGATGCCTGTATTCACAGGCATGACATTACAAAATAAACCTTAACAAGTATATATTTAAAGAGTGTAACTATTCCGCAAAATTACTGATTATAATGTATTGAATTATAATGTGCCAAGTAAGGATTATTTTGTATCTAAATACACACCGATTCCATCTGCCTTTAGGCGGATGGAATCGGTATGAACAATTTACATTTTAACCCAAAATGAGTATAACATTTCCAAATGTGGTAATGTTGGGAAAAAGTATCTAACCGCTAATTTTGTAGTTTTTATTTATGTGGAAAATTTATTGGAATATTTTTAAAATTTTACTTGACACTTGTCAATAAATTTTATATAATAGTTACAGTGAATCATAGATTAAAAATTCCCGGGCTCACCACATTTCTCAAGAACATAATACAAAACTCTTTATTAAGGAGAGGAGGTACATATAAGATGTTGGTAGCAGTAAGAGTCGACCGAGTGACGCTGGATACATCCACCAACCGTTTTGTTGTCATCCTCAAAGACGACATCCATGGACGTTGGCTTCCAATTGTGGTGGGATCAACTGAGGCCCAGGCAATCGCTTTACAATTGGAAAAAATTAGTCCGCCCCGCCCTCTCACTCATGATCTACTGAAAAATATATTAGATTCAATCAAGGTTTTGGTCACACGTATCGTTGTGAATGACCTTCGTGAAAATACATATTATGCGGCAATTAGTGTAAAAACAAATGGTACTACCAAAGAGATCGATGCCAGACCCAGCGATGCCATTGCACTTGCTTTGCGTGTGCAGGCTCCAATTTTTGTTGAAGAAATAGTGATGAAAAGAGCAGCCGTTTTAGAGCAACTACCTGAGCCACATTATGAAGATGAGGATTTCGATAGACCGGTCAACGATTTCGATCTATTGGAAGATCTGAATATTAAACTCCAGAAAGCAGTGCGGGAAGAACGCTTCGAAGACGCCGCCAAAATTAGAGATGAGATCATCGAACTGAAGAATGAGCGACATCATTCCTAATCCGGTTCTGTTCTATCAAAATCCAAAATCTACCAGGATATTTTGAATTGCCATTACCTCTAAGGTGTAGTCAAAAGCAGGCTATGCCTTTTTTAATCCCCAAAATATTCTGGTTGATGTTTTTCTACCACTAATAAATATTAGGATACCATACTATTTCTTATCCTACCTTATATTCACATTTTCTTTGCAAATTATGAATATATCTCTTATATTAAATCTTTTTAATTTTTCTACTATCTCCTTATGACAAAATGATTAGCTCAAAATTATTATCGCTTAAATTATTTTGTCACAAATTTTTTTACCAAATTGATAAAAGCCTATAAATTTTGAAGCAAACAAGCCCTTAAACAGAGGAGAATTACGGTATGAACTTAGAACCAGTAGAATTTACCCTCAAGAGTCAGTTAGCTGGAATTGATTGGTTTTTTATTATCCTGTTTATTCTTTTTTCGATATCCATTGGGATCTACTTCTCAAAACGGGGACGAAAAAGTGTCGGCGATTATTTTGCATCAGGACAGGGAGTGCCGTGGTGGATTTTAGGAACATCAATGGTTGCGACAACGTTTGCCGCGGATACGCCTCTGGCAATTAGCGGATTGGTGGTCAAACAGGGCATCTGGGGAAACTGGTTCTGGTGGGCGCAGATTCCCATGTTTATGATGGGAGTATTCTTTTTCTCACGGCTATGGAGAAGATCAAGAATTTTAACGGACACGGAATTGGTTGATCTCCGTTATTCCGGAAAATCATCAAAAATTTTAAGAGGCTTTCGAGCAATTTATTTTGCTCTCCCCTATAATTGTCTGGTCATGGGATGGGTGATTTTATCCATGACGAAAATTATGGGATTGACTTTCGATTTGCCGAAACATTGGGCAGTTATGATCTGCATCTTGATAACTGTATCTTACTCTTCAATTTCAGGACTCTGGGGCGTTATGGTAACCGATTTTTTCCAGTTCTTCTTAGCGATCGGGATGGCGATTCTTTTGGCGATCATTTCTGTCAGTGCCGTTGGAGGGTTTGGTGTGATTCTGGATAAGTTGCCCCAAATTTACGGTTCCGAACAGGCTGCCTCGATGACCTCCATTATTCCTTCCGTTGATGCTCCGAATTATGGTTTCGCGATTTTTCTGCTGTACGTTCTTCTTCTCTGGTGGACTGTCGGTTTTACGGATGGTGGTGCCTATCAGGCTCAACGTATGATCTCTGCCAAAAATGAAAAACACTCTTTCTTAGGTTATCTCTGGTTTAATATCGCGCATTTCTGCCTTCGTCCCTGGCCCTGGATTATTGTCGGGTTAGTCGCTGCTATTAAGTTCCCGGGCATTGCTGCCAGGGATCCTCTGACTGGCGAATTGCAAAAAGATCCGGAATTGGGCTACATTGCAGTGATGTTAACTTACTTAAAGCCAGGTCTCTTGGGACTGATGTTGGCTTCTTTTTTGGCTGCATTTATGTCGACCATCAGTACTCAGATAAATTGGGGAGCTTCCTATATCGTTAATGATTTCTATCGCCCCTTTGTGAACAAAACGGCTTCAGAAAAGCATTATGTTTGGGTGTCGGTTATTACCGTTATTTTTATGGCAATACTGGGTGGTGCGATTTCATTTCTCATGAGTGATATATTCTTCGCCTGGCTCCTGCTTTCAGCTATCAATGCGGGAATCGGAATTGTTTATATCGCACGATGGTACTGGTGGCGAGTCAATGCATGGTCTGAGATGTCGGCTATTGCATCAATCGTTAGTATTGTTGCTGTAATTTTAATCGTAAAATCAGAACCGGTGCTTAAAGCAATTCTTCTTTCAATAATCATGCTTAGCGTAATTGCCCTTATTGTTTGGGGATTAAGAAAACAAACCTGGCGTAAACAGTATCTCCGATCTTCGATCTTCATTATCTTCATTGCAATTGTCTCGGTTAGCTTAGTACTCACAATTACATTGCCGGAGAAAAAATTTCCCTGGACTTTAATTTATACCGTTCCAATCTCATTAACGATCTGGCTGACCGTAACCATGTTAACGAAACCGGTGAATGAAAACAAGCTGATTGAATTCTATCACAGAGTTCATCCTGGCGGACCAGGCTGGAAACGAATTGCCGTTCGATTAGCGGAAGATTACAGTGCTGGATCGTTATTCACAAGAAGGAATATTATTGGTGCCATATTCGGTATTGTTGCAGTTTTTGGGGCGTTATTGGGCATTGGAAATTTTGTGATCGGGAATAATTTATTAGGGACTATTTTGATGGGAGTTATGCTGATTAGTGCGTTCTTTGTGGTGAAAAATTTATCCAATGAGAAGTGGGAATCGGCATGATTTAAATTTAGCTTAAAACATAAATTCCTTATTTGTTAATTTGGATTTATATTAATACTATACTTGTTAAGGATTGTTTTGTGATGTCATGCCTGTGAATACAGGCATCTCCTAACTAACTGTAAATATGGAGATTCCTGCACGCCAGGGCGCATCTTCGACATCCGCAGGAATGACAGCATTTGTTACATTTTAATCCTTAACGAGTATACTTAGTCAGATTAATGAAATAAATTCTTTTTTAAAAGTGAGAATAAAGAATTTTGATTTTATTTTATGATCAAATAGCACTTTGCTTTTCTCGCCCTCTAAGGATGTTTTCTTTTCGTCTGGCCAAAAATTTGTATTCTTAATAATACTTTTCACCAATCCCTCATTTACGAACTTCTGATGTCTACTTCATTTATAACAAAAGAAATAGTGAAGCTTCACTTCAACCTGACAAGACAAAATTCGCCCACAGAAGAAGAACTCCAACAGAAATAGAATCAAAAAATGTAAATCCAACTAATTTGATATGTAAAAATTACATCAACTAATTATCCACTAACATTTCCATTTAAAATTAAATAGTTAACCAAGCTAAATTTAATTTATTACTATTAAACACCTAAATTAATATGTAAAAATTACATGAAAAATGAATTTTACAATCATAGATTGACAAGCATGATGATTATAGTTAGGTTTTGTTTTTATTTATGTTAAAGCGTAATTTAAAAAAGTTTTTAAAACTGGCACCTTCTTTGCATCTGAAGTGAAGCAAAATCAAATTAACTATCATTCCATTGTGAAGGAGGAATTGTCATGAAAAAAATCTTAATCGTTGTATTTGTCATTGCTCTCTTAATGATTGGCTATGCTTATGACCAATTTGGATGGTGCAAGAAATTGCTATTCGGTGAACCCACCACACACGTCATTCAAGATGGCGAGTATTTGAGTCAGATCGCCAGGAAATACTATGGCAGAGCCGATTACTGGCGAGAGTTAGCACTCATTAACCGAGCACCCGACTCCGATCTCGTATTTCCAGGTGAAGAGATTATTATCCCATCTCTTGATGTGATAAAAGAAATCCGTCGCACTCGCTGGCTGTCCAAAGTAAACGCTTATGTGAAGAACGAAGAGGACATCATTGCCGGGTTGAATCAAGGGAAAGAACCTGTTCTGGCAGAGACGGAACCAAAAACATTACCTGAAAAAATATTGGCAGCAGAACAGGGTGAAATTCAATCAGAGCCAGAACTGGTAGATACCCTGGCTGAAACAGCACCGTTATCTTTTAAATCAGAAAAAGCAGAAGTCCAATCGGCATCATCGCAGGGGCTGATCCTGGGATTGGTGGCTATTCTGTTTGTCGCTTCATTTGTCGCTTTTGTTTTGATTCGTAGAAAGAAACGTTCCCAACAAATTACGATAGTGGATAATGAAGAACTGAATCTTTTTGATGAAGAAGATGAATCTGAGCCAGATTACCAGGAGTATTTGCGAGATAAATCCCGACAGAAAGAAGATGTGTTGGTGTAGGTTAACAGTAAAAAGTGAAATGTGAAACAGCAGACGTGAGACGATCAGGAGTTAAAACCAGAACATCTGGCGTTTCACGTCTGACATTTCACTTTTTTAAGCCCCAAATCGTTTTTATTACCACTGATTTTTCAATCAAGGTTTTTAGTTCATGAATGATATCAACCTGAATGTTCCTTATGCACGAATTATTCCTGAAAAGACGATAAAAAGATTTACAACACATTTATTGGAATCGGAAACAGGTGAATTCAATTTGTCCCAGGGCGATTTTATTAATAATCGGTACGAAATAATCGAGACTTTTCCAAATATCGGGCCATTGAAATGTTATGTTGTTAAAGATCATACCAATACCAGGCGTTGTGGAACCTGTGGGATAATAAACAACCAGGATTCATTAGTATTTTGTGAACGATGTGGATACCAGCTTTCAGATAGTCGATTTTTTGTATTACAAGGGACAGAGGAACAAACCATGAGTTTTGAACCATTAATAAGAAATAATTTAAATCAGAAAGGGATTCTTAAATTTTTTGATCGTTTTAATTGGTTCGACAGAAATTATATCATAGCCCAGAATCTTGAAAATAAAAGATTATCAGATGTAGATTCTAATATTCAACTTTCACAGGTACTGAATTGGATTAACCTTTTATTGCAGTCACTAAATTTTCTTCACCGGCAAAATATTTTCAATGTTGATCTTTCATCGAGTGGAATTTATCTTTTTCCGGATGGACCTCGATTAGTCAATTTCTCAATTTCGATTATTGCAAAGGTAGATATTGATCGATGGATACTATCTGATATAAAAAATCTGGCAAAAACATATTTATTACTTTTATCGAAAATCGAACCAAAGGACAAAAACATGCTTTATCTGAAAAGCATTTTTATGAATGCAATTCAAGGGGGATACCACAAGGTAAGAGATTTATTTGATGATGTCATTGAACTTAAACAAAATTTTGAAAGTCCTGGGCAATTATCCGATGTTAACAAAACTGTTCTATTAACTGATAAGGGTGTCAGCATATCGGTCGGAATGGCATCTGATGTTGGTATAGTACGTAGCTTGAATGAGGATAGTGTTAGTGCATTTGAGTTGACGAATATTTTACAATCAGTTTCAACACCCTATGGATTTTATATGGTTGCCGATGGTATGGGCGGTCATACAGCAGGTGAGGAGGCAAGTAAAATTGCCGTAGAGTATATCACTCGAAGAATTATCGATTCTTTCAGCGATACATTTGACCCATCCGAACAGGAAGCACGGCAAGCTTTAGAAGAATCCGTTTTTTCTGCCAATCAAGAGATATGCAAAATTGCGAAATTAAAGAACAATGATATGGGAACCACAATTACTATTGCATACATTGCGAATGGCAAAGCATTTATTTTAAATGTAGGAGATGCCCGGGCGTATTTATATTCAAACAATAAATTGAGATTAATTACGCAAGATCATTCATTGGTATACCGCCTGTACAAAATCGGACAATTGAGTTATGATGAAATTTATCATCATCCACAGAGCAATCAAATTCTCTGTGCATTGGGTGAACAGAATTTACAACAGAACCTGGTTAACCTGGCAGAAAAAGCCAATCATCCCTATTTTTTTAACATCATCCTGGAAAGAGGAGATGGAATTCTATTATGCACAGATGGGCTCTGGCAGATGCTACAGGACTCTCAAATTGAGGAAGTATTAAACAGGAATTCACAACCTCAAAATGCGGTTGATGAGTTAGTCAATCTTGCCAATAAAAACGGAGGCGACGACAACATCAGTCTTATTTTTGTGAAAACTCAGTAGTAATCCAAAACTTTAGAATGTTACAATGGTAGATTGGGGAGTGAGGATTAATTGAAGTACAACTCACCAGTCATTACTACCCACTCATCAGTCACCACTAACCAATCATTTAGAAGGAGGAGAAGATTATGTCAAAGGAAATCATTTTAAAATATGAATTAAATAAGAACTACTTTTTAGTCAGCGATGAATCGCAATTAGCCTATCTACTGATAGATATAAAACCGAGCATTGATCAGGTTACAACTACTGTTCCGTTAAATCTATGCCTGGTGATTGATCGCAGCGCATCGATGAAAGGATTAAAAATTGAAAATGTAAAACAGGCTATCAGCAATATAATCGATCGAATGGATGAGGAGGATCATCTTTCTCTGGTCAGTTTTAATGAACAATCAGAGGTGCTGGTCCCCAGTCAACCTGTGACCGATAAAGAAGCTCTAAAAGATCTCGTCCATCGATTGACTCCGAAAAACGGTACCGCCATTTCTACCGGTATGAATAAAGGTCTGGCAGAATTACAAAAAAATATAGGCGATGATCGAATCAATCGGATGATATTATTAACGGATGGACAAACTTATGGCGATGAGGACAAATGTTTTGAATTAGCCTCTGAAGCAGCAGAAAAAGGGATTCTGATTACAGCCTTAGGGGTTGGTGACGAATGGTATGAAGAAGTATTGGATACGATTGCCGAAAAGAGCTATGGAAAATCCGATTATATTGCAACACCGAACGACATCATTCCAATATTTGAAGAAGAGATGACAAATTTGGAAAACATCTTTGCCCAGAGTGCGATGATAACATTACGGCTGAGCGAAGAGGTTAAACTGCGAAAAATCTATCGTGTCATCCCCAGTATTTCAGAACTTGATATCATCCAGATTTCAGAACATGATGTTTCGATTAATCTCGGTGAACTCGACAATGAGCAGGGACAAAGCTTACTGGCAGAGATCATTATCACGCCAAGGCAAACAGGAAAGTTCAGGATTTCACAAGCTGAACTGGTTTTTGACATCCCTGGCGAAAATCTATTTCAACAAAAAATTAAAAATGACATCGTGATTGAATTTTCTGATGACGAGTCATTATGCAAAAAGATCAATCCCAGGGTCATGAACATGGTCGAAAGGGCGAGTGCCTATGATTTACAGACCAAAGCCATCGAGCAGGCAGCATCAGGGGATATTTCAGGTGCGACCAAAAAGCTCAAAGCCGCTGCCACGAGACTTTTGAATTTAAATGAAAAAGACCTGGCGGAAACTGCAATGGCTGAGGCGATGAACTTAGCCCAGAAAGGGTCTATGTCTTCAACTGGCACCAAGAAACTTCGTTATGAAACAAGGAAACTGACGAGGAGATTGGTCTCTTAGATTTTTAGAGCACATCTTTGAAGTAAATAATGTGTAATGAGTCATGAATAAAAAAAATCCAAATACCAAATTCCAATTTCCAAACAAATTTCAATAATCAATTTTCAAAATCCAAACTAAATTGGTTACAGTTACAGTTTTGATCTTTGAAAATTTGTGTAACTGTAACCTATTTGGATTGTGGAATTTGGAGATTATTTGGAATTTGAAAATTGGCATTTGGAATTTTAATTTCATCTATTTTAATCAAATCAAATCGAATTCTAAAAGTAAACTAAAATAGAATTAACATTGGAGGCATAAAATGATTACCTGTTTAGAATGCAATGCAGAAAATTTTGACGGCGCTCTCTATTGTGAAAACTGCGGCGCTGATCTGGAAGGAATTATCACTTCAAATAATCCATCTGAGCAAGAATTCTTTCCCGTTGGAGGTTCCACTTTAAAGCTTGTGGTAACCGATACTGGAGAGGAAATCAGTTTACCGGAAAAGGACGAGATATTGCTCGGTCGTGAAGACCCAGTTAGTGCTATTTTTCCTGACATCGATACAACACCGTTTAATGGTGAAGATGATGGTGTCAGTAGAAAGCACGCCAGGATTTTTCAACAGGGAAATGAGTATTATATTGAGGACCTGGAGTCGGTTAACTCAACCTTTTTGAATAAAGTAAAATTGGAACCCAATACACCCAGCTCGATTGTGGATGGGGATGAATTGATGTTGGGAAGATTGAAATTTAGAGTTTCATTGAGTTGACCGAAAATCATTTGTTGGATAATAAATCGATCCTGGAGGCTTGATACTTGATGCTGGATTACAATATATTTAGTATCAAGTATCCAGGATCAAGCATCCCTGAATTCGTACTATGGAAAAGATAGCTATATTTATAGGCTAAAGAAATTGAATCGGAAATTATATGCCATCTGACTATTTCAAATGTCCGCAATGTGGAACCAGGGCAGCGAAAAAGAAAATTGTATCCAATAATTATGCCTGTCCCAATCAGAAGTGTGCGTTAAATGTACGGTTGCTGGTTCATGGAGAGATGACAAATACTGGTAAAGTAAGCAAACTGTATGGCTGGGTTTTACAACCGGGCACCGTGTTAAAAAAGAAATATGAAATCATCAAAATGATCGGCAAAGGAGGTTTTGGCGCCACTTACTTGGCTCGTGACAGATCCATGTTTGATCAGCCTCGTGCCATTAAAGAGATACCGCGGCAGTATTGTGATGAAAAAGAAGATGAATTTTTAACCTTTTTAGATCATCCTGCCATACCCAAATTATTTGAGCGATTTAATCTGGGAAAATTTCATTACAGCGTAATGGAATTTATTGAAGGAGAGGGTTTAGAGGAAAAAGTTAAACTACGATCAAAAGGTTTAGCCGAAGCAGAGGTATTAAAATTAGCTGAACAACTATTTGCTGTATTAAGATACATCCATTCCCAGGATGTTGTCCATCGCGATCTAAAACCCGACAATGTACTGATTCGAAAAGACGGTAAAATATCACTGATTGATTTTGGGATTGCCAAAAAGTTTCACACCGGTTTTGGGACAAGGTATTTAGCCAGAGCAGTATCAAATTTCTATTCTTCACCAGAACAATATCGAGCCGGAAAAGGGTATACGGACTTTCAATCAGATATTTATTCAGCAGGCGCAATCCTTTATTTCATCGCTACGGGAGTTGAACCAACTGATGCGCTTTCTCGTGATCCATCGAAAGATATAACACCGTCACCCCGCAACCTGAATTCACAGATGTCTATAAAATTGGAATCGGTTATCGTTAAAGCGATGAAAATGAAAAAGGGCGAACGGTTCAAAAATATTGCAGAAATGAAAAGAGCATTGTTGGGTAACGGGACAACACCATCAACCAAAATCTGTCCTAAATGTGGTGTTGCTATTGGTCCAAAAGATAAATTTTGTCGCAACTGTGGTCATGCCACACAACCGATAATACAAAAAGCCACGTCAAGTTTTAAATTTGATTCTCGAAAGAGCGCGACAAATATCCAACAATTGGCTCAAATCTGCTATGAAAACTGGAATAAAGCAGTCCAGCACTTATATAACGGCAACTTTGAAACCTGGCTAAAAACGGTGAAAGGAGGAAAGGTATTAGCTAAGAAAGCCGCAGTAATTCGAAAAAGTCAGTCAGATAAGCATCTTGGATTGAACGAATTTCTTATGTGTAGTGGTTATGGTGTACCGCCTCAAATTGATGTGCAACCGACCAAGATCAAAATAGGCAGAACTCCCAGAGGGGTACGGAAACGGATTATTCTCACAATTACCAATAGGGGACAGGGTTATCTTAAAGGATTAATAAATATCGGTGTCAATTGGCTCAGCAGTAGCCAACAGTCATTTTTTTGTCTAAACACGATGACCACTCGCTTGATTTTAAATGTGGATACTGAACCTCTGAATGCAGATAAAGTTTATCACACGACAATTGAAATTAAATCCAATGGTGGGAATATTAACATTCCAGTTACTATTTCAGTAGCATCCATATTATCTCAACCGAAATCGAGTTCCAAGCCCGCAAAAAAGTCTGCATCTGTGGTCAATTCCTATTTCAATTCGATTTTATTATTTCTGGTGATCGCGCTATTAATCCGTCATCTGGGTCCAACTGCGAGCGTCTCACTTTCAAAGCCATGGGTTATTATCCTGCTGGGTTTACTTGTGGGTATTTTGAACATTAAATATGGTGAAATGGGCTTCTTATTGGGATGCTTTATGGGAGCCAGTTTAGGTGCTGTGATGAATATTTTTTCTTATTTCACCTATACTTTTATCAATCACAATATTGTTGCTCCGTCCTTAAAATATTTGACTGCCTCCTATACGGAAGGGATGAGTTATGCGGGATGGGGAATTATCGGAATTTATTTGGGTTGTACTTATGCATTATTCAAGAGAAGAGGCAGGAAGTTATAAGATGGATTCCACTTCAAAGTGGAGTCCATGTAGCCGATCACAGGGTAATATGATTTAAGATACTAATATTTATTCAATTGGAGTGCAGCGCCTTTATGCGCTGCTTGCAATCCATAAAGGGATTGCACTCCAAAATATCAACAACTTAAGGCAACATCATGTTTACCCTGTGATCAGTTATGAGTCCATCTGTTCATCTATTGGTTGGTCACAACATTTTTAAATTCTTCAATCAAGTCTTTGCCGACTGCATAAGGCGATCTTTTCTTTTCTAATATCTGTTCGATTTGAAGTGTTAATTTTTTTTCCTGTGGGGATTGCCAGAACTCTCTCAATATATTTTCTTTGACGATTTGCCGGACGTAATTTTCAATTCGCTTTTTCCGCTTCTCAATTCTGATCTGATTCCGATCTTGAAAAGCGAGATGATCCGTTAAGGATTGAAGCAAATTGTCAATCCCCTGCCCGGTATTGGCAACCGTTTGAATGACTGGCGGCTTCCAGGCTCTGGAATCTTCGCTGAATTCAAGCACATATTGGATTTCTAATAAAACCCGATCAGCACCCTCACGATCCGATTTATTGATGGTGAAAATATCCGCGATTTCCATCAACCCTGCTTTCATTGCCTGAATCGAATCGCCTGATTCAGGAACTAACACCACCACCGTCGAATCAGCCGCCTCGACCACATCCAGCTCCGATTGTCCAACACCAACCGTCTCAAAAATCACAATGTCAAATCCGAAAGCATCTAACAGATCTGCCACCTCGTGTGCTCGCTGGGCAAGACCTCCCAGGCTACCCCGTGTTGCCATGCTGCGGATAAAAACTCCGGGATCAGTGGCAAGATCGCTCATCCGAATCCGATCCCCTAACAAAGCACCACCGGTAAATGGACTGGTCGGATCGACAGCAATGATCCCCACCGTCTTGTCATTCGTTCGATAAAGCTTGGTCAGTTGATCGACGATAGTACTTTTCCCTGCTCCGGGCGGACCAGTAACGCCGATTCGATAAGCATTTCCGGTTCGATAATAGATATTATCCAATAATTGTGAAACATTATTTACTTCGTTTTCGACAAAAGAAATAAACCGAGCAAGAGCACGTCGGTCGCCAGATAAATAACGTTTGATTAAGTCTTTCATATTTTTAGTATTTAATATTGATGCAATAACCTATGCTAACCAGTGCGAACATAGGAAGCACTTCAGAAAAGTTCACTCCAAAACAACCCGCAAGCACCAAAATAGCCCAGACACAGTGAAGGTTCGCATCCGGTTGAGCAAGGTGTTATGCATTTTATTTTATAAATATTATCTTCCGACTTGTAAACTGACCCACATATTCTAACCGACATAAATATAGACCAGAAGATAAGTTTTTGGCAAGGAAATTTATTTCATGTTTACCAGGATTTTGTATGCCTGTAAAAATGGTTTCAACTAAATTACCATTTGTATTATAAAGTTTAACCTTTACTTCAGATTGGAATGGAACATAATACTCGATTGTTGTCGAAGAATTAAATGGATTTGGATAATTCTGTAAAATATGAAAATTCTTAACATATTTAGATGTAGTAAGAACGCTTGTTTTAATTTCGTCCTCATTAAATAAAATTAAACCCCCTCCATTGGTACCAAGCCATTTATTACCCAGTCCATCGATCGTAATATCGTTAATTATATTTGCTGGCCAATCTATATTAGGTAATTGATATAATGTAAAAGTATTTTTATCATTTTCTAAAAGTGCCAAATCTCCTCCGTTTGTTGCAAGCCATATATTATCAAAATCGTCAACTTCTATTGACCTAATCCAATTATGAGGGATATTTGAATTATTAGTGTTGAATTTGGTTAACGATCCATCAGTAATTTTAATTAAACCATCCGTCATAGAACCAAGCCACACATTATTCTGACTATCAATTTCTAATGTAAATATATTATTATCACTCAGTATCGAATTTGATGAATTAAAAACATGCCAGGTACCATTGTCATATTTAGCAAAACCATTATTGAATGTCGCTACCCACATAATACCATTGGAATCAAATTCAACATCAAGGATGGAAGTGTCAGGTAACGGAGAATTACTTGAGTTGAAGAATGACCAAATTTGCCCATCAAATTTTACTAATCCTGCAAACTCTGTAGAGATCCATAATGATCCTTCATTATCAAGTTCAAGGTCAAAAACATGATCATCAGGCAATTCAGAATTGCTCTGATTATATACCGTTTTGTTTTCACTATCAAAATATGTCATTCCACCGCCATCAGTTGATACCCAAATATTTTCATTAGAATCAAATATTATTGAACTGACCCAATCATATATTCCCCAATACGGTGTTGTTAAAATTGGCGTCCACTCATTATGATTAAAGATTACAAGTGCTGAATCACCGCTTTCCATACCAATCCATTTATTACCATTTTTATCAATAGCAATACGACTAACATTATTATCTGGGATCATGGAATTATCTGTATTATAAATCACAAATTCTACTGCAATTAATTGTGAAAACAAACTTAGGTTGATAAACAATATTGATTTAATAATATTCATTTCACTCTCCGATAATATTATTTGTATAACCCATATTGATTAACTGCCCAATTTAATGTATTTTTTATACCCAATAATAGGCATTTATTTCCATATCTAGAAATTTATGCCTTTTATAAGGAATTTCTATTTGCCTATTATTATATATTTTTTTTAAGTTGTGGATTTCTATAATTTTTATCACCCCTAATATATAAAAATAATGGTAAAATGTCAATAAAGAATTTTGGGGATAATTTCGGAATGGATTCATGAGATGGAGTCTTCCATAGAAATGGTAGCTCCACAGAAATGAAATTAATAAAATTCTGTGAGATCATGTCAAAGGTAGATTCGCCTCTGGTGAATTTCATTTTTGTGGGAGAAGATTTTTTATCGATTTGAGGCGGAGCTTCGTTAGTATTTATTAGAAAGCAATTCAATTCTTTTAAAAATCTCTACTAAATTGCCGCTTTCTATGTCCGAAACATCAACTTCATAATTCTCAAGAATCTTTTCATAAAGATGTTCATTAGTTTCTTCATTATGAAAGTCCCATAAACTGGATTCATCGCTAATGAAGCAATCATAATAATTCATATTTAATACCTTTTTAAAAAAATCTGCTGCAATGAATTCATATTGGTCAATTTCATTTGTTGAGGCAAACTCAAACTTGATTGGAACTTTAGTACCTGGGCGAGGTAACCGATTCCTCACCTTATAATTATTAAATTTATTCCTTAAATCAGAAAGAGCCTGCTCTTTAGTATTTCCATGACCTGCCATTCCCCACCAGTTGGTAATTTGTGCGATACAAGGGATTGGGATTAATCGTCCAGCAAGGTTAGTAGCATGGTCTTTTTGATATTTTATCCTTATTGGATAATCATCGAGGTCCCACTCTGATTTGAAGTAAGATAGTATGTATTTAACCCTACAACGACACTTAAAAATTCGAGCATTGATTTTATTCAATTTGAACAAATCGGATAATGACCATAATCACTTGAATTTCAAGCTTTCAAAAAATAACTGTCGTTGTAGGGTTAATTATAACTTTCATTTTTCTTTCGTTTTACTTTATCATGAAAATTCTGATTTCAGGTTCAGTTTAAGGATAGCTATCCAAAACTTTTAATCCAGATGAAATAAGTTTTGAAATTCTAGGGGGGATAACTCTTTACTACGTTATTCAAGAGTTAAAATTCAACAAATTCCTCTGGGTAATGTGTTAAGTCCAGTTTCTCCTGTTCAGGGATCAGCCGTATCCCCCACTGTTGCATTGCCAGCGCGCCAAAAAGTATTTCAATAGCGATCCCATTTTCGTTATCTCCAATTTCATCAATAACCATCGCGTGGGTGGATATCCGACATCCTTCCACCTCAGCCCCCAGCAGCGCTGTTTCTGTTGTTTCTTTAATCTTTCCACCTAAAGCACTACGAAAAGACTTTTTCAGTTTTGAGGTTGTTAAAAGTGAAGCGACTTTGTGAATGATGTAAGTGTTCCGGGAGCCTGTATCGAAAAGTGTCCAGCACTTTCGTCCATCAACATTTATCATCTGGCACATTCTTCCCATCGAAAGGCTCCTTTGATTTTTTATGATCAAAAATTTAGGGCCATTTTCAATAAAAAAGGCATCTTTTTTATTCGCTATTGACCAGCGCGAATTCAACTAAATTTACAAGTCAATATATAAAAATTTTGTATATTTGTCAATAACTAACTTCATCGTGAATCTAGTGATCTGAATGGCTTATGACCACCAGACACTCATTTGTTGAAGATTCAAAAAATAAAGGGAGAGAATCAATGACCCTCTCCCTATGAAAAATATCATTTTGTAGATTGATAGCTTTAGCGATAAGTTGTCACTACAATATGATACTATTTGATCATAAGCATTTTATTCGTCTTTGTAAATTTACCGGCTTTAATTCGATAAAAATAGATTCCGGTTGAAACGGCTATACCATTGTTATCCCTGCCATCCCATTCAACTGAATAATTTCCAGCCAACTGCTTTTTGCTCACCAAAGTTTTCACTTCCTGCCCCCTCATGTTGAATAATTTAAGAGTAACATCTACCTCTTTGGGCAAGGAATATTTAATTATAGTTGTTGGATTAAACGGATTGGGATAGTTTTGTTCTAATGTAAATTTATCAGGGATATTAGTTTTTTCAACAATATTAATACTTGTTGCTGGACCACGTTTGTCAAAATCCCAGGCTGAATAGAACAACGGATCAATGCTCCCGAACTGGGCTTGAATGGTGTACTGAGGTTGCGAATCATCGATATTTACAATATGATTATTGCCAAAGCCGCCTTCATTATCGCCACCCCCAATTCCGAATTTAAACTCCTGACCAATAATATGGGTCGGCCCATTGGTCTGAGTTGCCTTATCCTTATACATGGTAAATAGAATGGTGTAAATGCTATCGCCTTTCACTCTATCCCCGTTCAAGCCGTCGTCACGCATTGCCTTATGGGGGATTGACATCAGATGTCTGCCCCAATCGCCACCGGGACTACTCCAACCGCCTGTTAAGGGACCATTGACAGCAACGCCCCAGGCTAATACCGAGTCTGGATGTGTGACATCGACAAATCCCTGGATGTCCTCCAAAATAGCCCCGGCTTTAAGCTGATAAATAGCCGGTCGCACATCGCATTCGAGAGTGATCAGGATAGAATCCTGCGCAATGACCTGAACATTCCGGAATCGCGGCATTCGGCGCGGATCGGTAATACTGGAGCCGGTGTCAGCGATGGTAATCGTAGTGGAATCCGGAATGAAGGCGCGTCGTTCCGCAACTGGATTGGCTTTATCAGGATATTGAAAATTAAAATAGACCTCGCGATATGAGGAACCCTTTATTTGAGAATAATATTGATAATAAAGCTCGCGGCCCTTCATTGACTGAATGTAATGGTTTCCTTTATAAATGGTACCAGTACCCTGACGTCTAAGATAGAGATCATATCTTTGCCTTGCTGTTTGATTAAAACCGGTTTGAACCTGAAGGGTATCGCCCAGGGTGAATCCCCGATCGGCAACAGCATTTCTCATGTCAACAATATAATAGACTCTAATCCGATCCGGATGTTCGGCTGGTCTTGGTCTCAAATTATCAAACCACTTCCAATAGACTGTCGTGTCATTGCCGGTGGTTGTTACATCGTATTGGACTTTCGGATCGTACTTCATGTTTTCCCATGGTTCATTTAATGGGCTTCCCACATTATGAACCACAAATTTGAAGCTTAGACCCGCAGTGGCATATTGTTCCGGCACATGAATGGCAGCGGAGTA
>Ga0209636_10001287_pt1 | contig 25068 bp, 19 predicted proteins | sample DeeMarSWOR152_54_FD_187464 | JGI IMG/M metagenome (GOLD analysis project Ga0209636, IMG submission 187464) | Marine sediment microbial communities from White Oak River estuary, North Carolina - WOR-1-52-54 (SPAdes) (version 2) | ecosystem: Environmental > Aquatic > Marine > Intertidal zone >...
TGACCCGCCGCTGCCTGGAGGTCCTGGCCGAGTTCCGTAATCCGGTTTCCGTGACCACGAAGAATCACCTAGTGACCCGGGACCTAGACGTGCTAGGCGAGTTGGCCAGGTACCGGGCGGCCTCGGTGACCCTCTCCATCACAACCCTCGACGATCGGCTGCAGCGGGTCATGGAGCCGCGCACCTCGAGTCCCGCGCGGCGCCTCGATGCGGTGGCCAGGCTCGCCGAGGCCGGCATCCCGGTGAGCGTGAACGTGGCGCCTGTGATTCCCGGGCTCACCGACCATGAGCTGCCGCGTATCCTCGAGGCGGCAGCCGCAGCCGGCGCCTGCAGTGCCGCCTATCTGATGCTGCGGCTGCCGCATGGGGTGGCCTCGCTGTTCGAGGCCTGGCTCGCCCAACACTTCCCGGACCGCAAGGAGAAAGTGCTGAACCGGATCCAGGCGATCCGAGGCGGTAACCTGAACGACCCGCGCTTTGGGACGCGGCTGTGCGGCGAGGGCATCTTCGCAGAGGGAATTGCCGATCTCTTCGAGGTGGCCTGCCGGAAGTTCGGTCTCGACGAGACGCGCGCGGCACTCTCGGCCGCCGCGTTCCGCCGTCCGGCCGGACGTACTCAGTTGCGACTATTCGACTGAGGTACCGGAGAGGAAGGCTGTCCAGCCTCTGCTGGGTTCCGACGAGCGGTCTCCATCGTCGCGCTCATCCGAACTCGAGGACCATGCCGTCGGACGCGGCCGTCACATCTATTCCCGTTTCCTCGGACAGCTTCTGGGCGACGACCCACGGTTTCGCCCGGATCATCGTCATGCCAAAGTGCGTGAGCACGGCTTTCCGGGGACGTATCGCCGAGAGGATCTCGCTCGCGTCATCGACGCAGAGATGCAGCACCTCTCCGCTCTCATGCGGTCTCAGCCGGACGAGATTCATCACCAGGAGATCCGAGCCAGCATAACTCGCGAGCAGCTCGGGGAAGAACCGAGTGTCCACCATGAACGATACCTTCTTGCCCTGACGATTGAAGATGATGCCGTAGGTCTCGGTTCCGTGGTCGTGGGCGACGGAGGTGGAGAATGTCACGCCGTCGAATGAGTAGTCCCCTTGTGCCTCGAGAGTAACGATGTCGGTCAGGAAGCCGCGGTGATACCTGAGCACTACCGGATCCTCGCCCTCGAGGCATTCGCCCGGAGCGAAGAGCACGCCCCGCCTCTTGAAGCCGCCTTCCGTCATGGCATCGATCAGCACGTTCACATCGCCCGAGTGATCGATGTGGGCATGGCTCAGGACGATCGCATCGAGCTTGGTCACATCGATGGCGGGCTTCGACTTCGCCATCCTGACGAGCGTTCCGGGCCCGGGATCGAGGATCACATGCTTGCCGTTCAGCCGGATGAACGTACCCGCCGAAGAGCGTAGCTGCTTGGCCACGACGAACCGGGCACCCGCCGTGCCGAGCACCTTGATCAGGTCGGGTTCACTCACAGCCGCGCCTCGACCGGTGCCCCGACGCGCGACTCGCCGATCCACCTCCCGTCCACCCTGACGGTGAACCGGTCGCCGTCCAGCTCGACCTCGACCTCGTGCCCCCGGAACGGGAGTCGTGCCAGCCGCAGTGAGTCTAGCCCGAAGGGAAAAGGATCCACGATGAACGAATCACTCCCGCCCGGCCGGAACCCGGCCACATACTTCACGATCAGGTCGTTCACCCAGGAGTGCTGGTAGTCGTCGAAGCCGCGGTAGATGGACGGCCGACCAGTCTCCGGATTGTAGTGCTCGTAGCAGTTGGGACGCCCGGGGTCACCGTCGTGGAACAGCATGCGGATGAACCTGTGGATGAATTCCGCCGCCGCCTCGCGTAGCGCCGGATCGTGCTCAGTCGCGGCCCGGGCAACCGCCTCGGCCACGTGCGAGTTCGTCATCGGCCAGACCCGGCCGTTCCAGGGGCAGTTGAGCCGCTTCCCTTTCCACTCGGCGTCAGGGCTGTAGTAAGGGTCGTCGGCGCTGCTGGATGGTACTGGGTAGGTCGTCCAGAACTCGGACGGGTCGAGCAAATGCCGCCGCAGCCCTTCGATCTGCTTCCGGCCCACCAGGCCGGTGAAGTAGGGATAGAAGCAGACGGCGGCCTTGACACCGGTCCGCTGCATCCTGCGCGGGTCCACGTCGGAGAACATACCCGTGGCGCCGTCCCACATCACGCCGAGGATCGCCCCACCAGTGCGCTCCGCGACCTTGGCCCAACGCCGTGCACCCTCGCCGTCATCCAGCCGCTCCGCGATCGCTGCCAGCGCCCGCTGTAGCTGGTAGGCGTAGACCGTAGCATCCACAGCCTTGAGGCGGATGCGCTTGCCCCAGGTCTCGCTGTCGGCGTCGGGGCTCACCGCCATGTAGCGGCTCATGTACTCCTGGCCGGTCTCGTAGTGGTCAACCACATCGTAGAGACCGCTGCCGTCCGCGTCCCGCTCCCGCTCCAGCCACTCGGCGTACAGGGCGAGCGGCCGGTACACGGCGCGCAGGAAGCCGTCGTCCGGATGCACTGCGTCTACAGCCAGCACCGCGCCGCCCCAGTCGGCGAAATAGAAGTCGGTGTGTGCCAGGTGATTGACGTAGATCCGCCCGTGCAGCTGCCCACTCTCCTTCTGGTGGGCCAGGAAGTTGAGGATGACGCCGCGCGCACGCTCAGGTCCCGGCAGCCAGCGAAGCTCACGCGCGTGGCACTGAGCACTGTAGGCGATGGGCACGTGGAAGTAGCCGGTGCCCTCGCAGCAGCCGGGATAGAGGTGGTTGCCTACACCCCCCTCGTGGCTGCACAGCCGCAGCCCGTACCAGCGGTAGTCCCAGTACCGCTCGATGAAGGGATCGGAGCAGGACAGCTCGGGCAACGCAGCGTAGAAAGCCTGCCAGCTCGCCCGGCTCGCCTGGCCCGGCTCCGTGCTCGCCGGCGGCCCGCTCACCTGCACAGGCTTCGGTGGCCGCACGTGCTCACACACGTGATCGGCCAGCGGGCTGGTCATCCGGACGTCGCCGAAGTTCTGTGGCTGGATCCGGGCCCGTAGCGTCAGCGTGTACACGCCGGCGGCCGGCACCACGACCTCGCACGCAGCAGCCACGTGGAGGGCCCCGCTGAGGCTAACGCCGCCCACCTGCACCGCAGTCGTGGCACCGTCCCGCCACTTCTCTGCGAAGGGCGTGAGCTCCCACTGCGGAACCAGGCTCGCCCGCTCCGCCAGATAGGCGCCCCCGGCAGCCTTGCCAGCCACTGCCTCAAGGGTCACCTCGACGGCGAGCCGGTGGACGTGCCGGTCCTGGAGAACGCAGCGGAAAGACGCCCAGCCGGGGGCTGTCCGGACCGTGGACAGATCAAGCCCGTCAGTGTCCTGAACTGTCCAGGCCACCCCCATCAGTGTCCTGGGAGTGTCCTCAGTGTTCTGCAGCCGCCAGTCCGACAGGAACCAGCCGCCCGGCAGGGCCGAGCGGTGCTCCCAGCCCTCCAGGCCCTCGCCCAGCTGGTAGTGCGCCACCAGCTCCGCCGGCGTCCAGCGGCGGCTCAGCTGGCGGACCGGCAGGGCAGCGCCAGGGCCCTGGGCGTCACGGCCCAGGAAAGCGACAGTGAAGAGGGGGGCGAGCTGGTAGTGGTAGACGTCGATCTCGTCCCAGAAGCCGGGGTGCTCAAGCCAGCGCGGGAAGCGGGGCGCGAAGATGATGCCGCTGCCCGAGCTCAGGTAGTGCTTGTCGGAGCGCTCCAGGGGTCTCAGCGAATCGGCCACGTCACACGCCTGCGCGCGGGGGTCTGTTCGCCGGCCCTTACAAACGCAAGGACACCCGGGCCGTCACACCGTCCGGGCGAGTTGGCACATCCGTCACCGCGGCCTCTGACAGCGTTATGTCGGCCCATGTCTCCGTCTTCAGATGTGCCCGATGATGGCGCGCCGGTGCGGCTGTGGGTCTCGCGCTTGAGGTTAATTTCGAGCCTCGTGATCTCCATCAGCGCGAACCCGGTCGGCTCTCGGGCACGCTCGGGGATGATGAAGAGCGAGCCGGCGGTGTGACCTGCCAGAACTCCGACAACCTGTCGGGGCGACTCGCTGTCCGTGGTCACCCGTACCAGTGTACCGAGCCTGATCCACTCTGGTTCTTGGCCCCAAACGTCTTCGCCCGAGGAGGTGAGGAGCACGGCGACCAGCGGTGCGATGTGAGGGGTAAAGCCCCGGCGCTGGCTGTGCATCGTTCCCTCCCTGAGCGGACCAGAGCAGGCAAACGGTCCTGATTGCGTTCGGCTTCCTACTCCAATCGACGATAGCTCAGCGGGAGCCCGCAGACAATTCGCGGCCCTGCTGCGACCTCCGCCGGTCAGCGCCTCATCCCCGTTGGGCCGGCTGAGGAAGATGCGCTCGTACAGTAGGCGTGCCTCCCAACACCCCGCCGAAGTGGGGTAAGCTGCATCGCCCATGGCTGGGTCGCCCTGTTGGCGCGCGCCTGCTCCGCGTAGCTTATCATCTCGTCATCGTCATAGTGCGAACGGAGGGCACGCCGCGGCTCGGCCAGCAGCGTCGGCATCCTGCAGCTTGTCTCGTCGGCGTTCAGGAAACCGTCGCGCACGCCGAGACAGGCGAACTCGTCCTGGATCCACAACCGGTCCACAGCTGTCAACTCGAAGAAGGTGGGCTGAAGATCGACCCGACCCGAGACTAGAGCGACGCCCGAACGATGTCAACGACAGATCCCAAGAAACAGCGCTCTATCGTCGACACTGCCCGTGACGCGTTCCGGCGAACGTTCGCTGAGCGACCGGAATGGTCATGCCGCGCCCCTGGCCGGGTGAACCTCATCGGCGGCCACGTGGACTACAACGATGGTGTTGTGCTACCCGTCGCGGTCGCGCTCGAGATCGCCCTTGCCTTCCGGGCGCGCGCGGACCGGCTGGTGCGTGCCTACTCCGCCGACTTTGACGAGACGACGGAGTTCGACATCGACGACCTGACGCCGGGCTCGCTATCCGGTTGGGCGGCGTACGCGGCGGGCGTGGCCTGGGCGATGAGCGGGGCCGGCGTGCCGCTGCGAGGCCTGGACGCGGCTGTGGCGGGTAACATCCCGATTGCCGCAGGGCTCTCCTCGTCCGCCGCGCTGGAGGTGGCGTTCGCCACCGCCTTTCGGCAGGTCTCCAACCTCGACCTGCCCGAGCTGGAGCTGGCGAAGCTGGGCCAGGCTGCGGAGAACCAGTTTGTAGGCGTGCGCTGCGGGATCATGGACCAGGTCACCGCCGCCTGCGCTGAGGCCCAGCACGCACTGCTGCTGGATTGCCGCAGTCTCGACTATCGTCACGTGCCGCTGCCGCCAGCACTGCATATCGTGATCCTCAACACCGGGGTCGAGCGTGAGCTGCGCTCCTCCGAGTACAACAAGCGGCGTCGCGAGTGCGAGGAGGCAGTCAGCCGGCTGGCCGCCGTCGACGAGGACATCCACGCCCTTCGGGACGTGTCGCCCGAGCAGCTGGGGGCGCTGCTCCGTCACTTACCGCCGCCCCTCGACCGGCGGGCCCGGCATGTCGTCGGCGAGATCGAGCGAGTCCGTCTCGCCGCCTCGGCACTGGAACACGCAGAGACCGAACGCTTCGGCGAGCTGATGTTCGCGTCGCACCGCTCGCTGCGCGACGATTATGAGGTGAGTTCCGAGGAACTGGACGGCTTGGTGGAGCTGGCGCGGCGGGCGCCCGGGATCGTCGGGGCGCGTCTCACCGGCGCCGGTTTCGGCGGCTGTACGGTAAACGTGGTCAGCGTGGCTCTCGTCGAGGACTTCCTGAGCTACGTGTCCGAGGGCTACGAGAAGCTGTTCGGCCGCAAACCAGATGCATACGTGACGGATGCGGCATCCGGCGTATCAGTCGAGAGAACGGGCTAGCGACACCGGGAGTTGCCCTAAGCACAGTGCGTCTCCGCTAGCCCCTCGATGTCGCTCTCTGCCAGGTCCTTCACCCATCTGCGAAGGAACTCCCTGCGGTCCGCGGCCTTGATCGTCCGCGACTCGTCTCCTAGAGCTTGGGTTTGACCGGGAACACAAACGATCCACGCCCCCCACGCGCCACCCTTCAGCCGACCGGCCTCGATGCTGTAGAACCGGCCATCCTTGAGAAACCCAGAACGGAGAATCTCGTGGGATTTCACCTGCTTCATAGTACCCCCGGGACATCTGGCGGCGTCCGAAACCAAAGACCGACAGCGAATAGCACTGCGGAGCTTCACCAACCGCGGCACGGCAGCTCGTCGCTGGGGCGGCAACACCACCGGGCCCCAGACACCACACGCCCGGCACCTGGCGCGGACGTACGAGTGTCTGATTTCTTGACAGGAGGACTGCGTCAGAAGGCGCCGGCTGGATACTCGTTCCCGCCGGCCCGGACTGCGGGCATCTCAGAGGCTAGAAATGGCTCGAGCCTCCGGGAGCGGCGGGAACTCCTGTACAGCCGAGCCTCAGCCCAACTTCGATACTTAATAACAACAATCGACGAACCGGACAAGCCTCCTGGCCATCATAGACATGCGGGCACCGGCGCCGTGCGGGAACTCTGAGCGCCATTCCCGCATTAACCGCGCGGAGGGCGACCGTACCTGCTTCGGCTGGCAACGTACCGGTGATCACCCTATCTTGCGAACTCTATGTCGTCGAGTTTCCCTGCCCGCTTCCGCGAGGCCCTAGGATCCGGCACCACTCTGGTCGAGGCACCCGGCACGCGGGAATCGCGCCTGGAGTTCGCCCGCTCGGTTGTCGCCGGGCTCAGCGACGAGCCGAAGTGGCTGCACTGCCGCTTCCTCTACGACGCCGAGGGGAGCCGGCTGTTCGAGAAGATCACCGAACAGCCCGAATACTATCCCACCCGCCTTGAGGCAGCGATCCTAGCCAAGCACGCCGCCGAGATCCGCACGATCACAGGGCCACGCACCCTGGTGGAGCTGGGCTCCGGCTACTCGGTGAAGACGGAGCATCTCCTCAACGCTTATGTGGACGAGGAATACCCGCTCCTCTACGTCCCTGTGGATGTCAGCGACACGGCGTTGCGGGAGGCCAGCAAGAGCATCGCGCAGCATTATGCCGACGTCCAGTTCACAGGGATCAACGGCACGTACCGGAGCGCTTTTCCGATCCTGCGGCAGCTGTCGCCACAGATGGTCATCTTCCTAGGCAGCTCGATCGGCAACTTCAACCCGGCCGAGACGACCGCTTTCTGGCGCAACATCGCTGGCCATCTCCCGGCCGGGGACAACTTCCTGCTGGGGATTGACCTGGTGAAGGACATCGCTGTTCTGGAAGCGGCGTACAACGATGCCGCCGGCGTCACGGCAGCATTCACGAAGAACTACTTCGCACGCATGAACCGCGAGCTGGGCTCAGAGATCGACATCGACCGGATCGAGCACGTCGCGACCTGGAATCCAGAACTCCGCCGTATCGAGATCTTCGCGCACTTTGGTACGGACCAGGAGATTTACGTCGAGCCTCTCGACGAGAGAATCGAGATCAGCGCGGGCGAGCGGATATTGGTCGAGATCAGCCGCAAGTACCGGGTTTCGGAGGTGGCTGAGGAGCTCGGCAGGTTCGGCTTCGATACGCGGCGGGTTTACACCGACAGAAAGAAGTGGTTCGCGCTGCTGCTCCTCGAACGCAGCGACGATTCGGTGCTGCGACGCTCTCCATTCGCACCGACGACTCGCTGAGTCATGCGTGACGCCACATTGAGCCGTCAACCGGCGGTGCCCAGTTCTCTTATGCAAGAGAAAGACGGCCTCTGCGGCATCTGCCCGGCCGGCTGCTGGGTGACCGTCACGCTGCAGGGCGGGAAGATCCAGAGCGTACGCCCACAGGATCACCCGTTAGGGATGATCTGCACTAACGGGGTCCATTCGGCCGAGATCGTCCATGACCCCGATCGTCTCAAGCACCCGTTGCGCCGGAAAGGTCCCAAGGGCACCTACCAGTTCGAGCGCATTTGTTGGGATGAGGCGTTCGAGATCATCGTCGAGAAGCTACAAAACCTGAAAGCGAGGTACGGACCCGAGTCGGCCGCCATCTACACGGGGCGTGGCAGTTTCGAGCTGGCGCTGTGTGACGTGTTCCAACCGGCCGGCGTGGCGATCTCCTCCGCCTCCAGCGTCCTCTTTCCGTTCGGCTCGCCCAACACATTGGGCGTCGGAGCACTCTGCTACGTGTCGTTCGCGATGATCGCGCCGCACGTCACCTTCGGCGAGTACTACCACACCATGGATCACGATATCGAGAGCGCCGAGCTCATCGTGATCTGGGGCGCCAACCCCGCCACCGACTCGCCACCGCTCGCCCACGAGCAGATCAAGAAGGCCGTGCTGCGTGGCGCCGAGGTCGTTTGCATCGACCCCCAGCGCAACCACACGGCCCGCGAGACCGCTGCCAGCTGGATCCCCATCCGCCCCGGCACCGACGGCGCGCTCGCCCTCGGCATGATCAACCTGCTCATCGAAGAGGAACTCTACGACGAGGAGTTCGTCAGGTACTGGACGGTCGGCTTCGAGGAGTTGAGACAATACGTGCAACACTTCCGCCCCGAGGCCGTTGAGGAGATCACCGGCGTGCCGGCAGCGACGCTCGTCGACCTGGCGCGGCGCATCGCTCGGGCCCGCGGCGCTTGCCCGGTCATGTATACCGGCCTCGAGTACTCGGACAGCGGCGTGCAGGCGATCCGTGCCGTGTTCACCCTTTGGGCGCTGGCCGGTCAGTTCGACGTGCCCGGCGGCCTGACCATCCGCATGCGTCAGAACCAGTTCCCGATCAACCGCGAGGGTCTGATAGCGAACCCCGATGTGCGCAAAGCCTTGGGTCGCGACCGCTTCCCCGTTTACAGCCTGTACCGGGGCGAATCGCACGCCATCGCTCTCCCGGATGCGGTGCTGACGGGAGAGCCGTACCAGGTCCGAGCGCTCATCATCCTGGGTGGCTCGATCATCACCGCCTGGCCCAACCCGCAGCTCTGGCGCGAGACACTCGCTGCCCTCGACTTCCTAGTCAGCATCAACCGCCATCACACCGCGGACTCGGCCTATGCCGACATCGTGCTACCGGCCACCACCATGTACGAGATCACTTCGTACATGACCTACGGCCCGGTGTTCAAGGTCCGCGAGAAGCTCATCGAGCCGGTGAGGGAGGCGCGCAACGACTACCTGATCCTCGGCGAGCTGGCGGAACGGCTGGGCTACGGCGAGCTGTACCCGCGGAGCGAAGAGGATTTGCTCCGTTACGTGCTCAAGGGCTCCGGCTTCACCCTAGAGGACGTGCGCGCCGCCGGCGGCGCGGTGCAGATCCCGACGGTGATGATGCAATACAAGAAGTGGGAGAAAGGCCTCCTCCGCGAGGACGGGAAGCCAGGCTTCCGTACACCCACCGGCAAGTTCGAGATCAGCTCGACGATTCTGGAGGAGCACGGCTACGACGCCCTCCCCGTCTACACCGAGCCGGGCGAGGGGCCGCTTTCCCAACCGGCACTGGCAGAGAAGTGCCCACTCGTCTTCAACTCGGGGGCACGCATCTTCGCCGACTTCCGCAGTCAGCATCACGGCGTTCCCGGGTTGAGCAAGAAGGCGCCGCTCCCGCAAGTGACGCTGAACACCCAGGACGCCGAACGGCGTGGCATCAAGGCCGGCGACCGGGTGTGGGTGGTGACTCCACGCGGTAAGGTGCGCTACCAGGCGAAGGTCAGCGATGACATCGTCGAGGGTGCCATCGACGCCAACATGGGTGGTGGCGGCCCGCTGGGTCCGCAGGCGTGGCAGGAGTGCAACGTCAACGAGCTGACGGACCTGAACCGCTATGATCCGATCTCTGGCTTCCCGGTCTACAAGGCGCTGCTCTGCGACGTGGTGAAAGCCGCAGGCGGGGACGTTGCCAGCGGTGTGGCCGAGGACGAGAGCGAAGCCGTCGTCCACGTGTCGGAGCCGGAGAAGCCGCGGCGGCAGGTCTATCTCGACCACAACGCGACGACGCCGGTCGATCCGGAGGTACTGGAGGCGATCCTACCCTACCTCGAGGACCAGTACGGCAACCCATCAAGTATCCACAGCCGCGGGAACGAGGCACGAGACGCGGTGGAGGCGGCGCGCAGAAAGATCGCCCAGGCGCTGGGCTGCACGGCACGCCGCATCATTTTCACGGGCAGCGGCTCCGAGGCGGACAATCTGGCGATCAAGGGCGTAGCATTGGCAAAGCGCGGCGCTGGCAACCACATCATCACCACCACGGTCGAGCACCCCGCAGTGCTTCGCACCTGCGAGGCGCTGGCCGAACTCGGCTACGAGGCCACCTATCTCGAGGTGGACGAGACTGGTCTCGTCCGGCCCGAGACACTGGCCGAGGCGCTGACAGCGAAGACGATCCTAGTGAGCGTGATGATGGCGAACAGCGAGGTGGGCACCATCAACCCCATCGCCGAGCTGGTGCGCATCGCGCACGCGCGTGGCGCGCTGTTCCACACCGACGCGGTGCAGGGGCTCGGCAAGCTGCGCGTCGACGTAGAGGAACTCGGCGTCGATATGCTCTCCGTATCCGGCCACAAGATCCACGGGCCCAAGGGCGTCGGTGCGCTCTACGTGCGGCAGCATGTAGAGCTCTCGCCGGTCATCCACGGCGGTGGCCAGGAGCGCAAACTGCGCGCCGGCACCGAGAACGTCCCGGGCATCGTCGGCTTCGGCAAGGCCTGCGAGCTCGCCGTGCGCCGCCTCAACCATGGGGAGATGGAGCGGGTGCGCGGTCTCCGCGATCGCCTGCAGGCGGGGATCAGCAAGATCGTGCCGAACGCCAGGCTCAACGGACACCCCACGCAGCGTCTGGCGAACACACTCAACATGACGCTGCCCGGGATGCGCGGCGAGTCGCTGGTCCTGTTCCTGGACCGCCAGGGTGTCTACTTCTCTTCAGGCTCGGCCTGCAAGTCAGGCAATCCGGAGCCGTCGCATGTGCTCAAGGCGATTGGGCTAAGCAACGAGGACGCCCACTGCGCCATCCGCATGTCGCTGGGAGTCGCTAACAGCGAGGAGGACATCGACTACGTGCTGGAGAGCCTGAGCGAGATCGTCGCGGACCGGCAAGGCAGCGTGCGGTTCGTCGCCTGCCGCTAGGCCAGCACTCACCGCCTTCGCCCGGCCCAACCTTTCAACGCATCGAAGACCTGCAGCGCGAAATCGACCTTCCCAAAGGGCGCGCTCACCTGCACACCCTGCACATGCGGCTCCAGTTCAGCCACTGTCTCGCGGGCGATGGCCAGCCCTTCGATCATGGCCACCTCCTTCCCGCGCTCCGAGGCGAGCCGCATGCGCTCGAGCACCGAATCGGGCACGACCACGCCGGGCACCTCGTTGCTGAGGAACTCGGCGTTCCTGTAGGAGACCAGCGGCCAGATCCCAGCGATGATCGGTATGCGGATGTGCTCGATCTTCCCCAGGAACTGAAGGAACTGCTCGACATCGAAGATCGGCTGGGTCACGGCGAACTGCGCGCCCGCATCCACCTTCCAATAGAAGTGATGGATCTCGTACTCAGGATCGACAGAGGCATGGTTGACACCCACGCCATGGAAGAAGCTGGTGGGCTGCCCGATCGTATGGTCACTGAGGTCGAGACCGTGATTGAGCTTGTACACCAGATTGGTGAGTCCGACCGAGTCGATGTCAAACACCGCCGTCGCATCGGGATAGGGGCCCATCTTCGGCGGGTCGCCGGTGATAATAAGCAGGTTGCGCAGACCCAGTGCGTGCGCACCGAGCAGGTCGCTCATCATCCCCAGCAGATTGCGATCACGACAGCAGTAGTGGGGGATCGTCTCGAGCCCGACCTCGCGCTCGATGATCGAGCAGGTAGCGAGCACACCCATCCGCATCATCGCCCGTGGCCCGTCGGGCACGTTCACCGCGTCCACACCCGCCGCCTTCAGTTGGCGGACCTGATCGAGCACCTCCCTGAGATCACACCCCCTCGGCGGCAAGATCTCGACGCTGGCGACCAGCTCGCCCGCCATGACCTTCCTGGCGAGCTGCGAACGCTGCGGCGTAGGCACAGGCTCCAGGCCAGGCTCGGCCGTACGCCGCTCCACGTCCTTTATCGCCTGCGGCACGACAGCCCGTTGGCGCGGTGAGAGCGCGCGCACCTGCGCGGCCATAGCGCGGATGTGCTCAGGCGTGGTGCCGCAGCATCCACCTACGAAGCGGACGCCCGCCCGGATGAAGTGACGCGTGTACTCGGCGAAGTATTCCGGCGCGGCCATGTAGATTGTGCGGCCCTCGATCTCGCGTGGCAGCCCGGCATTCGGCATCGCCGACAGCGGCCGGCTGGTCACCTCCGCCATCTGCTGGATCGCCTTCAGGGTGATTGCAGGCCCCACACTGCAGTTGAGGCCGATCACGTCGGCGCCTAGTTCATCCAGACGCAGCGCGATCTGGGGCGGATCGGCGCCGTAGACCGTCTTCCCGTCGACCTGCACGGTCATCTGAGCGATGACCGGCAGATCCGCGGCGTCCCGGCAGCCCAGCACAGCCTGCTCGATCTCCGAGAGATCGCTGAACGTCTCGACGATGAAGAGGTCCACGCCGCCGGCCGCGAGCGCTTCAGCCTGCTCCCGGAAGAAAGCACGGGCTTCCTCGCGCGCTGTGGGGCCCCATGGCTCGATGCGGATGCCGAGCGGTCCTACGGAACCGGCGACGTACAGGTCATCGCCAGCCACATCGCGAGCCAACTCGGCGCCCGCCCTGTTGATCTCGTGGACACGGTCCCCCAAGCTATGGTGGCCTAGACGAACCCGGTTGCCCCCAAAAGTGTTGGTCTCGAGGATCTCGGCCCCCGCGTCTCGATAGGCGCGGTGCACCTCACGCACCAGTTCGGGCCGCTCGAGGTTGACCTCGTCGTACGAGACATTGATGAAGACGCCACGCCGATACAGCTCGGTGCCCATCGCGCCATCGAACAGATGGGCGCTGCCGTTCTGAATCAGGGCTCGGAAGTCGGGCATTGCTGTCCCCCCGTGTGGGGCGCCGCGCAGCACGGAAAAAGAAATCGCGACCCGCAATAAGTGAGCACGGGCCGCGCTGGACTGCTTCGGCTTACGCTTGCTGAAGTCGCCGCAGCTTTCGGTGCTCTACGACGCCCGGCTCTTTAGGCTTTTTTTATGGTGGTTGCAAGCGGCCACAAATCAGTCCACCATCACAACGTCAAGTTAGCTCAGTTGCTCTCCCGGTCAAGAGGATAGCTCCGAGGCATAAGCCGAGGCCGAGATGATCAGCGAACCTGCTCTCCGTGTTGCCCTGGCCGTCCTCATCGTCATTGACCTGAGCGTCCCGGCCTACTTCCGTCGCCGGGCCGGCGTCTCCGGCAGCCCTGTCGCGCGGCTCAGGGAAGGCGGCCTCTTCCTCCCCGAGCGCCTGCTCACCATCGTGATCTATTGCGGCCTGCTCGCCTATATCATCAGCCCGCGCTGGATGGCCTGGTCCCAGATCCCGCTACCCAGCGGTGTTCGCCTGCTTGGGGTAGCGCTCGCCGGGCTCGCGCTCGCCTGGATGCTCTGGGCCTTCCACCACCTGGGGTCAAACCTGTTCGGCTCCCGGGCAGGAGAACACAGCCTCGTTACAACCGGGCCCTATCGCTGGGTCCGCCATCCCATGTACAGCGGCTGGACAGCGCTCATGGCCGGGTACAGCGTGCTTACATGCAGTTGGTTCGTTGCAGTGGTCGCGCTGGCGGTGGTCGCGACGGTGGCCAGACGCACGCCGCGGGAGGAGGGGCACCTAGTGCAGCAGTTCGGAGAGGCGTACAGGGGTTATGCGGCGCGCACAGGCCGTTTCCTTCCCCGTTTGCGTAGCTCAGAGCGTCGGCGTTAGGGGGGCATCCAAGATGTCATGACGTTGCCGCGGCAGTCTCCAGCTCCGCCAGTTTCTGCCGGGCCTCCTGCGCGGGCCTGAAGTTGGTGTCAGCGTCTTTCCAGACCTCGAGCGCGGTGCGCAGGTGGTCCAGCGCCTGGTCCCGATCACCCATGTCGGCGTAGAGCAGAGCGATCTCGTAATGAGTCTTCGGGTTGTACGGCGTCACCTTCAGGTTGGCCTGGAATTGCTCCAGGGCCCTGCTGCGCTGTCCCCGTAGCCGATAGCAGCGACCCAGCGCACGGAGCCGTGTGATGTCTGTCGGGGCGAGCGTCAGTGCCTGCTGATAGCTCTCGATCGCCTGCTCGTACTCGCCCCTCAGCTCGTGGATCTTGCCGCGCGCGGCGAACAGATAGTCTCGAAGCGAACCCTCTCCCAACTCCTCCGTCCGAGCTTCCAGCTCCTGGAGCGCTTCCCCAGCCCGATCCGCATCCCTAAGCTCCAAATAGACCTCAAGATACCCGACGGGAATCGCCGCGTCCAAGGGCGAGGCCAGCTCGTTTTCGGCTCTGCGGATGACCTCGAAGGCGACATCCTCGCGGCCGGCCTGGACGTACAGGTCGAGACCGCCGAGTGCCCACTGGGCAAGCACGACGCTGGGAGGCAGGAACCGCTCGCCTTCCGCCCATCCCAACTCTCTGTACTCGATCGCCTTGTCCAGCTGTCCCACCGTCGCATGGTGATGGCTCAGCGACCTGTACGCCGAGGCGCGTTCCTGCGGGGTCCTGGCGGCCGCCAGCGCCTGCTGGTGTTGCACCAGCGACTCGTCGAACCGTCCCTGGTTGAAGGTTACCGTCGCCAACCAGTTCATGATCTCGATGTTGTCCGCGTCGAGGATAAGCGCGCGCTCGAAATCGGACCTTGCACGCTCGTAGTCGCCCATCGCGGCATGGACCGAGCCCATAGCCTCGAACGATGAATAGTCGTTGGGAACGGCCTGGGCGTATCGCTGGAAGTACTGAAGCGCCTGCTCGAACTGCGCTTGCGACCTGTAGGCGTAGCCGATCGACCTCAGGTAGTCGTATTGCGAAGGGTCGATCTCGAGGATCCGTTCATATTCGGCGATCATATCAGCCGTCTGAGCGCGACGACCGTATTCCAGCGCCAGTTGCACGTGAGCGTCGATGTCCTCGGGGAATAATTCGACGGCCATCTTGGCGACGGCGAATCGCTTGCCGGCGTCCAACTCGATGGCGCTGTAGTAATGGTACTTGAGATAGAACTGCGTCCGCTCCGGCACCCTGTAGATGTGCCGCATGGCCTGCCGCGCCGCGCTGTCCGCCTTCTCCCTTTCGTTCAACACGAGGTAGCAGATCGAGAGCTGGAACTGCGCGAACGCCGCGGTCGGGTCCGCCGCGACCGCACGCTCCAGGTAGTCTTTCGCAGCCTCCCAATCACCTGTGACCAGGATCTCGCGGTAGCCGACAACCTGGAGTCTGAAAGCCTCCGGAGAGTCAGTCAGGATATCGGCGATCCGCAGATCGCTCGTCTCCTCTATGTGGCGGTCCGAGATACCCAGGTCCTGCCTCAGCTGAACGGAGATCTGGTCCACCAGGTCCAGAACGTCACTCCCCACAAAGGTGTTTTCGGCCAGCAGGCGTTGGCGTCGTGTCTCATAGAGCGAGGCCGTAACCGCGAACTCGTCATTCCGTCTGCTGACGTCCCCAACGACGAAGAAGTCCTGATGAATCTCGCTGGCGATGCTGGCCTGTAGCGTCAACGGCGCGCCAACACCCTCCGGATAGCCCGCCCTCTCCAGCCTCTCCAGTACTACATCCGGATCGCCCACTCGCATGTAGAGATCTTGATCCAGATCGAGCAACAGGCCAATCATCACGCCGTATTCCAGCCAATTCAGCGTCGAGTCGCCTGTCTCGTTCGCGAAGTTGTAAACGATAAGCCTCTTGCGGAACTCCGTCTTCGGCACGACGCGCTCCACGGTCTCGCCCGCTTCGTTCTCCAGGACCAGCGTCGTCGTCGCCGCCCCCAAGGGCTTGTCCGAGTAGAGAATGGCCACCAGCGCCGCTGCGGCCAGCAGATTCACAGGTATGCCGATCTTCTCGGCCGCAGCCCATTCGTTCGGGCCCGGCATGCCGTGGAAGTAGGCCAACAACACAACGGTCGGGATCAGCGACCCCAGGACCACCAGGCTCAGGGAAACCAGGTGGGGGGACAGAGAGTAGCGGTCCACCAACATGCCGACGAACTCGATCACGACCCAGGAGCCCCCCAGGTAGAGGCCCAGGATCTGAGGAACCCGCCGCTTGACTAAGTCGCGATAGATCTGGAACGCCATGCCAGCTCCCAGGTTCGGCCATACGCGTATGGCAGATCACAGCCGGCGCGGAGATCGGGGCCGTGCCAGCCTGAGATTCGTGTCTATCTATACCTTACGAACCGCCAGGCGGCGAGGTTGCAGACGCGGTGGCACAGACAGCGTCCGAGCGCACCACGCGGCACTGGAACCCCGTGCCCTCCAGGCCCGGCGCGTCGAGCTGCCCGTCATCCGACGGTCTCCTCCTCGGCAACGCTACCGCCTGCTTTGAGAGGCGGCCCACCCCAACCGAGCACATCTCGATCCACCGACAAGCGGCCGCCGCCCGTCAAGACGAGCGACAACGCGATCATCAGCAATGCAAACTCAAACTCGAACCCGCCCATGAATCCGCGGTTCAGCTTCACCTTGAGGATCGCCAGCACCATGACGCAGCCGATGAGCGCCGCAGCGATGCGTGTGAACAACCCCACGATGACCAGCAAACCGCCGAAGAACTCGACCAGGGCCACCAGCCAGGCCCACAGCACGGGATACGCCCAGCCCCAACGCTCGATATTGAAGCCCTCCGACGTGCCCAGCGGCCCGCTGATTTTGGCCCAACCGTGGGCCATGAACACGGTGCCCAGCGCGAAGCGCAGAGCGATCGGTCCCCAATCCGGCAGATAGCGCCTCAGAAGCCAACGCATGGATCGCCCCCGTTCTCGGCTTACGCCGTCACTGACTTCGGTCCGGGTGCTCGAGCTCGCGCCCGGCGGGCCGCTCGCTGCGTGCGGTCTCCGGGCCGGCGCTTCGCTCGCGCCAGTCGGCGGATGCCCGAACGTGGATCTGCCCCCTCTCCACCAAGGCGCCGCCCAGCCGCTTGACCGCGCGGTTCTGCAACCAGTGCCGGGTCGGACGCCAGAGCAGCGTGAACCCCAGGAGGTCGGTCATCAGCCCAGGGGTCAGCAGCAACGCACCGCCGGCAAAGACCGACAGGCCATCCAGAATCGGGCGACCGGGGATCCGGCCCTCTGACACGTCCATTTGCAACGCGTGCCAGGCACGCAGCCCCTCTCGACTGGCCAGCGCCGCTCCCAAGACGCCGGTCAGCACGATCAGGCCCAGCGTCGGCCACAGCCCGATCCAGCTGCCGAGCTGGATGAGCAGGGCAAGCTCCACGATCGGAACCAGAATGAAGAGGAGGATCAGCCGCCGGAACATGGCAATCGTCAAACCTGCGCAGCGCGCGTCAGCTGTCGACCCCGCCCCGTCGACACACGGCGCTGCTGCAGCCGAAGTGGTGGCGCCGCTTCGCGATCCAGCGATACACGCGCTCGGCGACGAACATGGCACCCGGCAGGCGAAACAGCCACACCATGAATCGCAGCCGGGGCAGTAAACGCAACACCTCGCGGGCAGCCGCGGCACCGCGCCAAACCGCCCCCGACGGTGCCACCAGGTGCATCGCTTCCTCCGCCGCCGCCCGGCTCACTCCGTAGTGCGCCAGGTCGGCATCGCCAAAGGGTACTGCCTCGATACGCCGATCCGTGTCCCAGCGCTTCACGAATTGAACCTGTCGTTGACAGAACTCGCAATCGCCGTCGTAGATCAGGATCCAGCGATCCATCCTGCTGACCGCCCGCGTTACCCCTCTTTGTACAGCCAGCCACCAGCGAGCGCGGCGATGACGATCTCGAACAGCCCCCAAACGGCTACGAACACCAGAAGCCCCGGATCGAAGAGGCCCATGAGGCCATCCCCGAGCGTCGGCCACAGGTAGGCGAGCAGCCAGACGAGAAGTCCCGCCAGTACCGCGGTCTTGGGCCCGGGTCCGAAGCGCGGGCGAATCGCAGCGTACAGCCACACTGTGACAATCCCCAGCAGGAACGCGAAGACCACGAAGATGGCGAGCGTTCTACCGGCCGCCGGCGGGATGTTCAACTGCCGGAGCGCCAGCTCCATCGCGTCGGCGATCACAACGAGGTTGAGCACTGACTCGCTGATATTGATGACCAGACCGGCGAGCAACCCGCCGAGGATCACGCGAACCATGTTGATCTTGCCCATGTTGAACCTCCGGCGTTACCGGTTCGTCAGCGGTACCCGAGTGCGCTGCTCAATTCTCGCAAGATACGGGCTCAAGGAGGTCTTAGAATGATTCACCGACGGCCCGGTGTCCAGCCTGGGGACCTTGCCGGCGGCTCCGCGCCACACGGGCCTTGCCGGTTGTTTGACGCGTCGCAAATGCCGAATTTCGATGGGGATGCAGCCAGGAATCTATTCGTTCTCGCTTCATGGTGATCCACGCTCGACGGTAACAGCGCTGGAGTGAGTGGTTATGAGCACGATGAGGAAGATCGCGATCAATACGGGGGGTGGCGACGCACCGGGCCTGAACGCGGTGATCCGCGCCGCTGCTCTCTCAGCCATCAACCGTGGTTGGGAGGCCTACGGCATCCGCCGTGCCTACGCCGGGCTTCTGGGCGAGGATGAGATCGTACCGCTGACGCGGGACGCGGTCCGTGGTATCACACACCTGGGTGGCACGATCCTCGGCACTACGACCCACGGCAACCCGTTCAACTGGCCGGTGAAACAGCCCGACGGGACGACGAGCAAAGTAGACCGCTCGGACGAACTGGTGGCCACGTTCCAACGACACGGTTTCGACGCGCTGATCGCCATCGGCGGCGACGGCAGTCTCAGGATCGCGAACGAGCTCTCGCAGAAGGGGATGCCCATCGTCGGCGTCCCCAAGACGATCGACAACGACATTGAGGGCACACAGCTCACGTTCGGGTTCCTCACAGCGGTCTATGTCGCTACCGACGCGATCGATCGGTTGCACTCCACGGCTCAGGCGCACGAGCGGGTGATGATCGTCGAGGTCATGGGCCGCAACACGGGATGGATCGCGCTGTTCTCCGGCGTCGCCGGTACGGCCGACGTCATCTTGATCCCAGAGATCCCCTACCGGATCGAGAAGGTGTGCGAGAAGGTCATGGAACGCGAGCGCCTGGGCCGGCACTTCACGATCATCGTGGTCGCCGAAGGCGCCTACCCGGTGGGCGGAGAGCCCGTGTACGAGGATCGCGAGAAACGGCGGTTAGGCGGAGTCTGCGAGGTCCTGGCCCAACAGATCAGCGAGACGACTGGCAAGGAGACACGCGCCCTGGCGTTGCGCCACCTCCAGCGTGGCGGCTCGCCGATCTCCTACGACCGCCTCATCGCGCTCAGGTTCGGCACCGCCGCAGTTGAGTGCGTCGCGAAGCGCGAGTTCGGCCGCATGGTCGCGCTCGATCCACCCGACGTGCGGACGATACCGCTGGCCGAGGCGGTAAGCCGGCAAAAGCGCGTGCCCGTGGATGGCGATGTGGTCGCCACCGCGCGGGCACTGGGAATGAGCTTCGGCGATTGAGTCGCGGCCGGCTCGCCCTCACGGCGGCGTCAGTCGCGCCGTTAGCCAGTCGGCCAGGTAGCTCAAGAAGTTGGAATCGACCTCGGCGTTCGGGTCGGCGTACTCGGCGGCGCCTGCGCCCCTCGATACCGCGAATAGGTGGTTGAGCCGCGGGAAGATCTTCACCTCGTAGTCGGGATGACCCGCCTCCTCCAGTGCCGCGCCCAATCGCCGGGCATGCTCCGGCGCCACCTGGATGTCCTGGCCGCCGTTCACGATCAGCACCGGGCACCGGACCTCACGAATCGCGGCGAGCGGGTCGTGCTGCATATGCTCTCGCAGCCACTTACGCGCGCTGCCGAGCGCTTTGAGCCCCGGCGGTAGATCCGTTTCCTCCAGGTCGCGCCCTTCACGGATCGCCTGCGAGAACTCCTCCATTATCTCCCGCGCACGCGCCAGGTCGGCCGAATCGCCACCCGCCTCCAGCGCCGCGCTCACCGTCTGCTCGATGATCACCGAGTCCAGCGAGGTCGCGGTACCGGCCATGAGCACGATCGCCGCCAGCTCCGAGTCCTGGGCGGCGACGATCGGCGCGATGATCCCGCCCTCGCTGTGACCGATAAGCGCGATGCGAGTGCCGTCGATCTCCGAGTGACCTCTGAGAAGGCGGACCGCCGCCTGCACATCAGCCACCAGATCGCTGAGGCCTGCTGAGCCGAGGTTCCCACCGCTAGCGCCTACACCGCGGTCGTCGTAACGGAGCACCGCGATACCCCGCCGGGTCAGCGTATCGGCGATGCTGCGGAAGATGCCCAGCTTCAAGCCGCCCGGCCCGGGGGTGTTCTCGTCACGGTCCTGAGGGCCGGAGCCCGTGATCAGCACGGCCGCCGGCCAGGGCCCCTCACCGCGCGGCGTCGTCAGGGTGCCCGCGAGGGTCACCGTATCGGAGTCGAAGCGGACCTCCTCGGCGTCGTAATCGTCCGACGGCGGCGCATCCGCCTCCGGCTTCTCAGCTTCGAGACTGAGCCGATCCGGCCATTCCTGGTGCGCTTCGCATACCGCCTCGAAGGCCTGCAGAGGGACGAGTATCTTGAGCGGTGTGCCGTCGTCGGCCAGCCAAACGTAGGCGCCCAATCGGTTGGCCAGGTTGAGGAAGTAGCGGCGGAACGGCAGGGTCTCCCCATCCTTCATCACTGTCCCGCGCTGCTCGTACTTCACCGTGACCGGTACGCGTGGGAAGGCGACGTACTCCTGCGTCTCACCTAACGCGCCGTCGTACAGCCAGGCGAACTGGGCGATGTGATGGATCACGTTGTTCGACAGCAGCACCGAATACTCGGGCGTCGTGATGCTTGCCGTGGATGTCGAGTCGCCTTGAATGCTCGTCTGCTGCGCCTGGCCGTCTTCACGCGTGAGCGTCACCTCGGTGGACTCATCGTTCACAGTTGCCTGCACGTGGGCGCTGTGGAAGGCCAGCCGCGCGTCGGCCTCGACTTCCAGATGCTGCACGATATGGAGGCCCGGTATCTGGAGATCGACGTCTCCGCTGAGGCGGTAGCCCCCGTCCGGCATCTGTTCGACGCGGTAGCTCTCGGATCCCGCCGGATTGACCCCGAGCTTGAAAAGCAGACGTCCGCTCAGCTGCGCCGGCACTTGAGCGTGAAGAGTTGATGCTGCAAACACGGCGAGAACGGCCGTAATCGGGCATCTGATGTTCATGAGCCTATCGGTCTGATCAGTGAGCTGCAGGCATCGCTGAAAAATAGCGGGTCACGGCCGCGGCACAGTTGGCGCGCGCAGGCTAATGCCCGCTAATGAAACGCCCCTCAAATCGGCTCCACGACGACCGCGTTCCCGTACACCATGATCTCCGAAGCGGCGGCCATCATATACGAGGTCGAGAAGCGGACTTCCGTGATGGCATTCGCGCCCAGTGCCTGCGCCTCGCTGATCATGCGGTCGATAGCCTGTTCCCGCGCCTCGGCCATCATCTTGGTGTATTCCTCGATCTCGCCGCCGACGATGTTCTTCAGCACAGCGAGGATGTCCCTGCCGATGTTACGAGCGCGGATGGTGTTACCGCGCACAAGGCCCAACGTTGTCACGATACGCTGACCGGCGATCTCCGCCGCGGGTGTGATGATCATCTCTCGATATCCTTGTAGGGGTCCCTGCGCCCGACATACAGCTTCTCACGCACGACAGAGACGAAGAGTACAACCAGTCCCACGACAGTCGCGAGTATCCCCGCCTTCACGAACCACGGGGTGGTTACTTCGGCGAGCAGCTGCTGCACACCGGTCCAGGCGCCGTAGGAGATCAACACGATCGCGCCGATCGACAGCAATATCCAGGCGATACCGCGCTCGAGACGACTGTACACCGACGCCCAGTAGTCCTTCCAGACCTCATCAGGCGGCTTACGTAGCATCATACTCCGGGTTACCTCCTTCAGGCGCACGAGTCGGTCCCATTCTTCCCTGAGAGCCGGGTCGGCGGCCAGGAAGCGCTCCAGCTCCTCCTGCTCGCGGGCGGGCAGTTCCCCGTCCAGGCTCCTCATCATCAGCTGCCGGACACGCTCGGCGCCGGCATCGGTTCCGCGCTCCTTCACAATACTTCCCTCAGGCTCTCAGCCAAATGCTTGCGGGCCGCATACAGACGTGACATCACCGTTCCGATCGGAATCCCGACCAGCTCGGCGATTTCCCGGTAGCGCAGACCCTCGAACTCCTTCAGCACCAGTACCTCCCGCTCGCGCTCCGGCAGCGCCTCGATCGCCGCTTCCAGGCGCTCGCGCAGCTCGGAGCGTTCCGCGCTGCGGGCCGGGTCGCCCTCGGCCATCCGTGCACCGGCTTCGTCCATCAGCCACGAGGCCGCCCGCTCCAGCCGGCTGCGGCGAGTCCGACGATCGCGCAGGTAGTTGAAGCAGAGCCGGCGCACGATCTGGTAGAGCCAGGCATAGAACGGTCGGTCCGGGTCGAGAGACGCACGCGCCCGGAACGCCCGGACGAACGCCTCTTGTGAGAGGTCGAGCGCGTCCTCGTGCGAGCCAACCAGCCCCAGCGCCACGTAGTAAGCACGGCGCATGTAGCGAGTCACCAGCTCGCCGAACGCGCCGCGGTCGCCGGCCCGTGCCCGCAGCACGAGCGCGCGCTCGGTCGACTCGGCCTCTTCCCCCAGAGCGATCTCCACGGCGGTTCCTCAAGATCCAGGTCTCCTAGTAAGATACACTCCTACAAGCTGTTTATTCAGAGGCCTGCACCACGCTACCGAGGTACTGCGCCACCGGCTCGTGGACTAAACCACAGGGAGCAGACCGTGCAGGCTAACTACAAGGGAAGGCTGGAGATGGGGACCACGGAGCACAGCAGTGAGCCGCCGTTCTCAAGGTCATCGCCGTCCTCGTCGGCGGCAGCTTGCTGGCCCGCTGGCCCAACAGCCGGCTAAGTCTTGCCAGATCACGAGAGCTCACCAATGCGTAGCCGGAGGGTGCCACTCCCGATCCCCTCAACTAGGCCTGGATCAGCGGGCTGAACCTGTTGATCAAGTACGGGATCACGTTGGGGCTCGCCCTTTCGCTCAAACGGAAGAGCCCGGACACGTGGGCCCGGGCTCTTGGGCAGCGGGCTCGAATTGCCCCTCCGGCGCGGCCCGCCGCACGCTCGACGGCTCGCTAGCGGAGCTCTGCGAAGAAGCTACCGACGTCCTGGAAGGCGCGCGGGTTCACCTCGTAGTAGCGGTTCTTCACGTAGCGGCCGGTGGTCGGGTAGTGGGGAGGTGGGCAGAACCTGGCGTTTGCGTCGTAGGCATAACGCTTGATGTAGCCCTCACCGCTGGTGAGCCCGACGGCGCCCCGGGTCTGCTGGATGAGGCCGCCCGTCAGGTACAGACAGCCGCGCCCGTTCGGTTGCCCCTCGCACATCTCGGAACTGCGCGGGCCGTCCCAGTAGTGCTCGACCGTGAAACTCCGGTCCAGTGTCAGAATCACGGCGTCGATGAACTCGGAGCCCGTGTCGTCGTACGTGCGACGATCGCCGCTCGCACCCGGGAAGTGCTGCGGTGTGTTGAGGTTGTTGTCGGAGACATAGAAGTTGTGTGCCGACAGGAAGCCCGCGATATCGTTGCACTTCTCCGCGTTCGCCGGCACCGAGTAGGTGAAATCATCCAGCAGCACGATATTGTCGTTGGAGACGACCGTGACCCGCCCATTCAGCACACCGCTCACGCCGATCAATCCCTCGAAGAAGAGCACGCCACGGAACAACGCGTTGTGCTCCAGGCTGAGCGGGAAGAGATAGTCGGCGTCGTCGCGCCCCTGCAGAGCACTGGGGATGCTGGTGCTGGGGGCGAAATCCGCGCGCCGCAGCCAGCCTGAATCGTCATCCAAGCCGTTCCACAGGTCAGGGCTTCGACCATCGAGCTCCAAGCGGGGATCCCCGCCGAGGTAGCACCTCGACGTCGGGTGTGTCACGGCACGGAGATAGACCGTGCCCCAATCCCCGGTCCCGCCCACTCCGTGGCGAAGCTCCGGGTGATCCCTCCACGCGGCAACCTCGGACCCGTAGGGACCGTTGTAGTCCGCGCCCTCGTAGAGCAGCCTATGGTTGTGCGCCGAGACGAACACCGGCTCGCCAGTAAGCGGATGCGTGTGCACGTCACCGCAGTTCCGCGTCCATGAGCTCGTGCCCTGCGCGGAAATCCAGTAGGGGTACGGCGACCGATAGATTTTGAAGAACCCTTCATCGGGATCGACATCGTCACCATCTCCGTTCACATCGATGGCGACGAACTCGATTCGCATCTCGACATCGCCCGGACCGCCCACGGACGGCGTCGTGAAGAACGTGCTCCCATCAAGAGCCAGGGCCTGGAGGCGTGCCAGGTCGGTGTTGTCCGGCATGGGGATGGTGTCAACGTATTCCTCATATCCCTTCACGAACGTACCGTTGTCGGGATAGAGCACGTCGCGGCCGGTCGTCACCTCGGAGTGGAAGGTCGCGCCCGTAGAGTGAATCTTGATCTGGTCGTTGGAGTGCACCGGTCCGAGTAGCTGATCGCCACCCCCAAACCAGATGTTGCCGCCTTCGTTGTCAGTGAAGTAGGCGTACTTGGCGAAGCTCTCCTCCGTGACCTCGAGCCGCACGATCGCTGTCGCTCCCCGGCCGATCGCCTGTCCGACGACGCTGGCGAAGTTGCCCGTCCGGCCTGTGGCCGAGCCGCTGCGGCTGGCATAGATATTCAGCTCGAAGTCGCCGATCGGCTCTCCCAGCGCGTCCGCAGGCGTGAGATTGTGCTCGAGCATATTGTAGCCTGTATCCGGGAGTGCCTGCTCGTCGCGGTTGAGCCGGCTCAGCCCCATCTCGGCCGCCATGCCCGCCAGGTATCTGAGGTCGATCTGAGCCTTCGAGTACACACGCAGCTGGCGCTCGGTGCCGTTCATGATCACAGCGCTGGCGCTGATCGCCACGAGCGCCACGAGCAGGACCAGCGTA
>Ga0209636_10001288_pt1 | contig 25066 bp, 22 predicted proteins | sample DeeMarSWOR152_54_FD_187464 | JGI IMG/M metagenome (GOLD analysis project Ga0209636, IMG submission 187464) | Marine sediment microbial communities from White Oak River estuary, North Carolina - WOR-1-52-54 (SPAdes) (version 2) | ecosystem: Environmental > Aquatic > Marine > Intertidal zone >...
CTCTAATCATTTCCACTTCCATCTTCTCTTTATCCGATAGATTGCCAACCAGTAAACTATAAGCAAGACTATAAACATCAGTCCTAAAGGCACAAGGAATGTTGTTAGTTCAGGCAATCCATACATTGTAACACCAAGAATCACGGCAATACTTGTTCCCATGTATCCAGTCAAAAGACTTGCATAGACCCAAGCCTTTTGCTTCTGGACTTTCTCCCTGAAATCAGCATCGAAACAGAGAAAGATTACTCCCCCAACGATACCAACCCATACAACCATAGCAGAGAAAGTTTTTGCAGCAGCCACTATTGGAAACCCAAGAATGAGAATAGTGGCATAAAGCCGATATCTATCTCTCAACAAATCTCTCTTTAGTTTTTTTCTTTCTTCCTTACCATGTTGCAGAGGGCGACATCTTAGCGTGCCTCGCCCCTTCTCTTTTTTCGGTCGCAACCAGTGAATTGTCGCAATCAAGGCGCATACGTTCAAAGCAATTGCCGCGCAGCCAAGAGCACTTGCGAATTCAGTTAGTTGAAACCATGCTATAAAACTAAATAAACTAATCATTACAAGTGAACAAAACAATAATAGATCTTTGAAACTTGGCATGGAGATATAGGACATTTCCTCAATTTTCAGAGTCCCTCCTTTTACTCTTATTCTTGCGCTTGAACGTAGTCCGATGGCGAATAACATGAACAGAATGTACCAACCGTTGAAGAATATGAGGACAACAATGAATCCACTCCAGCTAATAGTTGCCAGAAGAACAATCACTACGAATCCGAGGATGATCAATACCGAGTCCATAACACTGTCGAGCGATGCAATTCCTGCTCTTATGATTGCTTTCCAGACAAAATCCATTCCTGCTATAGCATCCCATTCTCTAAGAGCATTTTTCAGCGGAAGTTGTTTCAAGATATTATTGAAGAACCACAGTAAAAGCAGCCCTATCATCAAAAGATCAACAATTGATAGAACTAGCCACCCCATAAACAGCAGTACACAAATAGCCATAGGAACTACTCCAGGTCCCAAGTACTTAGAGACCAAAGAGTAAAGTTTTGACCTTTCAGCTGTAGCCTTTTCCTTCTTGAATTCAGTTTGAGTCCATATGGTCATTTTCCACAACTGCCGTGCCAGATCTGGATACTTCCAGAGCCACCACGAAAAGTAGTAGATTGAGATGAACACAAGAGCAATAGCTCCATAAACAGAATGGCTCAATTCAAACGCGTTAATTCCAAGCAGTGATTCCGGAAGAGTGAAATAGCCAAAGTATATGTTCAGCACAAATAGCATGAACATCGCAGAAGAAAAGAGCAATAGCCCAAATCTGAGCCAAACGTCTGTTGTGAAAGCCTTGTTTTCATCTGAAAGACGTCGGTTGAGAAGTCTAGGGATCTTATCATAGATAAGCCATGCAACCAACAATGAGCCAATGATGAAAGCTGGCATCTCGAGAGAATTGTTGAAATTCTGCAATATTGTTAAGGTTACCGAAACAGCGATTAAGAAATCTTCGACTTCAATCTTGCCATCTGACATGATACCCCACTCGCCGTACTATCTTGAACAAAGAGATCTAAACAATCTCTTGTAGGATATTCTATAATAAGAATCTCCTTGAAGATAGAATCATGATTCTCCTGAAGTGTTAACATACAATTCCATATATTCTACTCCACTTAACCATAGCGTGTATACACGACAGGACCGCGATTATTTAGGTATGTACAGCACACGTTGCTGGTCAATTCATAACACCCTACCTGGATAATCCAAGAAAAATGAACTTCCTTGAACATGAGCCTTAGCTTGCTTCAAAGCACCAAACTTATAACAGAGAACCTGCCATCCCCGACGCATGCAAATGGATGCGAATGCAAATGAGCACTAAACGAAACGTCATGTTGTATTTGGATGCTGAATTAGTCGAGAAAACACGAGAATTAGGCTTCAACCTTTCAAAAACCTTCGAGAACTACATGAAACACTTGATTAACGGTTTTACTCACGTTAACTCAGAAAATAAAGTCGAAAACAGTCTTTTTGGTAGCCCGGGAGAGATTCGAACTCTCGTCAGCGGGTCCAAAGCCCGCTATGCTTGTCCACTACACCACCGGGCTTCTTGGTTTAGGACTTTTGGCTAACTTTTTAGTAGGTGATTTTTGATTAAAACCTTCCTCTCCCTACGTATTTTAAGCATGATCTTCCTAGTTTTTTCTATTGTGTCGGCTACATTAGGCTTGTCTATATCGCCTAAGTTTAGAAAGTTTATTATGCACTTGTAGTTTCTGGGGTTTTTCTCTTCTAGACTTTCCAAAGACCGTATCAAAGTTGCATAATCCAGTTTGACCTTGCCAATTGAGGATTTCAACCAAGCATAATTTTCAACCATGTCAACGAATACGTTATTCAAGTAATGCGTTGCTTCAACCGCTTTTCCAGAGTTAATCAAAGACTTCGTACGCATTATCATGCCTTGCAGAAAAGCCGGATTCAAATAATACCTCAGTTTCGTCTTAACTACAAAATGAGAGGACTCAAAGACGCGGGGATTTTGCTTGGCTGTAAAGCTTATTTCGTCCCAGATTGTCTTGAAAAGCTTCAGTTTGTCCTCAACGCTTACACTGTCCACTCCACTCAATCCTGATATCTTTAGGTATTCAGTGAATAGGTTCTGTATTCCCAGTTTCGCTGTTGACTCTTCGAGTTTCTCGATGAATCGGCTGTTTGAAAAAGTTTCCAAAGTAACCTCCATCAAAACCCTCAAAACATTCTCCAGAGCTATCGAAGCAAAAAGCTGTGCACTTTGAAAGTCTTTCCTTGAAAAGGCTGAAGTTGCACGACTTAAGTGTATGTCAGATTCTACGACGTGCGCTTCCGTTCTGATGTTAACTCTTTCAGGTGAACCGTAAGATTTAGCCATCAAAAGTTTTGTGTTCGTTAGCGACCAGTCTCTATCGTAGAGAATTTGCATCTCATTTATTTTCTGATCTAATTCAGGCGGAATCTGCCCATGAATCCAGGCTTTCGGAACGTGATCCAAATCTACAAGCAAACCGTTAATCTCGATTCTTTCCACAAATTCATGACTAAAGTTACCTTTATCAAGGACAAGCAGGTCAACATCGCTTGATTTTGTGGCATCCCCTCGACTCCAGCTTGCAAACAGTCCTACACCATATATGTCCTCTTTGATTCTCATTTCTTTAACAATTTTCTCTAGGGTTCTCCGTATCTTTTCCGGAAGTTTTATCATGTTGATACTATCCTTCTGATTATTAGTGAGTGTAAGTATTCAAAATTTGTGAAAGCGATCTTTTTGACTAAACCGTAAAACTTATATATTAAAACATTTCTTTTGCATAGACACACGGGCCGGATGTGCTACTTTCTGATTCCGAATCATTGATGCGGAACACGAAAAGGTGACGGTTCTACAGTGTATATTAATTGAGGAGAAAAAATGCGTAAAAAAGAAAGCACGGTTCGTCAACATCTAGTTGACAAATGCCCAGAATGTGGTAGCACAAACCTTGTTCACGATTATGACACTGGCGAAACCATTTGCGGCGACTGTGGACTGGTCGTAAACCAGCAAATGATGGATAAAGGTCCTGAATGGCGCGCCTTCACCCAAGAGGAAAAAGCATCAAGAAGCCGTGTAGGGATGCCAACGTCATACTCCGTCCACGACAAGGGCTTGTCAACAGCCATAAGCCAGATTGACCGTGATGCCTTTGGAAGAAAACTCCCGCTTCGCACACGCCTACAGATGTGGCGATTAAGGAAATGGCAGATACGCTCAAGAGTGCATTCTTCAGTTGACAGAAACCTCGCTCAAGCGATGGCTGAACTTGACCGCCTTTCAGATAAAGTTTACATTCCATCGCCAATCAAAGAGAAGGCTGCAGTTATATACCGTAAAGCCTTGGATAAAGGCTTAGTGCGTGGCAGATCTATTGCAGCCATTGCTGCCGCTTCGCTTTATGCTGCGTGCCGTAGAAGCGGAACCCCGAGAACCCTGCGAGAGGTTGCAGAAGCAAGCTTGGTTGAAAAGAAGGACGTTGCTCGTTGCTACAGGCTCTTGCTTCGTGAACTTGACGTACAGATGCCCATCGCCGACCCGCTTACATACGTTTCAAAAATTGCTGAAAGTACAGGAATTTCCGGCAAAACTCAAGGACTCGCCATCCAGATTCTTCGTGAAGCGAAAAAGAGCAGGGCTGCTGCCGGTAAAGACCCCATGGGTTTGGCTGCTGCAGCATTATACATTGCTTGTTTGCAGAACAACGAGAAGAAAACACAGAAGGACATAGCTGAAGCTGCAGGAGTGACAGAAGTCACTGTGAGAAACCGATACAAAACTTTGAGAAAACAACTGCATTTGAACATTCCTGATTAGTAGCGTTGCGTTAGGTTTCTTCTTTTTCAAGCTCCATAATTACAGGGCCAACGTATCCGCAATTTTCGCACACATATTTCTTAGGGGTCAGCCAATAATCAAGACTGCTGGATAGATGAATTTTTGAGCTTCCACATCTTGGACAGTATATCTTAGTTGGTCTCCTATAACTTAGCGTTTTAAGTACTTCTTTTATATCTTGTAGCAGTTTCATTGGGCTCTCACTCTAGGCAGCGATCATTGGAGTTCAATATTTTCTTTGGGATAGCCTATACTTATTAGGTATTGGCAAACTTTTTCACGATGGTCCCCCTGAAGCATTATTTCACCGTTTTTCGCTGTTCCTCCACACGCACAAGAATTTTTCAGCTTTTGAGCTAGGCTCGCTAAATCTGTGTCTTTATTGTTTAGACCATCTATAATTGTTGATTTTTTTCTCCACTTTCTCGTCTCAAGCCTTATGCGAATTCTTTGCTGTTCTTTTCCAATTTCACCGCACACGCACAAATCTTTAGGAAGCCCACATATTGGACAAATGTCAGCCATAATACTCAAACTTTACAAGTAAGACGGCACTATATAAAATTTTCAAATCTATCCTCTATATTCTAAGACTTAGTATTTCACAAAAAACATCGGTGGCTTTGGGAAAAACTTTAATGATGCTATTTTCTTTTTTATGTTTATGAAAGTGCTTGTTGTAGGTTGTGGAAATATCGGTTCTGTTGCAGCAGAAGACTTGGCTAAGAGCATGAATTCTGTTGAGATTGTTGTTGCGGACAGAGACGGGGCAAGAGCCAAAGAGGTTGCTGAACGAATTGGTGAAAACAACGTTTCGTGGATTCAATTAGATGCAACAAAACGTGATGAAATAGCAGAAGCTCTGGAAGATTTTGATTTGGCTATGGGGTTTCTGCCTGGAAAACTTGGTTATCATCTGGCTGAAGCGTGTATTGATCTGAGAAAAGATTTAGTTGATGTCTCCTACATGGCTGAAAATCCTTTAGCGTTAAACGACAAGGCTGCAAAAGCTCGTGTAACGATTATTCCGGACTGCGGTTTGGCGCCGGGTATCAGCAACATTCTTGTTGGGCATGCCGCCGGAAAGCTTGATAAGGTTTGCACTATTCGCATAATGGTTGGTGGTCTCCCGGAAGAACCTGTGCCGCCTTTAGGCTATGTTATCACTTGGTCCCCTGAAAGCCTCATCGATGAGTATACGAGAAAAGCGAGGATAGTTGAAGATGGCGAGATAGTTGAGGTAGAAGCGTTGAGTGGACTTGAAGAAGTTGAGTTTCCAAACGTGGGAGTGCTTGAAGCCTTCTACACTGATGGACTCAGAACATTACCTGACACAATAAAGAACGTGGACAACATGTGGGAGAAAACACTCAGATATTCAGGGCATGCGGAAAAAATAGAGGTGCTTAAGGCTTTAGGGTTTTTTGATGAAGAACCAATTAGCGTCAATTATGCGAACTTGTCTCCAAGAAGGCTAACAGTCAAACTCTTTGAGCGACAGCTCTCGAGACCTGAAATCAGGGACATAGTAGCAATGAAGATTGAAGTTTCAGGCATTAAAAATGACAAACACGTATGCTACATCTATCACATGCTGGATCGATATGACGAGAAGCATGGAATTACTGCCATGGCGAGAACCACAGCTTATCCAGCATCCATTATCGCGCAGTTAATGCTTAAAAAAGTGGTAAAGGAAAAGGGTGTTGTTCCCCCTGAAAGATTGGGCATGAGCGAAGATTTTTTCTCTACGTTCTTAAACGAGTTAGAGAAGCGGGAAATAAAGATTGCAAAAGACGGGGAAGTTGCAGAGTAAGTTACGTTAGATGACGCTCTTGTATTCCTTATGAAAACTTTAAACTTATATTAAAATTAAGACAAAATAAACTGAGTAACTATGTTTATCACGAAAATTAGGAAGAGGGACGGAAGAGTTGTTGATTTCGATTCCAGCAGAATTAAGGATGCAATTCACAGGGCTTTTGTTGCGGTTGAGCTTGAGAATGGAAAAAGGGCTGAAAACGTAACTGAAGAAGTTGTTAGAGTTCTGGAGGAAAGATTTGAGAAAAGGGTTCCTTCGGTTGAGGATGCTCAGGACCTTGTTGTAGAAGTTTTAAAGAAAAGGGGTTATGGAAAAATTGCAGAGGAGTATCAAGTTTATCGGGAGAAGAAGGAGGAGATTCGGAGGTTAAGAGAGAAGCTTGGGATTGAAGAGCCGAAGTTAACTGTTAATGCTCTGGAAGTTTTGAGGAAAAGATATCTTTTGAGGGATGAAACGGGAAGAGCAGTAGAAACTCCTGCTCAAGCATTTAGGAGAGTTGCAAGAGCCATTGCGAAGGTTGACAAGGAATACGGTGGGAATCCGAAAGAAAGTGAAAAAGCCTTCTATGAAATGATGGTGAGAACTGAATTCCTCCCCAACTCTCCAACCCTTTTTAATGCTGGAACGGCGCTAGGTCAATTATCCGCATGTTTCGTTTTGCCTGTTGAGGATTCTTTGGAAAGCATTTTTGCTGCAGTGAAAAACATGGCTTTGATTGAAAAGAGTGGTGGAGGAGTTGGTTTTGACTTTTCTAAACTGAGACCGAAGGGTGACATGGTTAAGTCAACTAAGGGCGTGGCTTCTGGTCCTGTGAGTTTTATGCGTGTTTTTGATTCAGCAACTGAAGTGATAAAGGCTGGAGGAAAAAGAAGGGGCGCCATGATGGGAGTTTTGAGGGCTGATCATCCAGACGTAATTGAGTTTATAACTTCTAAGCAGAAACCGGGGGTTCTTTCGAACTTTAACGTTTCAGTGGCTGTTACTGACGATTTCATGAAAAAGGTTGAGGAAGATGGAGAGTATTGGCTGATTAACCCGAGAAACAAAGAAAAAGTGAGAAGGCTGAAGGCTGAAGATGTTTGGAGTTTGATGGCGAAGTCTGCTTGGGAGAGTGGAGACCCCGGAGTTATTTTTATTGATGAGATTAATAGGCATAATCCGATTCCAGAAGTTGGAAGAATTGACTCGACCAACCCCTGCGGTGAGCAGCCGTTGCTTCCGTATGAGTCTTGTAATTTGGGTTCTGTTAATCTTTCTAGGATGGTTGAAAACGGCAAAGTGAACTGGGAGAAGCTGAGGGAGACTGTGTGGAATGCTGTTCTTTTTCTTGATGATGTTATTGATGCGAATAGGTTTCCTTTGAACGATATAGCGGAGATGACTAGGGCTAATAGAAAGATTGGTTTGGGTGTGATGGGTTTTGCTGACATGCTCATAAAGCTTGGGATTCCTTATGATTCTGAAGAGGCTTTGATGCTTGCTGAGAGGGTGATGAGGTTTGTTACGGAAGAGTCTAGACGGAAGTCTGTGGAGCTTGGTGAGGAGAGGGGTTCGTTTCCGAATTTTGACCGGAGTGTTTGGAAAGACAAGTACAGTGCTATGAGGAACGCTACGATGACGACGATAGCGCCTACTGGAAGCATTAGCATTATTGCTGGTTGTTCCTCTGGGATTGAGCCTTTGTTTGCTGTTTCTTTTATGAGGAAGGTTTTGGAGGGAACTAGGCTTTTTGAAATTAATCCGTTGTTCGAGATGATAGCGAAAGAAAGAGGGTTTTACAGTGCTGAGCTTCTTGAGGAAATAGCTAGAACGGGTTCGGTTCAGAGGATTAGAGGGGTTCCTGAGGATGTTAAGAGAGTTTTTGTTACGGCTTTAGATATTAAGCCAGAGTGGCATGTTAGGATGCAAGCGGCTTTTCAGAAATACACGGACAATGCGGTTTCAAAAACGGTGAATTTGCCTAATTATGCTAGGGTTGAGGATGTGGAAAAAGTGTTTTGGCTTGCTTATAGGCTGAAGTGTAAGGGGATAACTGTTTATCGTTATGGAAGCAAGCCAGAACAAGTTCTTAACATAGGAGAAATAAGGACTGAAAAGAAAAGGTTTGTTTCTGCAGAGTCGGAATACGCAGGAGGTTGCCCAACAAAAACCTGCCCATTCCCGAATTGAATCCAGAGAAAAAAGATGAGAATCAGAATGAAATCAAACGTAAGAAATGATGCGGGTGCTGAACTACCACACGCACATCTACTCCAAGTCATATATCTCATACTGTTTTCGACTCTATGGTTTTTAGATTCTTTCATCTTTAACTTTTCAACATTCCCCGCAAACTCCACGCCCTTACTAGTCCGTGTAGTAGTTGCCCTAAGTGTGCTGGCACTCGGTTTCAGCATGACCTCATTGGGACACTGGCTCTTGTTCAACAAGAAACTGCCAGGCTTGGTAACCATTGGAATTTTCGCTCATGTCAGACACCCCATGTACCTAGGATACATTCTAGCATATCTCGGGTGCATTGTCGGAACGACGTCTCTTTTAAGCATCATACCATGGTTGCTCATAACCCATCTCTACGCTAAAATGGCTAATTACGAAGAGCAAAAACTCGAACAGAAATTCGGCGAAGAATATGTTGAATACATAAGAAAGGTACCGAAATGGATACCAAGATAACCATCACTCACAATCGATGTCACACATATCAACCTCTAATCGCAAAAAAGAAAGTATTCGACTCCAATTAACGATGATACAAAGAAAATTATAGAGGAGTACTCAATTTACACTTGCGAAAACGCATAACCTCACCCCACACCAGCATTCTACCCTGCGGTAACCCATATCAAGAGATTTATGAAGCCAACCTCCATTACGGCAGCAATAAAGAATATACCATAAATGTAAGCTAAGCCCCTCATGGACATCGATCTGCTGAACGTCCTCGCAATTGTCAAATAAATGCCGTAGCCCTCAACTATTCCGATCGGCGCACTTACCAGCAGGACTAGGGGCAACACTTCAACGTTTATTCCACCAAGAAGACTGCTTCCGCGCAGAATGCTAAGAAAAACAATCATAATCGTGAAGACAAAGGCGAAAGTTCGCGGACGTTCAAGCACGATATGCGAATACTTTTCCCTCTTAAAGAAACCCGAAATCACCAAATTAACGTAGAAAGTCATACCTAATAAAATGAGAGAGACTACAAGAACGTTATGTATGAAAAGCATGCCAACAGCCAAAAACTGATTTGAAAAAATTCCACTTAGAGTACTGAAGAAAACAGTGTTTTCAACAGAAGAAACCACTAGCAAAATGAGAAAAGCAAAGCCCAAAAACATCGTACGTTTTCTATCGTCAGGCAATTCTGGCACTTCCTATCAAATCAGAACAGTGAAAAACTAGAAAGTCCTTCAGGAATAATTTCCCACCATGATTCTCCAGCGCACACACTTGAGATTGTAAGAAGCATAAGCCGAACCAGACTCGACAGCATCATTCAAACCACTTAATGGTTAGCCTATCCATCTAGGCACAATAAAAATTTTATGAACTAAAGCTTAGATTCTCTCCCGCCTTATTTCGAAAAGCACCGTTCCACCATTTGTGTAAGGTTTTCCGGGATCCAAGCATTGAAAATAGCCTTTCTCACTCTCTTCCGTTGCTAACCCCAGCTTTTTGAAGCTTATTCCACGGCTTAAAGCAACAATCATGGAAAGCATACAGCCGAAAGCGTGAACGCAGATGTTATCAGTTTTTTCAACAACTATCTTAGGCGACTCCACAACTACTCTGTCTCCAACACTAAAAACTGGACAGTTTCCACGAATCTCCTTAACACTTACAATCAACCGATATTTTTCTTCGCCAACCAATAACGCCGCCTCGATCCCTTAATCATTTATAAGTAAGTTATGAGTTTTCCGCAAAACGGCAAACACTTAAAAGTCATGTGAAAAGGATAAGTTGCAATTGACAAGAAGGGAGTAAAAGAATGCAAAGTCGTCCAGCCATAGTCGCTGTTGGAAGAACAAAATTCGGAGAACACTACGAGAAGCAACCAGAAAGGCTGATTGAAGAGGCATGGCTTAAAGCCTCAGAAGAAGCACGCATAGAGCGTAAAGACCTGAAAGCTTGTTACCTCTCCGACTACTTCCTACCAATCACAAACAAGCTCGGACTAGAAGAAGGATTCCTTTCAGAACTCACAGAACTTCACGCCCCAATGGAAGTAACCCGTTCTTTCAGCTCAGCCCTACTAAACGCTTGCAACGCCATCCAAGCCGGAAGATACAACATGGTTTTGGTCGGCGGAATAGAAAAAATGACAGACAGATGGGACAAAATCCGCGACGACCTGATGCTTCTAGAAGACCCATGGAGCTATTACGCAGGATGCACACCAGAAGCAAACCACGAACTCATGCTCAGAGCATACATAAAACGGTATGGGATAACCAGTGAAGACCTTGAAAAACTAAACCTAGCTTTGGCACAAATATCAGTCAAAAACCATTTACACGCAACCAAAAACGAGTACGCACAATACCAAAGAAAAATAACCATTGAACACGTTTTGAAAGCGAGGAAAAACGCCCGAAAACCTCTAGGACTTTACGATTTTGCACCAATATCAGACGGCGCGACCGCCCTCATTCTTGCAAACGAAGAATTCGCCAAAAAATTCACAGATAAACCTGTCCATATTCTCGGCGCCTCATCCGCAACAGATTATCTGACCTTTCCAGCAAGAGAGGACATGACACGCTTTTTAGTGAGCGAAATAGCCATGAAAAACGCTTTGAAAATGGCTGGAATAAACCTCTGGGACATAAAAATTGCTGAGGTCTACGATCAATCCACAGTTATGGAGATGATTTCCCTTGAGGATCTAGGTTTCTGCGAACGCGGAAAGGCGTGGACGTGCATACACGAAAGCTGTGAAGACTACAAAGGGTATTATGAAATGAACGGGAGGAAACTCTTCGTAAACATGAATGGCGGATTAAAAGCTGATGGCAATCCCTTAGGCGCCACAGGTGGAGCCCAAGTATTTGAAGTTTTCAAACAGTTGAGGGGCGAAGCTGGTGAACGACAAGTTAAAAATGACGGAAAATTAGAGTATGGATGTGTGCTTGAGCTTGAGGGTTTTGGAACTAAAGGTTATGTTTACATTTTAGGGAGAGATTGAGAATGAGTAGTGAGCCGATAGAGAGAAGGGTCTCATACCTCGGCGATAGGCTGAGGGGAAGACGCTGCCAAATTTGCGGTAAAGAATATTTTGAGATAAGGGACTACTGCGGAAACTGCGGAAGAAAAAGCTTTGGAAAAATGGGTGACATAGACTTATTTTACGACAAAGGCAAACTAGAAGTATGCACCTTGATAAACAAGCCTACAAACAAGTTCACGAAGCTGGGTAACTACATTTACGGCGTAATCTCCTTCCACAATGGAAAGATAAGAGTTCCGGGAAGACTAACAGACCATATAGTAAAAGACGATGAAGAAATAGACCTTTCAGCCTTTGAGGGAAGAAATGTTGTTCCAAGGTTTAGGAGACGCTATTCTGTTGGAAGAAGCGACGTCATTCCAACAATTTCTTTAGCTTTCACCTTTGCAGATGAGTATTATCCACACCAAGAATACGCCGTTATGAAACCAAATAGAGAGTATGATACACCAGGAATAGTAGGCTACGGGGTTTACACTTCAAAGTTCAGAATACGAGAAAGAAACATGGAACGTTCGATACCGTTCATCGATGAAGACGCAATAACCGCTACAGTTGAGGCAGGAAAACTTGCTCTAATCCACTCCAGAATTAACAGTTCACTTGTTGGCAAAGTTTACGTAGGTTCAGAATCAAATCCATACGCCGTTAAACCCATGGCGTCAAAGGTTGCACAGGTCCTAAAACTGGGCGAAGAAGAAGGAGACATGCAAGGAGTTGATGCTGTAGACACAGAATTTGCATGCAAAGCCGCAACAAGCATGTTCAAGGATGCAGCCTCGCTCGTAAGCTATCCGAAATCAAACATTCAATATATCATGGTAATAGGTGCAGACAATTCACAAGCTGCTCCAAGAGACTGCCCCGGAGGAGAACTAGACCTGTTCGTCGGATACGGCGGATGCGCATATATTTTTGGAAAACATGACATCATAGCCGAAATTGAAGGATGGTACTCGTGTACTTCTGACACACCTGACTTTTGGAGAAGAGACGGAGAACCCTACCCAATGCACGGCGGAAGATTCTCTGGAGACCCAGCATACTTTAAGCACGTTAGAAAAGCGGCTAGAAAATTGATGGAGCGACTTGGCCTAAAAGTGGAAGATATTAACTATTTTGTTTCGCATCAGCCGAATGTTAGGTTCCCAGTGAGGGTTGCCAAGGAGCTTGGGTTTAAGGAGGAACAGTATTCACCATCACTTCAAGTAGCCAAGTTTGGCAACACGTACTCAGGCTCTTCACCACTGGGTTTAGCGGCTGTTTTAGACATAGCCAAGCCAGATGAACGCATCTTAATCGTGAGTTACGGTTCAGGAGCTGGAAGCGACGCCTACTCACTGATAACCACAAGCCAAATATTAGACAAGAGAAAACGTCAAAAACTAACGGTTAAATATCAAGCGGACAATCCGTTTCTGGAATATGTAGACTACACAACTTATAGGCGACTGAAACTTGGAATGTAGCAAATCATTAATAAATCCACAGCAATCACGTATAGGCGGAGTATAAACCATTGTTTGCCTATGGAATATTCAAAATCATATACTCACCTTTCAAAGCATTCAAAGAAATAATTCAAAACCCAAAATACATAGGACCAATCTTAATAATGGTTCTATTCGTGCTAGCAAGCATAGGAAGCGAATATGCTAGAGCTTCGAAACTCTACGTGCAACAGACACTGCCAAATACTCTAGACCCATATAATCCAGATCCATGGACAGAAAACTGTACAATGTGGATTTCCAACGCTGAAATCACATGTAATACCGATGATTTCCTCTTAGGGCACAAAAGCATTCAATTCAGCATCACAAATAATGATACAATATCGATGGAACTAAAAAACATTGGCCAAATAAACTGCCAGAGCACTGATGGTTACAAGAACCTATCTTTTTGCATAAAATGGGCCAATCCCACAGCAGATTCGCCTCAAAATGCCAGTCTTTACCTTTTCTCTATGGATACGACAGATCATTTCTACTACGACTTGACTGAACGCATCAATCAAACTGAAAATGACAAATGGAACAATTTCACCATTCCAGTAGGGCTTGACGCTGAACAATGGGCAAACAGCAGCGCTCAAACAGCGTGGAATAACATCACTGATCTTAAACTTGACATAGTCTGGGCACAATCGACTGGGTCAAACTTGACGATACTTATAGACAAAGTGTATTTTCAATCTGCGAATTTTGAACCGTTAATTAATTCTGTGGGCAGCATCATAGGTTTTGCTGCTTTCAACGCAGTTACAACCTTTTGTATTTATTGGATGCTGTCTGGCGTGGCCGTGTTTATGGCGGGGAAACTATTTAAAATCAAAGCCGAATTCAAAGTATTCCTCATAATAGTAGGTTATGCGCTCATTGCTATGGTTGTCATGCAGGCATTGTTCAACATCCTATATCTACTAATCTCCCCCCTATACATTACCATTGATGCTATAAGTCCAACATCTTTACTGCAAGCCGTAATCTTGTTCAATTCTTCAATGGTTCTTCTCCTACCAGTTTGGTCGATAATAATATCTTCCATAGGGGTACATACAGCATCTGATTTACCTCTAAGCAAAAGTGCTGTCATTGGCATCCTTGGATTTTTACCTTACTACGTTCTGCTTTTCATTGCGTAAGAAACAGCCGACTTGGATAAAGCTGCTAATCGAAAAGCCTTTTCACCGTATTAAATTGAAACTCAACCACAAATACTAACGCAGACGATCCGACTGCTACTTTCAACCGAGAAAGCATCGTTGCAGGAAGGAATAGATGTTTTAGAAAAACTAAAAGCCGGATGTTGTAATGTTAACGAAACATTTGACATCATGACAGTCGATGTAGAAGAGAGAATCAGAGAACTGCAAGATTTATTCCTAGAAGTGATGATTAGAACTAGCATTGCTGGTTGCGGTTACTTTTTACGCTTCTACAAATTTTCTGGACATCGCCATGAAATATTCTGGACAAAAATGCCTAGCAAGATTTATATGGTGGAACGGCTTTTTTGCATGTAATTAGCCTTCCAAAAGCTTGTGTTACTCTCGTGACACTGAAGTTTTGTTGGAGAGGCTGGTTCCGCGATAAGGACGAAAGCATAATATGCCGAGAAGACTACCAGAAAAAACGAGAAACGCTAAAAGGAAATTAAGAAGACGCGGAAGCAAAAGAAGATACCGCCCAAGCAAACCATTTTTACAAAAAGCACCCATATGGAGGGGTCAACAATTAGAGGTTGTCATTGATGACATTGGAAGCAGGGGCGACGGAATAGCGAGAATGCACAACTACATGATTTTTGTTCCTGGAGGCAAGGTCGGTGAACGTGTTACGGTTAAAATTGTGTCTGTTGGCGGTAAATTCGCTGTCGCGGAAAGAATAGCCTGAACAAGGAGGATGAGAATTGGAAATAAAAGATTTGCGGAATGGAATGAAACGTGTCACTGTTGAAGGCACAGTAAAAGAAAAAGCTGAAACACGTGAGGTTCGATCGAGATTCGGAGACAAAACGTACAACGTGGCAACAGCCATCATCAGCGACGAAACGGGCTCAATAAAACTGACATTATGGAACGAACAGATCAACCAAGTAAACGTCAACGACAAGGTCAAAGTGGAAAATGGATACGTCACAAGCTTCAGAGGAGAGATTCAGCTAAACGTTGGAAAATACGGAGAACTCACGGTTGAGTAAACCAAGAAAATAGATGAGACAAGTTTTATCACACGAGATGAGAGGTGAAACGAATGGAAGAAAGAAGAGGCTTCGGCAGAAGAAACAGCTTCCCACCAAAACCAGTTGAAATTGGAAAAGAATACGAAGTTGACATCCAAGAAACAAGCCGCAGAGGAGAGGGCATCGCCCGAATAAAGGGTTTAGTAACATTCATACCAAACACAAAACCAGGTGACCACGTTAAAATAAGGATAACAAGAATAAGCAGAAGATTCGCAGAAGCCGAAGTCGTTCAAGAAGAAGAAACGGAAGAAAAAGAAGAGAAATAATCAACTATACTTCTTTGATTTCCCTCTTCAATCTTTCGAAGAAGTTCTCCATAAATTGCACCCTTTCTTTAGCTATTTTCCTTGCCTTTTGTGTGTATAGTCTTTCGGGCATATGTCTAAGGATCAAATTGAATTCCAGGTTGGGAGCATGTTTTGAGACGTCTCTAAATCTTCCGTCAGCTTTTTCTCCAATAACATTGTCCTTCAAGCACTCCTTGATTGAAAGGTCTGAATAGATTTTCTGACTATATCGACCCGCCATCGTGAAGGATCTGGCGACGCCTATTGCCCCTAACTCGTCCAGCTTGTCTGCATCGAACAGGATTTTAGCTTCTTTTGTTTGGGGTTTAATTTTGCCTCTGACGCGGTGAGAAGCTATGCAACATTTAACGTGAGCGATTTTGTCCTCAGCATAGCCAAGCGTCCTCAGAATTTTATCAGACATTTCAGCTCCAAGAGTTGCATGGTCAATGCTTCCAGTCTTATCTCTAAACTCTTCAACGCGGGCGATGTCATGTAATAAAGCAGCAGTTTTCAAAACATCCAAGTCTGCAATGATCGACTCGTATTTTGCGAGACGTAAACAGAGATTGTAGACCCTCACGCCGTGTTCCATTGAATGAGCGGGGCAAGAGAGTTCTCTCTCTGCAATTTCCTTCATTCTCTGATATTTGGCTTCCATGATTATTGATTTTAAGCCGAAACTGTATAAACGTTCTGGGTTAAGAAGAAGGATGACTAGGCTTCGTCTATGAACTTGCTTGGTCTGGGAATCTCTGACGCCATGCCTCTCCTCTCGCGAACTTGCCTGATAACTTCGGCTGTCACACTTTCTGGGGCTTTCTCCCAATGGTCAAAAGTGCACTGCCAGAAGGCATGGCCTGAAGTTGCGGAACGCATGTCTGCAGATAAACCAAATGTTTCTGCGACTGGAATGTAGCCCGTAACCGTTGTCAAGGCGCCTCTCTGCTCGGAGGAAAGTATCCTTCCACGTTTACGAGTGATCATGCTTGAGGATTCGCCGACCCACTGGGCTGGAACCGAGACTCCAATTTTGTAGACAGGTTCTAGAATCACTGGCTTTGCCGTTAGGAAGGAGCCTAAAATTGCACGCCGTGTGGCTGGCATGACCTGAGCTGGTCCACGATGCACTGGGTCTTCATGAAGTTTAACATCTAATAGCTTGACTTTTAGGCCTCTCAAGGGCTCTTCGCATAATGGTCCTGCTCCGCACGCCCAGCGGAAACCAGCAATAATCATCTCTCTAGCTTCGCGAAGATATTGGACACCCTTGGTTAGGTCGACGATCAAGTTTTTATGCTCCTCTAGTGCCCAAACGTTTCTAGCTTCTGCTGTTGGCCAGCCTGCCTCCTTAAGCACGGCACCTATTCGCTTGCGACCCATTTGTTCGGCAATATCACCCTTTTCAATCATTTTTATAACATTCTCGTCTAGGGGTTCGATTTGCACCCAGAACCTGCTGTGTTTGTTGGGGCTTTTAGCCATAGCTACTACGCCTTGTCCAGAGACGCTTTCTCTGTAGACTACTATCGGACGAGAAGTTGTAATTTCTATTCCGCCACCATAATCCTTTAGGAACTTGACAGCAATTTCCAAGTGAAGCTCACCCATTCCACTTAGTAGGTACTCGCCAGTCTCTTTGTTTACTGTAGTTACGAGATTTGGATCTTCAATCGAAAGCCTGTTCATTGCGTCAACCAGACGGGGTAGTTCTCTCGGATGTTTAGGTTCGATGGCTATTGTTACGACTGGTTCTGAAACATATTTTATGCGTTCAAAGGGAAACATGCCATCCTTGTGTTCAACATCAATAAGAGTTTCACCTGCTCTTGCAAGATCAAGACCAAGCAAAGCGGCTATGTTGCCTGCCATGATTCCGCCAACAACCTCTCTGAAGGCGCCCATGTACATGGAAACCTGTTGCACTCGATATCCTTTCTTCGCGTTGACTAGGTAGACTTGGCCACCCTCTTTTATCGACCCTGAAAATAGTCTGCCTGTTGCAACTAAACCTGCATGGGGATCCATCTGAGCAAGTGTTACACACATTACTGTTGGGCCATTGTCATCGCAGTTCAGCATTGCTTGACCTGCCTCTGAGTCTATTTCGCCTTTCCAAACCTTTGGTATACGGTATTTTTGGGCTTCAATAGGGTTGGGCATGTTCCTAACTACCATGTCAAGTATTGCAGCGTGAAGCGGAAGCAGCTCTGGAAGCGTCTCATATTCACCTTTCACATAAGCGTCCACTACGTCGCTGAATTTTATTCCCTTTTTCTGTGTCATGCTGAGAGTGAAACCCCACTTGTGAAGAGCGGAACCAAAAGCAACACTTTCCCTTGCAGGGTCAACCTTCCATTTCTCCTTAAACCCTGGCTCCCCGTAAATATCAATTAAGTTGTTAAAGTCACGGATAATGCGTACGAATTTCTTTTGAATCTCATCCGGAGTGAGCCTCAACTCCTTTATTAAACGGTCCACCTTGTTTATGAAAAGGACAGGTTTCACTCTATCTTGGAGAGCTTGGTTTGTGACGGTTTCTGTTTGAACCATGACTTCTTCTACAGCGTCTACAACAACGACTGCTCCGTCTATGGCACGTAAGGCTCTTGTAACTTTACCCGTGAAGTCTACGTGGCCTGGTGTGTCAATTAAGTTGATTACGTATGGGCGTCCTTCCATTTCGTGCAAGAGTGATATGTTTGCAGTTTTTATTGTGATTCCTCTTTTTTGTTCTTCTTCCAGATAATCCAGTGCTCTGGCTTCACCTGCTATTTTGGGCGACAACAATCCAGCTTCAGCAAGCAGTGAGTCGGTCATTGTTGTTTTTCCGTGATCTATATGGGCGATTATGCCTACGTTGCGTATATCCTCTTTCCTACTCATCAGCTTAAGTATGTCAGCGGTTTGTCTGAATTTTGGCATTTCTTAACCCCGTTTTGAGATAGCAATTTAGTAATGAGGGTTTCCTATTAACTTTACGATGTTATTTATAACGTTTATTCCAGTGAAGAGACAATAGAACAGCAAGAGGAGTGAATGTTGAAAAAACCGTTGGTGATAACTCTTGAAGAATTAAGTGAGGAACCTTACGCGTCAGTAATGTGCTATCCTAGACCGAGCGAGGCAGAATCGCAGAAACGTTTGAAGGAGCTGCGAAAACTTGGTGTTAAGGCTTTGGAGTTTAGCGGGGAAAAACAAGCTTTCAACATACCAGTTTTAGGCAAGGGCTGTGTTGGCGTAGTTGTAATAGCTTATGTTGACGGAGAGAAAGCGGCTCTAAAGGTTCGAAGGGTGGACGCTGACCGCTCTAGAATGCAACGGGAGGCGGAAATGCTCAAAAAAGCAAATTCTGCTGGTGTTGGACCAAGATTCTTAAGCGTAAGCAAAAACTTTCTTTTGATGCAGTCTATTGATGGTGATTTGCTCCCGAAATGGCTGGAAAAACGTAAAGGAAAGGCAAAAGCGAGGAAGGTTTTGCGTGATGTTTTGGAGCAGTGTTGGCGATTGGATGAGGCTGGTTTAGACCACGGCGAACTCAGCCACGCTCCAAAACACATAATACTTGATCAGAAGGATGAGCCGTTTATAGTTGATTTTGAAACAGCCAGTGTAAATCGGAAACCGTCGAATGTAACAGGTATTTGCCAGTTTCTGTTTATTAGCGGTGCAGTTGCGGATGAAGTGGCTGAGGAACTTGGTGGAAAAGATGAAAAAGCCATTATCGAAGCATTAAGAAATTACAAAAATGATAGAACTCGTGAAAATTTTGGAAATGTACTGCAGGCTTGTGGTCTCTAAACAATATATCTTAATGCTGGATTTGGGTCTCGTTTACTTGTCTTCATGTTTTTGATTTTTAGCTCTTTGATAATAGGGGAAGGGTCAAGCCACATTTCCACTTGAAATTGCCTCGCAACTCTTTTCTTATTATAAAGTAATGGAACATCGTCAACAAACAGCCATCTGAAGGATTCACTCAACTCCCCTCTCCTCCAAGAATGAAAAGCTCTTCCTTTTCTTATAACCATGTATGTAAAAACAAGATAGAAGTAAACTCTAGAACTAAAATTTCGTCAAGCAACGTTTTACAGTTGGGTGTGAAAAAGATTTAAAGCATTGGATGCTAGATTCCTTAGCTAAAACTGGTGAACTTTATGGTTATTGGCAGAGAAGAGATGAAGGAAACAGTAAGAAGGTACAAAGAACCTATTGGACTGAATTTGGGTTCTCACTCAGCCCTAGATGCTTGGAACGGGCAACGCAACTATGGTTTAAGAAGCATAATCTACACAACGCCTAGCAGAGCACGAATTTACCTCCAAAACCCGATGGTTGGAGGAGTAGACGAAAAAGTAGAAGATTTGCCAAGCCTCGTGAGAAGAGATTTACGCGTTGTGAACGACCCGAAAGACATAAGAAAAGCCGAGGACTGGAAAAGCGTCATATTAATCCTAGACAGATACTCGGACATAATCAAATATGTTGATGAGCTCGTTAATCTGGAGTGTCTACAAATCCCGAACAGAGCTTTCTCGGTTTATGTTGGCGGAGACGAACACTGCAGCGTAATCGAAAACAACTTTACGGTTCCAATAGTCGGCTCTAGAACCCTTCTAAAAATAGAGAACAGAGGCGAAATCGAAAAGGATTATTACTGGTATGCTGAGCAAGCTGACATTCCATACCCAAAATCATATCAATATGAAGTTCATGAAGGCGGAATGAGGTTCAAAGAACCAATTGATGAACCCATGCTTTTGAAAGCTGAGCATGCGCATAGGGCGTTTGAAAGAGAATTCATCTTTGCTGCAGATTCACAGCACTTAGAGGAAAAGGTTGCAAGAGAAGTCCATGCTGGAAACCTGAACAAGGAGGGTTTAGAGAACGGTCGCGTTGAACAGATTGTTTTGGGGCCGCATGCGAACTTTAACTTCTTCTTTTCGCCTTTGGGCGCAAAAAGCGATTGGGGAGACGTGGACGATTGGTTTGCGAAACTTTATAATGTAAGCCTGGAAGAGGCTAAAATGTGCTTAGCCAATCAGTTTCTTTCGATAGATGAGCGTAGAGAAACGATACTTGACGGTTTGAAACGGCTTCCAGCAGATGTTCAACAAAGAATAAAGAAGATTCCATCTTTTGAGGTTACCGCTCACGCGATTTTAAGCCTTAGAGAGTCGCTTTTGAAGGATGTTCATCGTTACGCAGACCGTTTCATGCTTTCGTGCAGAGAACACGCTTATCCGGGAATAATCGGCGCGTGGTGTCTGCAAACTCTGATCACGTGGGACCGCATTTCAAAGTATGAACTTAAACCTGTGGTTAAGCTGGATTTCACGAGCGGTTTAGAAGCCAGAACAGCAGCAGACTACGGAGTATACGATGTGCCTGAAGAGAGAGACCCTTACATGCACATTCCAGTGACTCAAGATATTGCTTTGAGACATGGTGGAGGGACAAATGTTCACATGGGTATAGGCTCGCAATATGCAAACGCGAAATACATGAAGACGATGAGTATGGGTGATCGCATAGCATTAGAAATCAGAAGAGCATGGAAAACAAATCAACTGCACGAAATAGTCACTTAATCATTCCCATTTTTTCTGTGCATGCGCTTGAGAAACAGCTATAACTGAAAACTAGAACTAGTTGGGTAAAATGGACTTAGTACCTGTCATCTTTGGAACCATTGGGGGTCTTGCCCTATTTCTATATGGTCTTCATACGTTATCTGATGGTTTAAAGAAAGTTGCAGGTGACAAGTTTAAGACTTTGCTGGGAAAAATCACCGGCAATCCATTGAAAGGCTGTATGGTCGGTGCGTTCACAACCTCAGTCATGCAGAGTAGCAGTCTAACAATGGTTACGCTTATTGGTCTGATGAATGCTGGTCTGCTAACTTTGAAGCAGGGCATAGGCGTAATGCTTGGAAGCGAAATCGGCACGACCATAACAGCACAATTAGTAGTGTTTAAAATTGGAGTTTACTATTTTCCCGTAATTGCTTTCGGTTTCTTCTTGTCATTTCTAGCTAAAGACAGAAAATACAAAAGCATAGGCCAAACAATACTGGGTTTCGGCATAATCTTCCTCGGAATGGATATTATGTCCGCCAGCATCAAGCCGCTTCAGAATGAAACAGCTTTTACAGATTTTCTGTTTGGTCTCGGAAAGATTCCCGTACTAGGAGTCGTTATAGGAATGGTGTTCACAGGTGTTCTCCAAAGCAGTTCTGCCTTAACAGGCTTGGTTATATCTATGGGAATGAGCAAACTGATTAGTTTGAACGCAGCGATAGCCATTATAGTTGGTGCCAATATAGGCACGTGCGTTACTGGACTGTTCGCGTCTATGGGTTCTTCCCTCTCTTCCAAAAGGTTGGTTTTGACGCAACTCATAATAAACATAATTGGCGTGGCTATTTTCTTTCCTTTCTTAAACCAATTCACTGCATTTATCGAGATGACATCTTCCGATCTACCGAGGCAGATTGCAAATTCTCATACTGTTTTTAACATTATCGTGACAGCGATCATGCTACCATTGACTGGCTCTCTCGTAGTTATTGCCAAAAAGCTTCTGCCTGGCGAAGAAAAAAAAGTTGAGAGAGGCGCAAAGTTCATAGACAAAAAACTTCTAAACACTCCTTCTGTTGCACTGTCCCAAGCTGACAAAGAGGTCATTAGGATGGCAAAGATGACGCATGAACTGTTGGACAAGGCAACAAAAGCCATTCTGAGTGATGACTATGAGCTTATTGAAGTTGTAATAGAGGGGGAAAAAATAGTTGATCAGTTACATGAAGCTATACACAGATTTTTGGATGCCATTCCAACTGAAAACCTGAGCGAAAGCGAACTGAGGAGATTGGCCTGTTTGACGCACAGCATAAACGACATAGAAAGAGTCGGGGATCACGCTAACAACTTGGTTGAGCTTGCCGAAAAAAAGCTAAAAAAGCGAGTGTCATTTTCAGAAGCTGCGATTGAAGAACTGAAGAAAATGAGTCAAACAACATGTCTAGCCTACGAAACAGCCTTAATAGCTCTTATGGATGAGAACAAAAAACTGGTTCAAAAAGTTCGCGATTTAGAAAGTGAAACAGACGTTCTACAGAGAACATTCGAGGCGAATCATGTGCAGAGACTTGAGAGAAAAGTATGTGACCCAGTTTCTGGCATAATTTTTGTTGACATTCTGAGAAACCTAGAACGAGTGGCCGACCACTCGAACAACATTGCGAGTGCTATTCTACTTGGATTCTGAGAGTGCAAACGTGCTAGGAGCCTTGAGTTATACTCACATAATCTCCGTATTTTTCAATTACTTCTGCAAGACTTGGAACATCAAACATTTTACGTTTTGTCAACTCGTTTGCAGCAGCCATATACATGTCGCTTATCATGATTTTCAGAGCCGAGTCAAGCTTCGGAGGATTAGATTTGCACAGTTTTCTCCACTCTCTAACCCCTTCTATTTCAGCTCTCTTCTTCGCCTCTTCAACATCCCGATACCAATCCGTTTTCCGATAAAATTGTCTGGCTATTTCCTTGCTCACCTGCAACCCCTCATAGGTGAATCTGCACTCGTCAAGTGTTCCAACAACATCAACAACCATAAGCCTTCTTTCAGGGTCAAAAGCCAGCTCTATTTTTCCATCCTCGTTTTCCAAACCAGCCTTTGATGCAACATGCGTTATTATTTCATCCACTTTCAAAAGCAAAGCCTTAACCTCTTCCACTTCCTCATCTGCCAAGCTAGCGATTTTCTGTGCTTCTTCCCATGTGACGTATCTGTCTTTTTCTTCAAGTTTCGTGCTCACATCAAAAATGGGCTTTGAAAGCCGCTCTCCAAGCTTCGGATAATGATCTAACCCCAACCCTTCAACAGTGATTAAGCCACGTTCAAGTCTTTTAAAGATCGACGAGCCTTCAGGCAGTCCGTTTCTATATATTATCTCAAGCGGAATCAAGTAATTTTTGAGGTTCGGCGTGAACATGCCATAATCATATTTGAGTTTTCCATCTTCTACGTACGCCTTTGGCTTAAACACATTAACCAAATTAAACTCCATAACGTTTGTTGGCTGCTCTAACTCTTCAAAACTAACGATTTTTCCATCTCGCGTAACCAATCCCTTGTAATGAGTGTTTACGCTCCGCCTCTCAAGCCTCTCAAAACAGTAGGCTCCCATAAGGCATAAGGCTGCACCCTTATCTTCAATATGGTCTGGCATCGCACCCCAATCAAAAACTGAGTAGCGGTCTGAAAAATGGAACCTTCCAACACCCGTAGCATCTTTTGTCGGTTTCTTGACAACTTCTAGGTCTTTTACACTGCCCATGGCTTTCACTGTTTTAACCCTTTAGCAGACTCATCAGCCTTTTCAATCTGTTCTTTTTTTGCCAGTTGATAATTTCTTATGCGTTTTGTCAATTCCTTGTCTTCCATGGCGAAGATCTTTGCAGCTGCAATAGCTGCTCCTTCAGGTTCAATGGTCACAACAGAGCCTATTCCGCTTGGAACCCTGAGGGAAGAGTATATGTCTGCTCCACCGAATTTTTCAGAATATGGTGGACAGGCAATAACGGGTTTTGTGGTGTTAGCATCAACGAAAGCACTTAAAGCGTTAGATCTTCCCGCCACCGTAACGTAAACAATCCTTTCTTTTTCATACTCCTTTAGAATCTGCAAAACTTTCTTTGGAGTCTTGTGAGCGGAGGCAACGCGAAACTCGTAATCCACCTTTAAAACTTTTAAGTGCCTGGCTATTTCGCGGCTAAATTCCAGATTCCTTTCAGAACCCATGATTATGACAACTTTTTTTTCCATGCTTCTACACCGCTATTGCTACAAAGCTCTATCACGCTATTAAATTTTTCAAACAGTCCCCTTTAGCTGGAAAAGTTTATTTCATTGTAAGATGCTATGAATCAAAACAATTGGCGGATAGAAGTCCGCTGGGATGTAGCCGCGTAGGCTGAACCATAAACTAAAGAGTGAGGTGAAAAAATGGCATACAAATATATAGCCGAGGCATGGGCAAAACCAGAAAAATCCTACGTGAAGGAACTGATGCGCCAAAGACTGATAAAATGGCGTAGGCAGTCAGCAATAGTCCGCATAGAAAAGCCGACACGAATAGACAGAGCCAGAAGACTGGGTTACAAGGCAAAACAAGGCTTCGTAATAGCTCGTGTCCGCGTCAGAAGAGGCGGATTAAGAAAAAAGAGACCGAAGGCTGGAAGACGACCAAAACGAATGGGTGTCAAAAAATACAAGCCAGCCAAAAGCATGAGACTCATCGGAGAAGAAAGAACGGCAAAAAAATTTCCAAACCTTGAAGTTCTAAACTCTTATTGGGTAGCCGAAGACGGACGCTCAAAATGGTTTGAAATAATAATGGTTGACCCACACCATCCAACAATAAAAGCAGATAAAAAAATCAACTGGATAACTCAAAAACAACACCACAAAAGAGTTTTCAGAGGCCTAACAAGCGCAGGCAAAAAAATCAAAGGCTTGAGAAGAAA
>Ga0209636_10001289_pt1 | contig 25057 bp, 25 predicted proteins | sample DeeMarSWOR152_54_FD_187464 | JGI IMG/M metagenome (GOLD analysis project Ga0209636, IMG submission 187464) | Marine sediment microbial communities from White Oak River estuary, North Carolina - WOR-1-52-54 (SPAdes) (version 2) | ecosystem: Environmental > Aquatic > Marine > Intertidal zone >...
AATGTCATAATAGACTAATCCAGAACAGATTTCATGAGGAAGGCTTTTGTAACCTCCATCAAAAGAAACCCCACTCTAAACTTAGGTGAACTCTGAGTGCTCGTCATACCTGCCCTATTAACCTTAATCAGTGGCATCCTATCGGGTATCGGACACTCCATTCAACGATACGGGCTAGACGCCCTACCCGAACTAACACCCCAGACATTCTATCGACGGCATATCCATCTTCTCATTACCATATTTACTACACCCATCTGGTTACTCGGAGGTATCCTCGCCGTATCCGGAGCCGTATTCAGATGGCAAGCCTTCTCAATGGGAGATGTAAGTCAACTCAAACCCCTAACCAACATCAACATCCTCGTCGTCGTAATAGTTGGCCTATTGTTCCTCCATGAACGTGTTGGACGCTTTGAATGGATCGGAATCTCAGGATTACTTGCGGGTGTCTTTATCCTCAGTATTTCCGCAGAAGAACGGATTATCGACGTGTACAACCTTCCTTGGTACCTCACTTCAACCATTCTGTGTTTAATCCTAGTTGCGATCTTTGGCTTCATAGGCTCCCAGCTTGGTCGAAGTTCACGGGAAAAAGAGTTGTTCTTTGCTATGAGCGCAGGAACCCTCTATGGGATCGCCACGATTTTTCTCAAGGCTATGACCATCGAAGTCATCCAGGTCTTGGGGTATTTTTACATCTTAGATCCTGTATCACTCTTTGTGCTAGTCACTCGAGGGTCATTCTGGTTGTATCTCTCAAGTTCCGTAGTAGCCTATTTCCTCCTCCAATGTGCCTACTCTCATCGTCGAGTCTCAGTCGCCTTTCCAGTGAACAACTCACTGTCAACGGTGGTCCCCATCGTAATCTCCGTCGTAGTCTTTGGTGACTTGATTCTCATTCCGGTTGGTGCGCTGTTGCTCTTCCCATTTTCTTACATCCGCATCATCGGAATCGCAACCATCATCGCCGGGGTTCTGCTGCTTCGTCGATTCCAGGGGAAAACCTATGATTCATCTGCTGACGACGAAACCACAATGACTGCTAGCAAGCAATAAGAAGTTGCTAACAAGCAGTAAGAAATTGTTTAGTTGCCCACCGAATCAAATGACAAACTATTTCAGGAAGGGATGTGGGTGCTGTCGGTACAACTGTTGAGCCAGTTGCATGGGACGCCACAGAAGGGTGTATTGGGTGGAGAAACCCGCCTAAGCGCCGTCCTCGATGTCTCTCTCGTTTTTCTTCTTCCACCAACAGGTTCGGTAAGCAGAGTACCAAGCTCTCAAGACAGTGGAACCATATAGAATGAGTACTGAAGACGGATGGATGTACAAGCCCCATAACAAGGCACTCACACACCAACCAGTAACGACCAGAGCGATCACAACGTAATCTGCCTTTTTCACCTTCAACACTATCGCGGACGTTCTCTCTTTTTTGGCTGTGGTTTTTGTCTTTTTCTAACGCCGGTGTTACGTTGCGCTTCGGTGCCTTTTACTACTTTCGCGAAGCAACAAGGTTTTATTTTACATACACTTCGTGAGTAAAAGTTAGCCTTATTGCCTTACGATACTTTCGGTTTAGTCCTCTTCTTCCGCCTTGCGGTTGCTAGGCATGATTCTCGGTTTGGCACGATTCACCACTAAGGCCGCTCCGAAGAGAACAATGCTGTTGAAGGGAACCAAGAAACCACCGTACACCACCATAAAGATAGCCATGACAAAATAAATAACGCCAACCACAAGGGTGGGGAGTAACCCGTACCATACGTACCGGATGTTCTTGCTGCGCAAAAACCAGCCCCAGCCCACCAACACCGACGCCACCATAATCAACCACGCCACCCGAGCACCTCCAGCCCCAGTCCAGCTAAGTATTATTAGGCTCACCACGGAATTCCCCCAGTAGAGTTGAAAAGTAGGCCAAAGCGTCACACCAAGAGGGGGAATCATGTACCCGATCCAGACCATGGCAAAGGACAGGGAAACCCAAATTCGTTCGTGATACTGAACCAACCCTTCCATCTCGACAAGTATCTAGTCAACCTCGCCTGAAAAATTTTGTCGAAGGTGTGGGGCAGAACATAGAGTGAGCAAACGCAAAAGAAAGCTGGTTTGCCAGAGTTGTGGTTTAATTATGGATGGAAAAAAATATGTTTCTGAAATCCCCAAAACGCCGAGGACTGAGACTGGGGACCTATTTGAAACACTTCGACGTGGTGGAAGACGACCTGCTCTCGTGAAAAGAAAAGGATAGGCTATATCGCTTGTATTTGTTTATCTGATGACTTTTAAGGAAAAAAGGAGTTTAACAGGTAGCGAGATACCGCCATACCCACTCATCAGGAAAGGCAAGGTGAAGGGCATGCATCGATTCTTAGCACAATTGAATGAAGCATGGAAGGCTGGATACGAATTAGTCAAAAAGAGTCCAGTCATTCTAAAACGCACCGACATCAATTCCGTAATGTCACATTCTGGAAAAATCATGAATGAAAGACGAATTCGTGAAGCACTCGAAACAACCATTGAACTACGAGAAACCGGGGCTGCTGCTATCTCAGATGCATCCCACCAGTCTCGAAAAGGGCGAACGGATTTCTATCCCACACTCGAACACGCCCACACAATAAATCGAATTTTAGAAATCGAATACCCCGATCACTATGATGAATGGGAATACATCTTCAACGAAACCTCCTGGGGATTACCCCAGTTTGGCTATCTGATCAAAGGACGCAACGTCTTGAGTAATAACATCCGATTTGCACCTTGGGAACTCAAAGTGCCAGAAGACCTGAACGATACCCCTCCTGTTCAACTTGTTGAAAAACTCCGGGATGCTGGACATCAAGTGTGCTACATTCAGGACGCCTTCCCTTCTGCTCATCGAGGTGGTAACAAGAAAGATACATCCATGTATGAACTTCCGGCGTTTCTTAAACAACGAGGGATTCCCGTCTTCCCATCTCGCCACTTTGCAAAAGAGATGGAAAAGTTTGCAAAAATAAACGAACTCATCAATCACAGCAAAAAAGTCGTCGTCGCCCTTTTTGGGGGAAAAGTAACTGATTACCTGGAAATCATAGCCCTTTACCAACGTCATGATAATGTAGAATTCCTAGCTGGGTCATTACTTAGCCTCGTCTACCTTAAAACCCAATATCCATCTCTAACCTTCGGAGTTAATGACGAACGATTCTTCCAAGATATTGGCAAAAAGGAATTAGCCCAGTTCAACAGACTCTATGATCCCGACCGAGTGCATCTCGCGAAAGATATCATCATCACCACACCTGATGAGATACTCACCAAGACATTAGGTCCAAAAATGAAACTCCGATATGAGGTCCAAGGAATCGGACCCAAAACCGTCGATTACTATACAGAGGTGGTGAAGGGTGCTCAATTGCTCATGGTTAATGGCTGCCCGTTCAACATTCGACGCTTCGAAACCTTTGGAGGTTACTTCAAGGACTTCATGACCCGAGTACGAAAACGAAATGGTGGTCTAAAAATCTATGAATGCGGAGGCGATGCAATCACTGCCATCAAATTCGCCGAAGTAAAAACAGATATCAGCTCCACAGCCGGCAAACTGGGTCTCCTAGCCCCAATGATAGAAACCCTAGATGATTTGAAACAACACGCTCCAGCCGTTGTCCCCCTTATCGAATTGAATCAAGCATTTCCTCTAAATGCTTCAAAATAGAATCAACGAAATTGAAGCAGACTTCAGATTCTTGTATATTACGAAACGGTTTTTCCGCAATGACCACAGAAAATCGCATTCGGAGTAAGAGGAGCACCACAATGATAGCAAAAGCCTGACCGTGTTGAACCAGTTGGTACTAGTGACTCTTCAGTGGGTGGAGGGGAATAATCCGCTGGTGGAGGCCTATATGCTGGATTATGTTGTGCAGGAACATATTCCGGCGCTTCTTGTCTCCTTCGTCGTTGTAATCGCCAACACACAAAGAGAACCACGATTAATATGATCGCCGCGCCTAGAATCACCCAGACAATTGTCCCCATTCCTGATAATGGAATGGAATAATATGACCCCGAATTATCATTGGTTGTCGTCCTGTTAGCGGCATCAGTCACCGTCACATAATATTGCACTGACATCTGTCCTAGATAGTCAAGAGGATGAAATGTACCCAAAAGACCTCGCCATTGCGTTCCTGAAACGAAGGTCATTCCAACTCGATACCAGGTAGTATCGCCTTGTCGCTGGAAGAAAATTGTAGCATTGACAATCCAAGTGTCATCTGAGGCTTCCAAAGTGATAATAATCGAGTCACCAAACCCCGCTACCTCTGGCAAATGTGAAACAGAGTGGATAACCGGAGCAGCAAGATCGACAAAGAAACGAGATTGGATGCTTAGTCGTCGACCCGTTCCCGCTAGTTCCATAATTAGAGTAGCATTATGGGCTCCAGCTGAAAGACCAATCGCATCATAAGTTGTACCTATGCCTGTATAACTCAGAGTGCCGTCAACAAGTAATTCAAAGTGGTCAATTCCAGGTCCGGCCGCGGAGCCTGTCCATTCAATCGTGACATTGGGAGATAGAAAGACGGCTCCATCCAGGGGGTTGAGGAACTCCATGAATGCCCGAATAACTGAGACATTATAGGCTTGACCGACTTCTCCCTCGACAATCATGGAAAATTGTCCTATTGATGACACATAAGAATCGACTTCACCTGCTCCAATATCAAAAGCACCATCATCTTTCGAAGGCGTCAGCGGATGCGAATCTATGACTTGTACAATCCCATGACCAGACTCAAGGGTTTCGTTGATAAATGTGACAATTACTCCTTCATCGGGCAAAGAGGCATCATAACCGATTTGACGTCGGACTTCAATCAAGAAATACTGATCCGCTGTAACTGGGATTTTCAATAAGTGAACTCCTGTTGTTGAAAGCTCCAGTGGATCAATTAGAGTGGTAGCATCTGTAGCTACTTCGAACAATCGGCTGCCATTAACCCAACCCATTTCAGTCTTACACCATCCCATCATGTGGGCTGGCTGTTCTCCTAGACCAGCTGGTCCATTCCAAGATCCTGCAGCCATCAATCCCCAATGGTCCACAAAATGTCTTTCTGCGGGTGTTACATCATACAAGTCCGGAAGACCAAGATCATGTCCAAATTCGTGGGCAAGTGTACCAACATTTGAAAGATCACCCGGATAACTCTCTTCAGGGCTGACAGAGGCTCGGGTAATTGTTGTCCCATCGACATTTATTGTAAAGCCTGACCATTCACTTGACCAATAATCTTGCCAATCATGGCTCAGCTCTTGTCCCTGTCCAGCATGAATAATGGTAACGCCATCATAGGCGTTAAAATTGACGTAGGGATCTGCTTCATTGATGGCATCTTCGACGAGTTCAAATTTAGGGTCACTAGGGTGGGAGGTACCTTCAACGTAATATGATCGTTCATGTCCTAGTGGAAGCCATGCAGTCGTATCGCCATCGATGCTAACCGCACCATAGGAAATCTCATCATAATAAGCATCTAGTTCAGGAATCGAATTGACTTCAACATCATTTGAAGAGAAAGTATGCGTTTTGTCATCAAATTCCACTAAAATCACAATTAGGTTATATGTTCCTACTGCATCCATTGGTGCATACATCACTTCAGGAGGTAGTGGGTCGTCCAACCCAATTCGTGAAACAACATACTGAGGTGAAACAGAATCACTTCTCGCCTCCTGGTTCGAACTGGTAGAACCAATTCCTAAAGGTGTCACAAAAAGTGGTGCAAAAATAAGTATCAACAAAAGGAGGGGGAAGAGTTGTTTTTTCCGTATAGACATCATGGACATAGCTTTTACCTCTGTAGCCCTTCTTCTCCATGTTCTGTGAATCATATATCATGTTATGTCGAAGATATACAACGCACTAACAAACCTCTAAAAATCCCAGTGATAAACTTTCGGTTCTACCTACCAGAGAAATCGGATTTCTGGTTCCCTCGCAATTAACAAGCTTCCAGAGAAGAACTATGGGGGACCACGCCGTTGGGTATGGTGATTATACATCATTTTCGCCAAAGTATTGAAAGCTGTCGTAACATGGTGTCCCGTCTTCGCCGATGTTTCATCATACTGAAACAGCCCAAGCTCCTTTGCAACCTTTGATCCCTGTTCAGGAGTCACCTTCCGATTCTTCTCTAAATCCGCTTTGTTTCCTAATAATATGAGAAGCGGCTCTGGTCCTACGGCCTCACGAAATGCATCAACCCATCGAGGAATTGTTTCAAGGGTCTGTGGACGAGTTAAATCAAATACCAGAATACCACCTGAGGCGCCCTGACAATAACGGGTTCGAAGATCTCGAAAAATATCTTGCCCCGCTAAATCCCAGATTAATAACTTGAAAAGCTGATTTTCGATTTTTGCATCATAGGTGCTTATATCAATACCAAGTGTACGGCGATAATCGCGATCAAATTTCCCAGTTACATATTTGTTAACTAGACTAGTTTTTCCAACTGCGGCTTCTCCTAAGGTGACAAGCTTGTACACAGCGTCAAAACGTTTTTCTTCATCAGGAATACTCACTGCTCAACCTCCATATCCTGAAAGGAAATCTATCATAATTTAGGAATGGTGTCCCTATAAGGCTTCCCAACACTCCTCCAGTATCTCATTTTTGAGTTAATAAGTCTTTCAATTTCTCTTCGTATTTTTCATACAGTTTCAACAGCTGCTGACCGAGTTCAGTTAAAGCCGTACCACCACTCCCCTCTCTGTAACCTCGGCGCTTTTCAACAATTGGCGCGCCAAGTCGTTCTTCCACCTTCCGAAGATATCCCCACGCAAATCGATACGAGGGCGATTCCATTTCACCTAACTCATCTTCGGGGAGCGATTTCACCGCCTGACTTATCGACCCATATTCATCAATGCCACGCAACAGAAGTGCCCCTCCCCGTCCTAATATCAGTTCACCATCCAGCTCAAACCAAAACTTCGCCTTCGGCACCAACGTCTCAAGTAACGGGGGAGTATTTTTTTTCATTTTCTTCATACCTCACCTATCTTGTCATCGAACCACAACTAGACTCGCTATAGACAATTGTTCACACTTTATGAAGCTCTCATTACCTCAAATACCTACTGGCATTTGATCAAGCCTGACGCTCCGAAAACTCTTAACCCATCGCATCCCAACACACATACATTACGCTGAGGACAATGCCATGCCAACCACTACTTTACCCTGGACAATCATCAGCTCACTAAAAGCGCTCCTTGGCGAGGACTATTCCATCACTGCCTTCGAAAGGCTCCCCAGCCGAAGAAATGAAGTCTTCAAAATCACCGGAACTCAACCTACAAAACCAACACCCAAAATCCTAATCGCAAAGTTATACCATCAACCCGGAATCGCCCACGAAACGTCCGTACTGAAAACAGCACAAGAGCACCAGATACCCGTCCCACAGGTTATTGGAACCACCTCCGATGTATTGGTTCTCGAATACATTCCTGGCCCAAATCTCTGTGACCTCATCAACGAAGGCCCAGACCCCAACTACGGACAACTCCTTGCCTCTTGGCTAGCCAAGTATCATACTGCCTTCCAACGTAATGATACACAAACCCTCATCAAAGGAGATTCACGCATTCGAAACTTTCTCTATCACCACGACCACCTAGTTGGAGTTGATTTTGAAGAAAGCCACATTGGTCCTTACTTCGAAGATCTGGCGGTTGCATGTGCCTCCATATTGGACACAGACCCACTGTTTACAAAAGAAAAACTCCAACTTTGCAGTATTTTTGTCGAAACATATGCTCCCCTTCACCAAATCGCGGACATACCTCGACTGAAAACAGCTGTGACCACATTCATGATCAAGGCTCTGTGGAAAACCGCTGAACGAAGAGGTAATCCACCCGATCTTATTGAGAACATTTCACTTCTGGAAAAAGATGAAATCGTTTTTTAACAAAGAATTTTGACATCGATTCGAGGATTCATCTTGAGTTAGGCAAACAGCGAGATTATTCAGAAAATATGAAATGTGCCGATTTCCACGCTAATTATTAGCCAAAAGCCTTTAAGTCGCCTCCATGCCATCAGAAACAACTCTTAAACAGAGTTGAAACAATAAAAACTATGAAGTGAAAAAAATGTCTGACACTGCAAAGACTCTGGTGTTAATTGGCGGAATCCTCAACCTGCTCCTCGCCATCGGCATGATTGCTCTCTTTGCCATCATGTTCGGGTGGATGCTCTTAGATCCAATGCTGATGATGTTTGCATTACTGGCTGGTGGAGTTTTTATCGCTCTAGCTGTACTCGGTCTGCTCTTTGGTATCTTACCTCTCATGTGGCGAGATAATCCAGGAGCGCATCGTGTTGGTCTCATCATTTTAGGAATTCTGTCCTTAGGCACCATTGGCGGACTCCTACTACTCATCGGTGGCATCATCGCTGAGGAAGAGAAGGCTTAGAACCCATCGCTACCTCGATCAAATTCTTTTTCCCTTTTTTTATTCGTTTAACTAGAGAGAAGGTTCACCGGAGTTTCGAGTCATTGACACAACCTTTATGGAGGCATCATGCTAGGAGTGAAGCAGATTATTAATCGATCCGATTGATGAAGAAGGTGTACGTTTTGGGTGTTAAACTAGCGCCCCTTGTTACTCCACAGGTGTTAACCCTAGAGGCATTGAGGGGGCGTTCTTTCGCCGTGGATGCAGCTAATCAGCTTCATCAGTTTCTAGCGTTGATTCGGACACCTGACGGAGTGCCATTGAAAGATCGTGAGGGGCGCGTGACATCGCATTTGGTGGGACTCCTATATCGAACAACACGGCTTATCACGGAGTATGATTTGAAACTTATTTTCGTCTTTGATGGGAAACCTCCTGATTTGAAATCAGACGAAATTGAAAAACGTCGGGAGCAACGGACTCGGGCAGAACACGAATATCAGGAAGCGGTAGCGAAGGGGGATATGAAAACTGCCTGGTCGAAGGCAGTGGCTACAGGGCGTCTAACTCGTTCAATGGCTGAAGAAGCCCAACAGGTATTAGCTTACCTGGGCATTCCCTACGTTCAAGCACCTGGCGAAGGAGAAGCCCAAGCGGCCTATATGGTTCAACGGGGAGATGCCTGGGCCACAGCAAGCCGTGATTTTGATACACTCCTTTTTGGGACCCCCAGACTTTTGCGCTACCTCACTCTTACTGGAAGAAAACGACTTCCTAGTAAAGGCACTTCTGTTCCCCTCCAACCCGAACTCATCGACTTGAATAAATTCCTCTCAGAGTATAATATCAGTCGTGAACAATTGGTTGATATGGCGCTTCTCATTGGAACTGATTTTAATTCTGGCGTACCGCAAATTGGTCCGAAAACTGCGTTGAAACTAATCGTGGAAAACAATACCTTGGATAATCTGCCTGGTAAAATCTTAGAACAGCTTCCACCCAATTATCATAAAATACGAAGAATTTTCTTAGACCATCCTATCTCAGATGAGTATGATATTGCACCAAAGCCCATCGACAAGGACGGGTTGATTCAATTTCTTTGCCATGAGCGAGGATTCTCAGAAACTCGCGTAACGAATGTTGTAGATCGTTTGTTGAAAGCCAAAGAGGGTCAACAGCAACAAAGCCTCGATGCCTGGTCTGGCTAATCTTTTGGGTTATAGTGAGAGAAGGCTTGTCCAATAGTCAGCTACTTGTTCTCTCGTTTCATAGGTTAAGAGTCCATAATTGGCTAGTTGTCGAGTACCACGTTGAACGTGTTCAGTACTGAAAGGTCGAGTGATCCAATCCGCTCCGCGAGCTTTGTCATCCAGCGTCTGTCGGAACAGGGGGCTAGCTCTGATTTCAGTTCGAAGCAACTGAATCAATTGTTCTCCAAAAACGTCATCATAAAATTTCACGCTGTATTGGGTTTGGGACCCTTCATTGAGCCGGAGTGGAGGAATCACACCATATCGTCCCTCACCTTGACCAATTTTTACAGCAAAAATCGGGATAACTAACCGCATAAGTGGCAGATATCCTTGCAATGTGTCAGCTGGGGCACTGATGGTCTCAAATTGTTGCTGCTCGCCTTCAAGTTGGTCTCTTAGCTTCTTGGTGGCACCCTTCAATTCAGTGTGTAACTTTACTGTTGCTTCCCGAACCATGCTTAGTTCAGCTAGTTGAGCATCAGTGGCTTCCTCTTCTCTGGGTTGCCGCGTGTACGTTATTGTCCCACTGGGGAACGGCGAAGGGCTAGGTGCTGCTGGCTGTAACAATGGCTCCTCCTGACCCCACTGAGACTGAAGCTTAGCTTCATGAAGTTGCTCGCTTTTTTGTTCAAGATTTTTAATGGCTTGTTGGATAATCTCTTGAAATGCACTTGTCGTGTTCTGCAATTCAAGTAAACGTGTTTTTACATTTGCCAGATGCCATTCGGCTTCTATGGGTTTAGTTTGAATTTGACTAACTAATCGGCGACACTGCTCGGACGAAACCCCGAGTGATTTTTCTAACTGGCTAATTAAACCAACAAGCTCGCCGGAAATCCGTTCCTTTGTTTGGTCCAACTCCAGAGAAGGCTCCTCCGCGAAAAATGATGGGTCCGGTTCACTTTCAATATGTGGTGCCTCCCATCGAAGAGTCGCCCCTGGAGACATCCGATCCTGTCGGGCATCAAGGAGACGAATCTGTTCATCTACAAATTCATCAATCAAAATCTCTGCTTGACCTAACTGGGCAAGTTCGTCGTCAAGCCGTGCTCGTTCGTTCCGAAATAGAATTCCTACATCATGAATCTCTTTGGTCGAAAGACGTGAGCTTAAACAAACATCTTCTCGGGGTGGTGCTATAGCTGAATCAACGAGTAGTCGCAATGTTTCAATCATGGTTGGTAACATGGCATTACGAATGACAATCAATTCACTAGTCGGCTTCTCAAAGGTTTGAATAAATTCCCCTAGGAGCTTTGGAACCAGCTCCATTTTCTCGATACTACGAAGTTTTTCTCGCATCTGAACAAGCGAAGGAATTGAGGAGTGACGAACCGAAATGGTAGGTTCCCCGACTCCACTGATTATTAAACTCCGACCTGGTAAGGCATGAACCAAGAAGAAAGGCACGTATACTCGGGATAAATACACATAGGGAATGGGTTCTTGCACTTGTGTTCGTAAATACATTAGAGCAGAAACCAAATCAGCTTCTGGTGTGGACGAAAAGCCATTCTTCATGGCTTCAGGAGGACCCTGAATAAATGAAGCAACCTTTGTAATGGCCACTTTGCCACCCCAGGATAATAAGCCTACCCGCAAATTGAACAACACAGGGCGAAGTATAATCTTTTTGGCTAAGGTCTTCAACAAGGTTAGAAAAATAATTCTTCGGAATTGAATTCAAATGACACAAAAGATACTGATAATTGGTTGTGGCACAGCCGGCGCGGCTGCAACGTTAATGGCGAGAAAAACTAATCGCAAAGCTGAAATCACAATACTCCAAAACGAATCACTACCCGAATACAGTCGATGCGGCTTACCCTATACCATCAATCGCAAAATACCCCAACTTGAAGATGTTATCATTCACCCCAACTCGTTTTATACTGGAAAACTCATCCGAGCCGACCTCCAGTTGAACACAGAAGCAACGAAAGTCGATATAAAGGCTAAGAATGTCACCACAAAAGATAACCAAGGGCAAACCAACACCCTTCCTTTCGACTCTCTGGTTTTTGCTACTGGTACACAACCTAGTATTCCACCAATTGATGGACTTGATGCATCACATGTTCATCGACTTCATACATTCGAAGACGCTCGACAATTGCAAACCCTCGCAAAGAAAGGAACTGAAGTTGCAATAATCGGCGCGGGGCTAGTCGGACTCGAAACTGCTGAAGCCTTTCACACTCTAGGCTTGAACGTCACAGTCATCGAGTTCCTCAACCAAGTTCTCCCCGCCATGATCGACGAAGAGCTAGGGTTCATCGTCAAAGAACAAATGGAAGCCAAAGGGGTCACAGTCAAACTAGGAACTGCTGCAAAAGCAGTCGCAAAATCCCATGTCTTGGTTGCGGATCGAGAAACCCAGAATGAAGAGAAAATTCCTGCTAGCTTAGTGGTTGTTGCTACAGGTGTGCGAGCGAATACAACATTAGCCAAAGAGAGTGGCATCAAAATTGGTGAACGTGGGGGCATTTTGGTGGACAATCGAATGGAAACCAACGTCAAAGACATCTATGCTGCAGGAGATTGTGCCGAACACCTTGATTTGGTAACACAACAGTCAATCGTTTCCGGTCTTGGTTCCATAGCATTAAGGCAAGGGGAAGTAGCAGGAGTTAATGCAGCCGGAGGTAGTGCAGAACTACCTGGCGTTGTCTTGGCTAGAACAACTCATCTCTTCGGGTTAGAAATCGCCGGAGTTGGTCCCACACGTGTCGCCGCTGATCGTGCTAACCTCCCAATATTAGCTGGCAAATTCAAAGGGATGCCCACCGCCGAATACTATCCCAGTGACGAAGAAGTTACAGTCAAACTCTTAGCAAATAAAGAAACAGGACGATTCCTTGGCGGACAAGTCGTTGGACCATGTGCCCATCAACGCGTGAACGTCCTCAGCGCTGCACTCTCAGCAAATATGACAATTCGACAAGTAGCAGATCTCGAAACCTGTTATGCTCCCCCGGTTGCCCCAATTCGTGAACCAGTAACGCTCGCTGCCCAAATCCTAGCTCTACGTTTCGAAAAGATGAAACAACGAAAATAAGAACCAAAAACCAACCATTCACTCACTTTGCTTTAACTTCTCTATGGCTAAAGCCACTCCTTGAATTATCGCTTCGGGCTTAGGTGGACAACCCGGAACATACACATCTACTGGGATTGCTGTATCCACACCACCTACAATTGTATGAGTCTCTTCGATGTTTGCCCCTTCTCCTTCAACAAAAATCCCTCCAGTACACGCACAAGTTCCTAATGCAATAACCTTCTTTGGAGCAAGCATCTGATCAAAAATCCGTTTCACAAAGACCTTCGAGTGTTTGGACACACAACCATTCGTTATGAGAATATCTGCATGACGAGGATTTTGTTTCCACAGCACCCCTAGACGCTCAACATCGAATCGAGGTGTCAATACATCCAGAACCTCAATATCACAGTTATTACAGCCACCCGCATGGAGGACAGCTATCCAAGGCGATTTTCCACGAGCCCAGCTCATAATACCCATCCATCTTCCACCTCAATATCGCAAGTCCTTCAGGTCCTTGGTGCTCATCGTTCCCTTCAACACGAAGACTCGTTGAGCAAATACTAGCAACACCAGAATGAGAATGCTCGAAAAGAACATCAACATTGCTTCAATCATAATATCGAACCCAGGAATTAGCAAATGAATCGAACAAATCAAAATCGATAAGCTAGCCACGCTCTTTCTCAAATCGGTCTTGGTCAACAGTCCAAAGACCCCAATCATGATTAATACCCATTCTATCCCACCAACACCCAGAACGTTAAACGAGATGACATATGTGATAATTCCAAACACAAAGAGTAAACCAATAGAAAAAACAGGGTGCATGAGGGGCGGCTCTTCCGATTGTTTTGTATGAACCGTTGTAATGAAAATAGCGATTGGAACGAGAACGATTGCATAAATGGCAAGGGGAATTATTTCCATGAAGGTCCCTTCAAGAAATGCTCCAATGATGAAAAAGGCACCGAGAATCCCGAGCAAAACAGTGACAATCCGAAAATCGCGGATTTCAATGATGGCAACTGCTATGATAAGAATGATCAGTCCAATAATCAGATTCAGGTCTCCCACCTCTGCGAATAATACTTCTGAGTATGCGTATTCAACTGGTAACTTAACTTTCTCCGACAATCAACACAAAGATTCTCATACTTGGCAAGATCAGCTGCTACTTCATCCACAATTCGAGGATCGATGTTTTCCAAAATGCGTTCCTTCACTTTTGCTAAGTGTTCTTTTGTAGATACAACTGCATTGCATTCCTTACATCGAACTAGTTTGAACTCGATTGAGACATCTGCCTCCTTCTTATCATAAGCAGCCAGTTCAAACCTATCAGAAAGAGCAATACCATCTTCTGGGCAAATGTCCTCACAGCGACCACAGAATATACATCTGGGGTAATGAATACTTAGTCGGCGAGTTTTTCCTTTATCTTCAATGGAAATCGCTTTAGCGGAACAGCACACCGCACAGGCACCACAACCAATGCAGTTATCGTCTTTGAACTGGGGAAGTCCACGAATGCCAGGTGGAACATGACTGGGCGGACCATGAGGATATTTCGTAGTAGCTGGCTTGAAGAGAGCCTTCAATGCTTCCTTAATTGCTGTAATTTTAACCATTTCAGAATCCCACCACAATTCGGATCAAGGAAATGAGAGCGAAAGCCAAGCACACTGTCAGGAACCACTTGAACACATGGCTAATCCGATATCGAGCACTAGCTACGTGAATTATTGTCATTATGATGGTAATGCTGAGACACTTGAGGAGAAAGACTAGAATACTAATTGGAAAAATCAGACCCGAGCCTCCCCCCAGGTAGAGGTCAACAAAGAGGGCGGTGAAGACATAAAATCGAAAGAGTCGAGCTAGCTCAAAGATTCCTAATAATGGTCCTCCATATTCGGTAAGTGGTCCAGCAAAGATTTCTTGCTCAGCCTCAGGAATATCGCCAAAGGGTCGCATCCACGATTTCGTCAGTAATGCCAGGAAAAGGGCTAAGGCTGCGAATGGATAGTGGAAAATAAACCAATTCGGAAGAACGGTCCACAAGAAATTACCCTCCTGAGCTAAGATGACATCGGTAATTGAGAGTGTGAAACCGTAACCACCGCGAGCCAGAGCAAGGGGCGGAATGAGAATCGCAATAGCAAGAGGAAGTTCCACACTGAGAATAATCGCAACTTCTCGACTCGCCCCGATCTTTCCCCAAGGTGAACCAGATGCCCATCCTGCAATGACAAAGGCGAGAGAGAACATCACGGAAAAGTAGAGAACCACAATAAGGTCCCACGACAGGGGACCAGGCCAGTAAGGGATTCCCGGGGGAATCATAAAGCTGAGAATGAGGATCGCGCTTAACGCTACTAAGGGTGAAAGAATATACAGAAATTTATTGGCTAAACACGGAATGAAACGTTCCTTACCAAATAATTTGATAATGTCTGCGACTGGTTGAACCAAAGGAGGTCCACGTCTAGCCTGTAATCGTGCGGATAATTTTCGAAATACCCAAGCGCCTACCCAACTGAAAAAGAAGGCTAGTCCAATTGCTGCAAAATAAAGCCCTAAGATGAATAGAAAGTCCACAAGTGTTACCATTATATCCACCCCAGGAATAGCCACAAGAGGAGCAGTAGTGCAAATAAGACAAACCAAAGTACATACATGTTGGCTAGGCCCGTGTGAGTCTTTCTCACACTATTCAACAACGATCGGAAAGGATATGCAAACACTGTCGATGAAGGTCTCACCTCATCCACTTTCAAATACGGATCATGTAATGCACCCCCAGTCATAGGCATGGTCTTATCGTCGGCTTCAACGGGTTGAACTCCCCATCGGAATCGATAGAGTACATACCCAACTACTAGACCCATGAACAATAACGTGGCAAGTAGAAAGACATCCAAGGAGACCCAGATCAAAGGATTTACCGGTGGAGGTATTGCCGCTGGTAATAGTGGATATGTTGCAGGATAGATTAAGAATCCAAGTGCCAGTTGGGGAAAAATACCGAAGAGAATACAGCCTGCTGCAAGTATCAGTGATGGGGCTACCATGCTTTTTGGTGCTGAGTGCACATCAGCATACGTCTCAGGAGCATGACCTAAGAATACGGAACATAACATGCGGAGGAAAACTCCGAAAGTTAATGCAGAAGTGAAAATCGCTATGAGCGCAAAAGTAGGCTGTCCCGCTGCTATACACGCATTATAAACCATCCATTTGCTAACAAAACCGTTTAGTAAGGGAACACCAGCGATCGCTAAAGATCCAATTAGCATAACATATCCTGTACGGGGCATGGCGTGGAGCAATCCACCTAACTTGTTGATATCACGAGTACCAGTTTCATGTTCAATTGCTCCTGCACTAAAGAACAGGACTGATTTGAAAAGGCTATGATTTAGCAAGTGGAAAAGACCCGCTGCGATTCCGCCTGCAGCAACAACGAGCCAAACGGGATCGGCAAAAAGAGTGTTGGAAGTTATTGCTAGTCCGCCGATACCCAAACCAAGAATTACATAACCCATTTGACTGACACTATCAAAGGCGAGAAGACGTTTCAGATCGTTTTGAGCGAAGGCGATGATTACGCAAATAAGCATGGTGAGTACGCCAAGGATGCAAATTATGAGCCAGAAATTTATGCTGATGAAAAGCGAATAGAACATAAGAAGGACAAGGAACGCCGGCATTCCAGCGACTTTGATCATCATTGCATGCAGTAAAGTGCTAATGGGTGCTGGTGCAGCTGTGGATGCATCAGGAAGCCAGGTATGAATGGGAAAGGAAGGAACCTTTACAAGAAAACCGAGGAATATCAAAAAAATCGCAAGCTTACCTATGAACCCAAGAAGCAATCCAGAAGCGATCAGGAAATCAATACTAAACACTCCAATTCCTGCAAACCCACTGATCTGAGCTTCTTGGTAAATTAAACCAAGTCCGACCACCCCAAAAAAGGAAGCAAAGATTTGAATAACGAAATACTTCAAGGCGCCTTCGTATGATGTAGCTTTCAAATAATGAGCAATTAGTGGAGCTGAACTGATAGTGGCAAGCTCAGCAAACAAGAAGACCCAAAGAAGGTTCCAACTATAAGCCATGCCCACTAAGCTACCTAAAGTCAGAAGCACGAAAAAGCTGTAGTAACCTCTTCGTTTCTCAATATATTTGATCGAATAAACCACAACGAGGAAGCCAATGAAAGTGGCAATGAGGGCGATTAAGTTCGTATACCCGTTGACAGTAAAGCTGAAACCTAACAAACTTGGAAGGCTAATCAGTAGAGGCAAATAAAAGAAATTGAATATCACGACAAAGAGTGCAACTCCCGTGGCTAGAACTGCTACGATATCGTTAGCTCTCGTAATTTTCATCCCAAGGAGAGAAAGGGCTGCGGCTATGTAGAATATTACAACGATGATGGTTGGGTCTATCATTGTTATTTCATCCGAAAGCGCTTGGATACTTCCCGCAACGTGTTAGTTGATTGTGTCCTTGTTGTCTGGTCGGTAATTGTGGTTAATCGATCTGTACAAGCCATGCACGGATCGACTGATGCTACAGTTATTGGGACATCCGCCAAATCCTGTCCACGCAACATGAAGAGCAGTGCATAATCGTTCAAATAGGAAGGTGTGCGAACTCTCGCCCTTTCAGGGGTGTTGGTTCCGTTTGAAACCAGATAATACAGGAGTTCACCTCGTGGTGCTTCAACGCGACCGACTGCCTCTCCCGGAGGGAATTCTGTTACTTCTGCTCTAATGGGTCCACTTGTAGTTTTGAGTTTATCTAAGCAATATTGACTAATCTTCACAGATTCTACCAATTCACCCAAGCGAACCAGCGCCATGGAAAAGATGTCTCCATCCTCGGCGGTAATTACATCGAATGGGACTTCATCGTATGCGTCGTAAGGATCGTCCTTTCGAACATCGATTTTCATTCCAACGGATCGAGCAACCGGACCGACCACACAGATCTTTTTCGCAATCTCTTTATCCAATGTTCCGATACCCACGGTTCGCGCATGAATGCCTCCATCCTCTAACACTGCCTTAGTCGCAGTCACGGTGGCTTTGTAGAGAACTTTAAGTTTCTCTTCAATTTTTGGAATCATGTCTTTGTCAATGTCTCTGCGTACTCCACCAATGGTATTCATGGCATAATGTTGTCGATTCCCTGAAATGGATTCCAGTACGTCCAGGACGTGTTCACGGTCCCGCCATATCAACATGAACAAAGTCTTGAATCCAATAAGTTCCATTCCAACACCTGCCCAGAGTAAGTGACTGTGGATTCGTTCCAGTTCCGCCATGAGGGTTCGGATATAACGTGCGCGATCAGGAAGCTCAATTTCACCAAGCATTTCAACCGTACGTGTATACGCCGTAGTATGCGCAGCACTGCAAATGCCACACACCCGTTCGAAGAGGTAGAGATTTTGCCAATAGCTCCGATCTTCGGCGAGCTTCATGATTCCCCGATAGTTGTATCCCAATTTCAGATCCACATCTAATACCTTTTCACCTTCCACTTTCAGTTTGAAGTATTCACCTTCAAGTAAGGCGGGATGGAAGGGTCCCAGAGGTACAACATATTCAGGGGCTACAACGTCGTCAATTTGCATTGGGATGGTTTTCTTCTTGGTTTCTTTCTTTTTTGTCATCTAACCCACTTCCTCCAAAGGCCATGCATAGGGAAGAAACAGTTTCCGGGGATCGGGATGACCTTCAAACTTGATTCCCATAAGATCCATCAATTCGCGTTCAGCCCAATTGGCAGACCAAGCAATATTGGTAATTGAATCAATGACTGGATTTTTTCTAGGCAGTCGGACTTTCATAGAGATATGAAGGCGTTGTTCTTGGTGTGAAAAATCAAAATGATATACAATGTCAAATCCTTGGATGCCCTCATCATTGGCTGAGATGGCAACTAATTTTCCTTCTAATTTCTTTACTAAAAGTTGAGTGATTTCTTTGATTCGGGTTGGCTGGGACCGAATAAAAAAGCGGTTATAGTGGTCGCAGTGCTCTTCCATGTAATCCTTTTTCAACAGCTTCTTCAATTGCCCACGAATTTCATCCATTCGTCCCATTTAGTTACCTCCCAGACCAAGTTTCGCAATGAGCGAGTCGGTTTTAAGACGGTGCTTGTCTAAACCGATTTCTTGGGGTTTGAAGCCCAACCCCAATGCCATCAATTCCATCAAATTGAGCATTGGGAGATCGTAGCGAATACCTTCCCTTCTCAAAAGGAGTTGGGCTTTCTCTAATACATCAAAGCACCCCGGGCATGTTGTCACCATGCAATCTGCTTTCGCTTCTTGCATCTTATCTAATTTGAACTTAGATCGCTCTTCCATTGCCTCATCTAGGGAATATAATGAGAGAGGAAATCCGCAACAAATCTTCTCAGCACCATAATCTACGACTTTGACTCCCAACGTATCGAGGATGTCATCGAAATATGAGACGAATTTCTCATTTGGGCTCTTGTAAAGCTTACAACCATATTGTACAGCAACTTTCACTTTTGATAGAGACTGCTTAAAGGCGTCTTTCAGTGATTTCAAGCCAATATCTTCGACAATGACCTCCAGGAAATGTTTGACTTTAATCTTGCCTTCGAATTCTTTGTTAAGAGGCGCTAGCCTGGAATTCACTTCGGTTAGAAGCTGTGTGTCATTTACCAGGTTTTCTCTGGCCTCGTAGAGGGTTTCCCAGCATCCATTGCATACGGTTAATACGTCCTTACCGATTGCTTCTGCGAGTGCAAGGTTGCGGGCTGAAACGTATAGCCATGCATCGTGGTTAGCCAATCGGACAATTTCGGGGACCGGACAGCAGGTTGCTCCTTCCATGTCAATAAGTTTCATTTTCAAACGGGGGGCAATCCGGCGAAGTGAGGCTTCAGCAAAAGGTTGCATCGAAGGAATATAACAGCCCAAAAACAATGCATAGCTCTTCGTCATTGATTACTAGCCCTCATCTTCTGTCTTATCATCTCTATCGCTCCAGGTGGCCTTATCATAAAGATCAGTGTCTTTCACAAGCTTTTCAAGTTCCTCTCTTGCATCTTCATGTTTATAGGCCGTAGGAGGCTTCCGATTAATCCCAAGTGTTTCTCGAACTTTTTCACGGGTGACTACAAGCTTTGGAACATGACCCACACGGATGATATTCTCGATTGGATCTTTGAAGGACTCAGGGAGTGTTTTCACCTTTTTCCTCCAAGGATACAAGGTGAGTTCGTCATCACTCATCAGATTTCGCCTCCATTGTCTCTTTAGCCTCTTTTCTAGAGACAACCTGTAGAGCACCGGTGCTGCAGTATTTTGCACAACGCGGGTCCCCATCGCAAAAGTCACATTTGTAACTGATACCCAAGGCTTTCTCAAAAATTGGGACAGAGATGGGGCAGGCGAAATTGCAGGATTTACAACCAATACATCGAAGTCGATCAATTGTCACGATTCCAGTGTCAGGGTCTCTTTTGATGGCTTTGGGTTCGGTGGGACATGCCGCTTCACAGATTGGATGTTCACAATGAGTGCAGTGGGCGTTGATGAAACTAGTGGGGTCGTTAGCGTCAGGATAAATTCGAATGTAAGCTTTGTCGAGGTCTGCTTCTTCAAAATGATAAAAGGAACACGAAATCATGCAATAGTAGCAGCCAGAACACTTCTCTGGATTGTAAACCAGCACCTTCTGTTTCAAGAAGTCATCTGACATTCAATTCCTTCCACAGGAGAAGATAATATGTCGGAGTACTACGCACAGTTAGCGCCTATAAATGTAATAATCCGACTAATTGCTAAGCAGTTCTTACAAAATGCACCGAACAAGAGATGCAGGGATCATAAGCACGAATGAGCATGTTCAAACGAAGCTCGGCCTCATCTTTGGATAATTCCTGGAGGACGGGAGAAAGGGATCGTACATCAGCTTCTATGTTGGAATAATTCATGGCTGTGGGTGTAATAACATCAGCTGCGAGAACCCTTCCGCGGGCATTAAATCTGTATTCGTGGACTAGGACACCTCGTGGAGCTTCAACTGCGACTGCACCAGAGCCTGAACGAGTTTTATAATCAACGATATCGGCATGTAGGTTCTGAGTCAGGAGGTCATCAATAATTTCGATGCTCTGGTCAAGATAATGGAGATACTCGATTGCTTGGCCCAGATTCATCTGAAAGATGTCGTAACTGGGAAGTTTCAAACCCACCTTTTTTGTCATCCGTTTCGCGTTATCCGATAGCTGATCCTTCGCAACATTTAGTCGACCAAGTGAGCCGACGACAAAGGGTTTTCCTTCAACTTCACTAAATTTCGCGTGGGCATACGGTACATTACGCTCTTTGATGAGACTAGTATATTCAGATTCAGGGACTCGTAAACCTTTATCCGTGACTAAATCTCCTTCATAAAGAGGATAGTCTTTGGCATGTTTTACGGCTAAGTATTGGCTTCGTCGAACTAGTTTCGGCTCTGCAAACATTCCCATTAATTCGATTTGGGCTTCAGCATCAGGAATCGCCTCTTGAAGTCGCTTCCGCATCGATTGTAATTGTGAGGAGGTTGGGACGTGTGTGTACCCGCCGACAACGGCACATAACGCGTGGGTATGTCGTCCGCCAATGAGTTCCATAAGGTCGTTAGCCAGTTTCTTGAGCCGAAGTGCTCGTTGGACTTCTTCTTGGTATTTAGGTAGCATTTCAATAACGTTGCGTGCTCCGACATAGTCAGGAAGAGCAAGGAAGTTGATGTGCAGAGCGTGACTCGCTAGATTATCGCCAATAAGTTGGAGTTTGCGTAACTGGTGAGTCTGTAGGTGAGGCTCGATTTGCATAGCGGCTTCAACTGCACGTAATGCTGCAATGGCATGTGAATGACTGCAAATTCCACAAATTCGGGACATGATATGAGAGACTTCATTATGTCCATGATCTCGGAGGAAAGCTTCGAATAAACGGGTTCCTTCGGTAATTCGCATTTCGACTCGCGGTTCTTTTCCTTCTTTGAGTTCTACAAATAGGTCGCCATGTCCTTCGACACGAGCTATATGGTGGATGTCGAACTTCGCTAGAGCCATTCTATGTTTAACCTCCGTTTCAGTTGCTTCATGAACTCTTCTGCTGAGGCGTTAAACATTCGGAATTTCCGAACCACCAAGTCAAAACTCGCGCCTTTCTGAGAGAACATGTCAATCTCAGATTCCACATTCGCCTGAGGCACCGGACCCCAACATCCTTCACATGGGAAACCTAAACTAGGACATAGGGCTCCACACCCAGCTCGCGTTATGGGCCCCAAGCACAGTTCTCCCTCTTTCATCAAGCAGACATTCTCTTTCATGCGACACTCAACACAAACCGCATAGTTCTTTTCCCGTGGCTCAGCACCTGTCAAAAGTGCTGTCAAAAATTCCACAAATTCCTGACCACTAATGGGACATCCCTGTAACTCATAATCAATTTTCACATGGGATTTTAATGGCAAAATTTGGGGAAAGGTGTTAACATGAGAAGCGTCACCATACACGCTCTGTTTGAACTCCTCGATATTTCGTCCATTTCGAATAGCATTTACTCCTCCTGTAGTGGCACAAGCTCCCATGGCGACTAGGATCTTAGAATTCTCTCGCAGCTCTTTAAGCCGAGTGAGCTCTGCTTCATTCGTAACGGAACCTTCAACGAAGCAAACATCATATGGACCTGGATGAGTCGCGGAACTTCCCATCCGAAATTGGACCAAATTGATATGTCCCAATATATCAAGTAGGTCATCTTCGAGGTTAAGGATTTCCAATTGACACCCAGCACAACAAGTCAACCCATAGAGGGCCACTACTGGTTTTGGTTTCCCTGTAGACATAACAGACTCTCCTTAGGTCTTCGTTTATACCGCACCTCGCTGAGTCTTGGCTTCTTTATAGCTGAACACAGGACCATCTTGACAGACAAATTTGGATCCAACCAGACAATGACTACAATGCCCGACACCGCATTTCATCCGACGCTCTAAGGATAAATAAACACGGTCATCAGGCAAGCCAATTTTTTCCAACTCCCGCATGACAAATTTATACATAATTGGAGGTCCGCAGACCAGTGCGTAGGTGTCTTTAGGTGAAATCGTGATTCGGTCAAAAAGGATCGTCACTACTCCGATATTTCCTGCCCAACAGTGTTCATCATCTCGGTCAACGGTTGCAACGTATTCGACATCACGACGATTATCCCAGATGTATAACTCGTCTTTGAAGAGGAGTTCTTCTGGACATCGGGCACCGTACATGATTTGAAGTGTACCGTAATCGTCACGGTTTTCAAGAATGTCTAGAATTGCCGGTCGGAGAGGAACCAATCCAATTCCTCCTCCAATGATAACGACATTTTTTCCTTTCAGTTTCTCCATGGGCCATCCGTGCCCAAAGGGTCCACGCAATCCAACGATGCTATCCTGTGCGAGATTCTGAAGTGCATTGGTGAGGCTTCCGACCGAACGGATGCAGAAATCAAATGAACCCGTCTGATTCGGGGATGAGCAGATCCCAAATGGTGCTTCTCCATGGCCAAATAATGATAAGAGCATGAATTGGCCGGGAATGAAGTTGAACTGCTTTTGTTGGTCTTTATTGACATATTCAACGGTGTAAAGGTTTGTATCTGGAGTCTGAGGAGTAACCCTTACAATGCGAGCCATGTTGTATTGGTAAGCGTTTTTTTCTGTACGAGTTGCAGTAGACTGAGTCACCTAACTAGTTCCCTCCTTTTTGGATATCTGAAAGCAATTCAATCATATCGATGTCTGCAGGACAAGCCCGTGTGCACCGTCCGCAGCCTACACAGCCAATCTGATTGATTTGTTCTGGTTCTATCCAGAATTTATGGTAAATGCGGAATCTCACTCGCGATGGGATAGTTGGTCGGAAATTGTGACCACCAGCAACGAGAGCAAAGTCAACGAGTTGACATGAATCCCATTTTCGCACTCGTGCCCCTTCTTTGAGATTCAATTCTACCCGGTCACTAACATCAAAGCAGAAACATGTTGGACACACCATGGTACAGGCGCCGCATCCAAAGCATCGTCTCCCGAGGCGATTCCACATTTCAGCTTCGTAGCTTGCGTCAAATTGACTGGGAATTTCTTCAAAGCTATCAAGAGGATCTGGGAAGGTTTGATTCCGTTGGGTTAGGGTCTTTTTGACTAGTTTTGTCTGTTCTGTTGATGCAGGTGAAAACAGGATTTTACAAAATTCGACGACTTTCCTTCCAGTTTCAGTTAATACGTCCACATAGTAGGTGTTATCCAATTCAGTTAGCATGAGGTCTGCACTGTCAGTAGTGTGGAGGGTGCCTGCTGATTTACAGAAACTGTCCTCACATGGCAATAAGCAATTCAACCCAATGATAATACCTTCTTCTCGGCGACGAGTACGATACGGATCTGGATATATCTGTGTCAAAATGAGATCATGAAATTTAATTGCAGCAAGATCGCAGGAATGCACTCCAAAAACGAGGAATCGCTTTCCATTCCATAATGATTCAATATCGCTTTGGGCAAGGGTGTCATGTATTGTGAGTGTGGGGCTTTGAGAAAAAGTCACCATATCCTCTGTGGGTGGAATGAAGAACTTCTTAGGCGGAAGAATAGTTGTGTCATAATCCAAGCGAAGCTGTGAACCATCTGTGATAGTATCAAACTTGAATTGGGATTGATTCGCAACCGGACCATACACCGTGAGAACTTGGGTGAGCTGCCGGACAAGTTTCGGAATATCTTTCTTCTTCAGTATGAGTGCAGCAACTTTCTTTTTCGGAGGCACATAATCCACCCAGTCCACACATGTTAGTGTCTTCAGAGCTGTTCGCTAACAACCTTGTGTGCTTAAAATGTCTTAGGGTAATTCAACATAGGGGTTTTTTGCCTTTCCGAAATCACCAAAGGGCATTTATAAGCAAGGTCGTGAGCGTAAAAGACATAAAATGCCAGTTAGATTTTTTATTTTTAGTTAACCGAGTAATAACTGCTCTCCACATTGGAGGGCTTGGAAAGGGAACTAGGAATTGAATGTTTTCAAACGCAAAGCATTAGTAAGTACGATAAGTCTCGTGTTTGTACTCTCGGTATTCATTTTACCAATACAACTTGGCGCAAACATTTCCTACGTGCAAACACGCAACACAATTGCTGTTGTCCAGACTAGCTCAGACAGCGCAATTGCCAAATCAATCGAAGAGATGAAC
>Ga0209636_10001290_pt1 | contig 25042 bp, 26 predicted proteins | sample DeeMarSWOR152_54_FD_187464 | JGI IMG/M metagenome (GOLD analysis project Ga0209636, IMG submission 187464) | Marine sediment microbial communities from White Oak River estuary, North Carolina - WOR-1-52-54 (SPAdes) (version 2) | ecosystem: Environmental > Aquatic > Marine > Intertidal zone >...
CCGAGGCTCCCGGCCTGGTCTTTTCTACGACTTATCTGCGGGGGACTCTTGCCCCCTCCGCATTCCCCCGACAACTCGGGGGCTGCGGCTTCCCCCCACTGATAAGTCGTGAAAAGCACAGCGGCCTCCCACCAGTCACAGCAGCAAAGATCTCATGCTCCTTCCCGACATTGTAGACTATTTGATGCTCTCAGTGTTAAGTGATTAGGGGATAGAGATGAAAGAACTTCAGCTTTCACGGCTGGTAGATATGGAAAACCCTCAGAGCGTGCTCGATGAGGTGGGGGTAATCGTGCTGGTGATGTTCCCGGAATTTGACTTTGACAGTATAGAGCACGTATTCAGGGATGGGGCTAGCGTTCATGTTTATGGGGAAGCCTACCGAATTCATGGGTATGGATGTGGGGATGGGGTGCCAACGCCTCATCAAGGGAGATCTTCCCATTGGCCATGGCATATATCCTATCAGTGGTTCTCATGAGGAAATCTAAATTGTGGGAAATAAAGATGCATGAAAGATCAAGTCCCTTCAGGATATCGGTTATCTTTCCCTCTGTCTGTTCGTCCAGCCCATTAGTAGGCTCGTCAAGCAGAAGGACCTCCGGGTCCATGGCAAGCACCGTTGCCAGCGAGACGAGCCTCTTCTCCCCGCCAGAAAGCTTATAGGTTATCCTGTTCTCGAACCCCGAGAGATCAAGCCTGGCAACTGTTGTTAAGGCAATCTCCCTGGCCTGTTCTGGCGATTTTCCTAGATTCAATGGCCCAAATGCTACATCCTCGAGCACCGTGGGGCAGAATAGTTGGTCATCAGCATCCTGAAAGAGCAGTCCAATCCTTCCCCTGGCGGTCCTAAAGTCCCTTTCCTCTTCGGCTGGTTTGCCGAAGAGCTCGATCCTGCCTGAAGATGGCCTCAAAAGGCCCATAATGATGTGGAACACGGTGGTCTTGCCGCTGCCATTTGGCCCAACCAGGCCAATTCGATCACCACGACGGAGTTGGAAACTCAGGTGGTCTAGTACCAATTTGTCTCCCGAATAGGAAAATGAGATATCTTCTAGATTAATGATCAGGCTATCGCGCTCCATTGCAGAATTACCAATCCTAATATTGCGGCCGACATCAATGCAAGATAAACAATATCTCCTCTTTTAATTGAAAACTGGCTCAGGGTATAATACTTACCGCTAAAGCCCCTGCAGAGCATGGCCTTGTAAACCCTTTCCGCCCTATCGTAGCTTTTGACCAGGAGCATTCCCACGAGATAGGCATAACTCCTATATGTGTGGATATTTGTTCGAGCTATGAAACCTCGTATCTTCATAGCGTTTACCAGTCTGTGATACTCCTGAGAAATGACATGGATGTAGCGATAAGTAAATAAGAAAAGATGTATTATCTTATCCGGAAAGTGAAGCTGGCTCATGGCGTGACCAAGGGTGAAGACGGGCATTGTTGCCAGAAGAGCGATCATGGCCAGAAGGATTGCGTTGCACTTGAGGGTAATCCGGCTAGCATACAATACGCCCTCTTTGGTCCCAACCAATGGTCCTATGGTAAATAATGCCTCGCCTTTAAAGGTGAAGGGAATGAGGAGCCAGAGAAAGAGAATCAATCCATTTACCAATAGCAGCCGGTAGAAGACCTTTCTCGCTGAAAGCCTCGTAAGCACTAGAAGGAATAGCGACATGGCCAGAGCGGCAAATAGTGCCAAAAAGCTGCTTGATACGGCCACAACCACGGAAAAAGGGATAGCAACAACGATCTTAATCCGCGGATCGAGGCCGTGAACAAAGGATTCACCAGTAGAAAACTGTTCCTCTATCAAATCTGTTCACTCCAGGCAGCCATAATTGGCGTGTCGACTATGACAGGCCTCCCAGAAGTTCGGGTTTTACCCTTGCCAAAAAAGCCACACAAAAGAGGGTAATGATCCCCTCGATGATCATTACGGGAAGATGGGCCAGTACAATCAGCTTTGCCACAGAGATAAATGATTTCTCGGTAAATACCAGACATAGGGCTACGAGAATACCTGAAAAGAAGACAGCAAGAAAGCCACAGCCAAAGGCAGAGGCTAAGGATAGAAGCCCTCTTTTTCGATTTACCAACCCGCCGAAAAGGTAGTAGCAGATCAAAGCTGGCAGGGCCATAATCACCGTATTGATTCCAAGGACGGTGATCCCACCGTATTGAAAGAGGAGTGCCTGCAGGGCCAAGGCTACTAAAATAGAGGGAAAGCAGAGCCAGCCAAGCAAGAGCCCATTTATTCCATTGATGATAAGGTGGGCATTGGATGGTCCAATAGGGACATGGATCAGTGATGCCACAAAAAAGGCGGATGAGAGAACCGCCACATGAGGGATCTTTTCGTAATCCATCTTTTTTAAGCCAACCGAGATCCCGACTGCGGCCAGGGCCGCACCTGTGATTAGCACGGGCGCGGATAATACTCCCTCGGAGATATGCATTTACCTTCAGCCTCCAAAAAAGCCACGAAAGCCGGGCAGGATTTCTTTCCCCTAAGGCCTCCGTGGCCTTATTTCAAGAAGTTCGTTGCTTCCTTCTTCTTGGATTTTGTATATCGACTGAAAAAGGGCCTGTCAAGATAAATGTCGCACACAGGAGGGGACCACCTTGCTCACAAGCGCAGAGATACACATAAAAGTGCGGATATGTGCCGGGTTTGGGGGTTAGGAAACGTCCGGCTAGCAAAATGAGCGGCAGACACAGGGATCAAGAGAAGGTGATGTGTCATTGAGAGCAAGGCCATTTCCTGAAGCCTGACAGGAAATCTCTAGGCCTCGATGTCACTGACTAACTGGAGCTGTTCGGGCTCTAGAGATGGTGTAACGGAACAGCATCGCAACTCGGGAGATGGGCAAAAACAGTGCCGCCGTTATAACCTCAGTGGGCGCAAGGGGCCAATCAAGCCAGAAGCTGATGACAGAACCAAGGAATGCCGCAAGGGCCCCAAGCGCTACTGAGTAAAGGTAGAATTGTTTCATGCCCACTGCCCATGGACGTGCAGCGAACGGCGGAAGCAGCAGATAACCAAAGACGAAGAGTGGTCCCAGGTTCATTACAGAGACACTGATCACAATGCCAAGTAAGATATATAATCCGGCATTCCAGCGAGTCGTGCGCAGACCAAGACTGAACGCCATCCCAGGATCAAAAGAAGTCAAGATAAACTCCTTTCTGAACAGTATAAAAAGGATTGCCACTACGATACTGACAGCAAGAAGTGTCCAGAACCTCGTTTGGGTTACGGTGATGATCCTTCCCTCGAGCATGGTTCCTACATGTGCTTCAGCATACGGGTTGATGACCAGAAATATAATGAGCAAAGAGACTGCAATGATGTAGGTTGAACCCCACCGGGCCTCAGTAAAAGGACCGCCTCTTCCCTCGAGCCATGTCAGGATAAAAAGAATAAGAAAGATTGCACCGATGGAACCAAATGGGGCAAGAGAGACAATCATGGCTTCATCCAGAAATGGGCTTGCCCCCGGGGACAAGAATTGCAGTTTCACCAGCTGAGCTACCATAATCACAAATGCAATCCCTGCAGAGGATACCTGCGGAAGGGCGATCCCGAGGAGGACTATTCTCCGCATGATAAAATAAACCCCCAGAAGTGGACATATTGCTCCTGTTGCCACGGCTGCAAGCACTGCCCAATGGAATTGAGTAATTAATCCTATCAGATCTGTCATTCTTAATTAATCGCTTCAAATTCGCTGTTTTTAAAGCCGCCAAACGCTCGAGCGATATATTCCTCGGAGAGAAGCTGTGCCGCCGGCCCCATCACTGCGCGTCCCCCTTGCACCCAAATAACCTCGTCAAAGAGATCCCGCAATGGTCCAAAATGCTGGCTCACCAGCAAGATGGTAATGTTGTGATCTTTATGTAGCTCTGAGAGCAAATTAATCAGTTGTCTCCTTGTGGTAAGGTCGATTCCTGTTGTAGGTTCATCGAGTATGAATATGTCGGGCTTAGAGGCCAGCGCACGGGCAAAGAGTACTCGCTGACGCTGGCCCCCGGAACATTCCGAGAAGAGCATCCCTGAAAGGTGTCTCATACCAACCCGCTCAAGGGCCTTCAGGGCTGATCTCCGCTGTACCGGACGAAGCCACGGTGACCAGGGACGCTCGGCAAAAGTCCCCATCTGCACAACCTCTAGGTTGGTGAGTGGAAATGCAGGATCAAGCCTCTCTTTTTGAGGGATGTAACCAATGCGCATACTGCGTGAGTGATCCGCTTTCCTATTCCAGATGATTTTTCCTTTCATCGGCTTCAAAATGCCGATAATCCCCCAAATTAAAGTTGTTTTTCCCATCCCGTTAGGTCCGAGGATCCCAAGACATGATCCTCGATGGACATCAAGGGTCACGTCCTCGACAACGGGTTTACCCCCGTAGCCAAGGGATACCGCTTCCAGCCTCACTACATTGGTTAGCCCCCGGTTGTTTTCACTGCCTCCCATAGTCATTCCCCTTGTTTTCTGACTGGGTATCCGGTTTCGTTTTGCATGATTTCCCTCCCCGCATCGGCAATCAGTTTTACGAGTGTCTCAATGAATGTCAGATAGGTATCGCATCCCGGTAGAGCATGTGCGTGATGGGGGATTTGGATCACTTTCACATTCCCAACTCTTTTTGCAACGTATTTAGGGATTTTTAAGGAGTAACAAACCTCAATGGCCATGAGCGTGCAGCTTTCACCTCTCATAATCTTGATGAGGTGATTAATATGGCTTGGGGTCGGTGGTATACCTGACCGCTGCTCAACATAGGAGGTCTTTATCCAGGCGAAACGATCTGTCAAATAGGTCCAGCCAGGATGATAGAACACGATTTTCAAGCCCTCTGTCCCCTTGACATACTCCTTTAACCCTTGCATTTCAGCATAGATCTGTCTCACGTAATTCTCATATTGTGGTTTCCATTTTTCTGCATACTCGGGGTAAAGACCGGACATGCGCTCATAGATTACTTTGCACATGAGGATTCCATTTCCAGGATCAATGTGGATGTGCGACCCTCCCAGTGGGTGCAAATCCCCGAGCCCCAGGTCTATCTTGGATGGTATCTCGCAGGGCTTGATGTACTTACTCGTATCGATATAGTGGGATGCGCCTTTCTGGATATTGGGTTTGTTTATGGCAAGGAGAGCACCGGGAATGAAGGCGTGTTCGTACTCCAGGCCATTGACAACAAGTGCATCACACCGGGAAAGCTTCACTAAGAAACTCGGCTTGAGCGGCACCGCGTGGTGATTCTCAGGGCCTCTCATGAGGCTCTCGACCACTACATCCTCGCCGCATATATTCTCCACCATATCCTTCAGATCCGGTGTGCTGGTAACTACCTTGATCTTCCGCGCATAAGAGGGGTTTGCCAGGAATATCATGAGGATCACTATGAGGAGGTATCTAAATTTCATTTCTTGCTACTCCACTATAGACTCTCCTATTCATACGTATGCATATGAGAGCCCATGACCGCCGTCCACTGAACTATGAACTCCCAGAATGCTCCATCACCTGCAGGCAGCCCTATGGTATTTGAAACGGAGTCCTTCCACTCCTGTTCATCGATATGACTGATCTGGAGACGGATACGATGCCGTTCACTGGGTTGGTATGATAATGCACTGCCCACTTGCCAGGCGCCTGCATCGCCGTCAAACCGAAACTGCGAAGATCCCCCGAGAAGCGAGATTGAAAAACGATTGTCCAACTTATAATCGATATACGAGTAAATTCCCCATGTATTTTGGTCCTCCAAGTTGGTGGCTGTCTCAAGGAATCGTTCCTGGTTGGCGAAGATCTCTATAGTCCACTCCATTCCCCTATACAATCCATACTCTAGTGGGTACCAGCGATAGGTCAGGGCAAGCATTTCCAGTGTTCTCCTTAGATCGTCATTAGGGGCGTCATAAATTCCGTAGGCGTCTACCCGGATGCTGTGATCATCTCCAAGCTCGAAGAACCAGCGAGATCCCAGTGAGTAACTGAAGTCGTTCATGCCCCTGTTTCGGGAACGAAAACCTCCCGGAATACCCAGGTACTGTGCATAGAAACTCCCAAGACCCCGATCGGAAAATTCATTGTAGATCGCGAACAGCAGTCTCCAGTAAAAATCCGTCGGTACCAGCCACAAGGCCTCCACTCCTTTTCCCATATATTGGGGGTCATAACTGAGGAATACCTCCTGGTCTTCTTCAGGTTGCGGGTTCCCCAGAAAGTTTTGCATGGCCAGGGGTTGATCGAAAAAAGGCAGGTCATGGGTATGCGTCTTGTTGAGCCGTCCTAGGTTCGCGAAAAACTTCCCGCCCCGAACCTGTAGATCATGAGGCAGGGATGAGGTCTGTAGGTATGCTTCTTCAACGCTTACCTCTTCGGCTCCTGTCACCATAGCGAATGCCCGGACAAAGGGGTCCACGTTTGAATAGAAGTTCAATTCTGCCTCCCGCATGTCAATTCTATTCGCGTCCTCATACTGTCCCTCTTGGGTGGTGAACTGCGCCGCCACGTCTATCATTACGCCCATATAGGGGCTTAGAAGTGCTGGAAACCAGGGAAATTTTGGGGCCTCATATTGACCGACCTCCCGTGCGATAGCTTCCTCCTCGGTCTCTTTACCCTTAGTAGCGGGTGGTAGCTCCTCTTCAGCCGGCATCAGCTCTTGGAATATATCTTCCAGGTCGAGCTTCGGGGTTTCCTCTTTTTCCGGTTCATTATCAGGGGATGATTGTGAAGCCTGGAGCTGGGCTATTCCCGCTGGGGACCCTGGAGCTTCAGCTCTGTTGGCGTTTCTGGTTTTCTGGATCAGTATTTGTGCCTCTTTTTCTGCTTTTTCAGGGGGGGCTTCTTTCTGGCCGGCGTAAAGGGGAATCGCGAAGGGGATAAAACTCAGTGCAATAAGCATTCTAGCCACAGGGTTCATACTAAAGGCGCTTTTTCTTATTGTTCAACGAGAATCCTGTCTGCATGTACCAGTAGGAAGCACGAAATTCCTTTGGGCCTACAAACTTGATTAAATATGTCTAACATAACAGACAAAAAAATTTATCCCATGTGAGGTTTTGGGCCCGGATGTTTTTTCGTGGTTGACATGAGCAGATATTCCATCTCAGGACTATTAGGGACCATGAACTAACTTTTGGGCTTCTAACTTTACACGTAAAAAAATTTAAGTCAAGGATTTTTTGTCCATTCTCAGGAAAAACTCATTTTTATGTCCCCTTGCCCCTTTTTAAAATCCTTTTTCCTTTCCACCAGAAGAGAATCCCTGAAATTCCAAAGATAATAGAGATACCCATTATAGCCCTTTCGTATCGGGAAAGGGAGCTTTTAATTTGTTCCCCATTTTGTTGCTGCGATTTCAACCCCAGAGGCTCGCTCACGGGCACGGTCATCTCCAGTCTATGACCTATTCCATCGTCCACCACCACCTTCCAGTCGCCTGGTGCATCGGGGAAGAAACAGAACCGGCCATTTCTATCCGTCCTGCCCGATTGAAAGATCACATCTGCTCCCGGGGCAGAGATCTTTACCTTGGCGTAGCTCATGGGTTCGCCTGTGTCATATCGGGCGGTGACCACGATCCCTCCTGAACCCACCTCACCGCTTGGCGCGTGGCCGTATAGAGTTGGGGGTGACAAGAAGATCATGGCCAAAAAGAGTACCATGAGTCCTCTATATTTCATTGCCTTACTCTTTAGTCTTTCAAGGTCCTTCAGGGATTGGATTTCTGCCTATTCCATCGCCTCATCGAAGATCTTCCTTCGGTCCAGATCGTGCCAATACTCGATGGACAATTTCCGCACGTGGGTGAAATATGCGGGGCTCAGCCCTCCATACGCTTTTTCAGCTGCCTTTATGTCCGATTTCACCCTGTTAACGAGCTCTCTTTTTATTTTCAAGGTAAGCTTCTTATCTTTGTAAAAGAAACTAGCTTCAGGCCTCGGCTTTTCGTTGGATATCTGAATTGTCCCTCGGCCCAGGCTTGCCCCGGTGGCCACCTGAAGTCCATCGTTCATACAACTCAAGGGAGGTCCAGCCCCGGCATAAGAGACGACCCTCATGGCATCAAAGGGCGCCTCCAGCATCTCCCGAGCCCTGATTCCCATCTTGGCCCCGATAAGGGAATATATCCCCAGGTGCCGGTGAAACTCATTGGTTAAAAGACAGGCCTTCCACTCTTCAAGCCCATAGTTTTCGATGATTTTCTTCACATAGGGTTTCACATCGTCCCTGAAGAGCGAGGGATCAGTTGGGAAGGCGCCTAGTATAACAGGATGGCGCGTACCCAAATGGAAATCCGTAAAATGCCCCAGGAGTTTCAGATAGGTATCATAGATGCCCGCAGCCTTAAAGGAGGTAAGGGACATAACTTCCGGGCCATGGGCTGCGGGCACAAACTTGAAAAGGGACGGCTCATTCAGGTAAATCACGGCCATCTCATCCCAGACGCGAAAGTGCCCCTCTGACAAGAGCTTTGTTATGGCGGGAGTGCTATGGACGGTTGCCACCAGTCGAGCTGCGGGTGTATCCATGCCCTCTATCTTTTCATAAAGCCCTTGATCAAATGGCAACAATGTCTCTTCAGGTGTGCTGAGCCAATAGATCTCCAGACCCGAATCAAACACGAAACGGGCGGACTCAGTATCCCGACCGGTATTCCACCCGGAAAGGGGGTCACCGGTGTATGCCTCGAAATAGACGAGCCTGGAGATCTTGTCCTTTAGTCCGGGGTTCAGTCGGAGGGCATCTGCCAGGTTAGTTAAGGGCCCCAGGCAAAGGTACAGGACCTCTTCGCCCTGAGATCTCAGTGTTCTGACAATCTCCTCTGACGCCTGCTCACCCCTGACTACCCTGAGAGGAGCAGCATCCATCTCAGGCCACTTCAGATCACAACACCACGAACGCCATCGGGGAGCTGGTTTACCCAGAACTCGTCCCCTGGCAATCTTGATGTCCTCGCGCTTAAAATACCTCAGCAGCATTTCAAGGTTTTTGCAGCCCTCCTCAGGGGATAGCACCCCGTCTGAAGCCACGATCAGCGGGATATCTACCGTGTCCGAGTTGAGGAGCATGGCAATTGCCCTTATGTCATCAAGGGCCATATCCGTATCCACAAGGACTGAAATCCGGTAAACATGGGCATGGGCGGGGCGCGAGAAAAGGCACAGCAATACCAAGACGTAAACCCATATATATTTCTTTACGGCCAACTTCATCCTCCATTCTCTTCAACTTTTCTAAAATCTGAGCAATACGCCAACCATCCCACTAGTTCCGGGCATGGGATAGCCCTTTTTCTGCTCATAATCCGTATCGGTCAGGTTCTCCCCCGCAAGGTATGCCTGGCCTTTCATGTTCCCATATGGAAGTGTGAAGTCATAGGTCAGTTTACCGTTTAACAGAAAATACGAATCCACTTTGTCAACATTCACCGTGCCTTCCAGACGTGCACGCGACGTCACAAACTGCTCATCGACATACTGCGCATCAAGACTTATCCTGAATTTCTCAAGAAACCGATAGTTCACCCCTGAGCTTGCCGTCCATTCTGGCGTGTAGGGAAGATCTTCGGGGTCCCTGTCGAGATAGGTGAATCCCGCGAAAAAAGCCAACTCTGGAAGCGGCGATAGCGTCACGGTACCTTCAACGCCCTCGATCGTATACTCTTCGATGTTTGTCAAAAGTGGAGGGAACGGGGGAGGTGGTGAGACCACGATACGGTCCTTGCCATCATCATTAAAGTAGGTCAGATCCATCCTGATCTTATCCCGGATGGAATGGCTGACACCCACCTCGAAGTGGTCAATCAATTCAGCTTTTAAGTCTTTCCATTTGTTATCCCCAGGCAGGAAGATCTCCTCCTGCACTTTTACGTACACACCGGGATAATTCACGCCTCGCGCATATGATGCATGGAACTCCGTGTCCTTGTAGCCAACAATGACCCCGGCCTGCGGTGCTGTCTCGTTCTCGAATTCGCTATGGCTCAGGTAACGAAACCCGGCGGAAGGTATCGCGTAGATATTTTCTTTCGAACCGAGTTGCTGGCTAACGGCAACGTGCGGAGCCACCAGACGGAAGGTTTCACGCTCGAAGTGTTGGTCTGGATTGACTGGATCGAGAAAGTCAACCTCTCCACTGATATAATCGATATCCAGGCCTGCAAGGAGCTGGCCGCCGTCCCAGGCCCTTAGTGTCTCCCGGGCCCTCACACCGTAGTTGTTGTAATCAGTCAAGGTATCAAGACCGGGCGTGCCCTGCTGATCCACCCAATCGATATCGCCGCTGTCCCAATAGACCTTCAGATATCCCTCTCCCTGTTTATACTGATTTGAAAGGGTTGCGATGGTAAGGTAGTCCTCCGTACTGAACCTGCCCTCAGATGGCGCAGAAAGGTCTGCTGGACCTGGATCGTCCGCCCAGTTGTCTGTACGGTTAAAAACAAGGCTAAAATCCCAATTTTCCGAGATCTCATAGCCTGCACGGCCAAATTGGTTTTGCAGTTCGCCGTCCGAATTATCGCGGTGGCCATCCGAGGATCGGTAGCTCTGGATGAGATAGTAATCGAACTTGTCTACCTTACCCCCATGCTCCAACACCTCCACCCAGGTGTCATAGGAGCCGTAGGCTCCGTGGATGCTTGTGGTGAATCCCTCCACAAGCCTCCTTTTGGTAGTCAGATTTACAGCACCAAAGGACATGTTGCCGAACAGTACAGGCTGCGCCCCCTTGTAAACTTCAGCCCGATCCACCATATCAACGCTCAGGACATCCATGAGCGGGTGGGTCCAAACGCTCACAAACTTGGGAACGCCATCCACCAGCATTTGGATTTCCGCTCCAGGGCGTGAACTTCCCTGCCCTCTGATGAAGATCGATCCGCCTTCCGCGCCTCCGAAGCTTCCGATGGGATTGTGGCGTGAGATGACAACCCCTGGAGTCCTTCTTAATGCGGAGGGAAGATCCTGGGCATTTAAGTCTGAAATTTGCTCCTTTGAGACCACCGTTACCAGACTGCCATACTCGTTTACTTCATTTCCCTCGATAATGGCTGGGGCAACGACCACAATCTCCTCGAGTCGCAGCGCTTCCTCCTCTTCCGGCCTTTCTTCAGCGAAGGCCATGCCACTAGGAACAAAAAGGATTATGGTGCACAGGGCACATAACGATGCCATGGTTCGTCTAAACAGTCGTAGTTTCATGTTTGCCTCCTCATTCAAAATTAAGCAACCATGTCCCTCCATTCACCGGTTGTTGTTGAAATAACGGCCCAAACCTGCATCTTCATTCAGTCTGTATGAATAGGGTTCATCGCCCTCTGAATGGCAAACTCCCCTGTATAGAGGTCAATGAAAAAAGCCACAAACATACCCTCCCAGGCCTTCTTAGCTTGATTCAAGAGACGCATTCACTTTTCCCAAAAAAAAACGGTTCGCCTAGGCCATGAATTGGGAGGGGTACTGCCTGTCTTTCAGACTGCAATCAGAACAACAAAAAAGCCAAGAATGCTCCGCTTGGATCCGCTCCAGCCTAGCCTTCTTGGCTTATTGTCTTATGCTTGAAGTTAATTAAGCTTTTTTAGGTGCGCAATTTCCTTTTGCGCGTTGATGTGATGAGATCCTTTATCTAATTATTACTCCCTTGTCAACAGAAATCTTTCATAACCAGTGGCGTTGAGCCGTAATCTTGTCCCGCTGTTTCCATCTGCACTGCCAGATGATCATTTCACCTCGAAGGTCAAACAGGAGTTATACCGGTATTTATCACATTCTTGGGTATCTGGATAGGGGAGCTCGTGGGTAACATTCACCAACCACTTTCCCTTTTTCAAGATCTTGATTCGCGCCACCCCCTTCTGATCGGTCTTTGTACTCAAGGCGAAGGTATTTGGCTTGTCTGAGAAGCCCGCATAGGTTGCACGGACATTTGCTGAGGGGAGGGTCTTTCCATTGTAAAGCACCGTTATCGGAAATAGCTCGCCCTCCCTCAGATATCTCGCATTCTTATGCGGGATGATCTCCAAGGGATCGCCAACACCCTGCTCAGGCATCTCTTCCCCACCACCCGCATTGACGATAGCCATGGCCTGTATGTCAAAACGAAAGCAGGAAACCACGTTCTCTAACCCCTTTTTGGGTCTCAGTTTATAGCCTCCAGTCGTCTTGGTGAGAAAACCGGGGTGGATATTAGCCAGTATTGTGTAAGTGCCATCCGCTGTGGGGAGAAATTCAAATTCAGTCGGGGAGATCTGCTTGAGGGGGATCTTGGTCCCCTTTGAATCCAGGGCATAGACCTGGTTCAGGAGGCCTTCCTTGATCACCTCATCTTTTGGGAATTTGTGTCCCCAACCGATCTCAATCTGAACCTTCTGTCCTACCTCTGGTTGATCGTTATCGATATTGAGCCACAGGAAATGGGCCTGGGAAGGGGATGCCACAAACAGGCCAATCAGGACTAGTAGGGAAACGGAAATTGTTTTCATGATGCTGCCCCTCTCTCAGTATATTTTATTGTTGTTTAGATTGAAGCCTCTTTTGGGCTGCCTCGTAAGGCTTGCCCTCAAGAAAGCGGCCTATAAGTAGGAGCCCCATGTATCTTTCCTTCTCCTTCGAGAGTTTCTCCCCCATGTCCGCCACTGTCCCGCGCAGAATGCTTTGTAGGTCAGGGTATCCTGCCCAGTAGACGACGGCACACGGCATATCGGCCGGAAACACTTCGTTTAGAGTCGCGAAGAGCCTCTCCGGTGCCCAGAGGGCCATGTAGAGAACCATGGTCATTTGATACCTGGCCAGATCCTTAAGGATCTCGCTGTCCATCAGCTCCTGGCCCATGAGGAAAATCGGGGCCGTTTGCATTACAAAGCGGATATCATGGGCAGGGATAGTGCTCCTGCCGAGCGCGGCCATGGCCGCAGCATCAGATCCCATTCCGGGGATGATTACCACGTGCTGTGGGTCGAACTGCTCTACATACCAGTGACTGGGGCCAAAGAGGCAGGGATTGCCATAGTCAAGAAGACCCACATCTTTTCCCTGCGAAAGAAGCTCCTTGATTCGTTTAACCCTTTCGTCGCGCAAACGGAAACGCTCTTCCCTGAAAAGGGCCATCTCCTCGGTGTCTAATGTCCTGTAAAACTTCCCCTTATAGTCAAACAAGCCTTTCCAGGGATCGAACAAGACCGGCTTATGTCCCACGTAGTCAGCGAAGAGCTTGACGTGCTGATCCGGCGCTAGAATGGCGTCCATAAGCTTGATCGCTTCAAGGGCCTGGAGTGTTGCAGTCTCTGGCCCGGCAGGACCGGTTCCAATCACATAGAAATGGCCGCGACCCCATGCTGTGCCCTGGGACGGCCAGAGGCACCCGGCAGCAGCCACACCGATGGCGACAAGGATAGCAATGTATCTCACCTGCTTCATGGATTTTCCTCCTTGCCCTCTCTAAACTCTGGCGAAGAGGCTTGTCGTTATTCCTCGATTGGTACCACGTCCCTTCATTCGGCTTTTACCACCAGGGATACGGGTATGGATAGTACCACCATGGCGGATACCACCAATAGGGGTACCAATAGGGATAAGGGGAGGGCCTCTCCTCTTTGACGAGGTGGATGTCCTTGATGGCTATGAGGGGATATTGATACTCTATCTCGCCAAGTGGCTGGACCCTCTTTCCCTGTACCTCGCCTGCCACGGTCACTCCTCTGCCTTGGGCGTAGATGGCCACATCCAGATATCCATCATATAAGGCCATGAATCTTCCATCCGATTCATCCACATCCTTCGGCCTCCCGCGCCTATCGGTAGGTCTCTGTAACACCTCTATCAGGGTCCCTTCCTTTATGTTCTTTGCCCCGATGATGACCCCACCCCAGAGCACGAGCTTGCCCTTATAGGCATCGGGGTCTTCATGTACTTCCCGAAAGGTGATCTCCCGTGCTACTTGATCTCGTAACTCCTTTGAAATAACCGGTGCGCAGCCGCTCATAAGGAAAAACAGAGGAAGGGAGATAGCGGGGATGTATCTCATGACTCTAAGTGTGCAAAGCATATAATAAATGCTCATTGATTCCTCCTTGTGTTTGTGCTTAGCTGTTAAGGTCCTCAGGTGAGCTCAAACACTACGGGAAGCTCCAGGGTAATCTCTCCCTTAAAAAACCGCCTCGGCGGCTTTGGAAAGGGGGCGGCATCCTTAACAGCCTGAAGAGCCGCTGTATCCAGGGCCTTGTGTCTCGAGGTTTTCACAACCGTGGCTGCCCTGACATCTCCCTTAGGTGTGATAACAAAGCGTATTGTCACACGTCCCTCTCTTTGTCTTATCCTGGCAATATCGGGATATTTCTTGTGCTTCTCTATCTTGAGCCTCACCATCTCCAGATAGCTGTTGGGGCTAGCGTATTCGTCTAATGCGACATCAAGCTCAGCGGGAGTCCAATCAGAGATATGTACACCGGCGACAGTGGGGATTTCCGGCGTGTTTATTCTCTCCACAAGGCTGTCTGGCAGGTCCCTTTCAGCGGGCTCCATCTCTATGGGTTTTAAGAGAGGTATACGCCTCTGCGTTACCTTCAGTTTCTTTATGTCCTGTGGTTGATCGGGTGTCTTAGGCCTGTAGCGGGGTCTGGGAATACTCCTCGTGGGGGGGTTCGTTATATCCTTCAATGTCAGCTCGATGTAGGTCATTGCCTTTGACTTGTAAAGCCCTGCAATGTGCATGAATACGACGAAGTGTATACCAAGCGATACACCCACCAAACCGCGCAGTAGCCAGTTGGATCGTCTTATCAAAAGTCCTTCTCCGTGGCCAAACAGAGCCTCCCGGCTCCGGCTGCCTTTGCTACATCCATCACCCTTACGGCCTTATTGAGGATCACGGCCCTGTCAGCCCTGATTACTACCAGTTTGTTTTCCTGCCTTCCGATCATCTGCTTGAGCCGATCGAAGAGCAGGGAAAGGGGGACCTCTTCGGTTCCGAGGAAGGCTCTTCCTTCCCGATCCACATAGACAGTAATCACCTCTTCTGTCTGGGGGGCGGAGGCCTTGGCCTGAGGCAGCTTGATCTTGATCCCTTCCTCCACCATGAAATTGGTGGTCAGCAGGAAGTAGACCAAAAGGAGAAAGACGATATCGATCAAAGACGTCAAGGGAATCTCGACCTTAAAACGTTGTCGCTGTTTGTAATGTATCAGCATAATGGCCTCCTTTACGATTGGCTCCCCAAGGCCTTGATAAAGTTAACACTCCCGTCCTTGAGTTGGGCCTCGTACTTATCTACCCTGGAGACGAGATAGCTGTGGGCGACCATGGTCGGGAGCGCAACAGCCAGGCCCAAGGCCGTAGTCAGCATTGCCTCCCAGATGCCTCCCGCCAAGACAGCAGCGTTGACCTTACCACCCATCTGTTGAATGACCATAAAGGCCTTGATCATGCCGAGGACTGTCCCGAGCAGGCCGAGCAAAGGTGCTATGCTTCCTATGGTAGCGAGCGCCTGAAGATAGCGGGAGAGCTCCCTTACCTCCTCATCTGTTGAATGGACAATTACTGTTTCCAGTGTTTCCCTGTCCTGATCCTTTACCTCCATGGCATGTGTCAGCACCCTCCCCATGGGAGAATTGCTCGCCCTGGCAACGTTAAGAGCCTGTTCGTCGTGGCCTTCCCTGACGTGCTTGGCTATCTTTTCCACGAGTTCAAAGCCCCTGAAGCGCGCCCGGGCAAAGCGTATTAACCTCTCCAGGAAGATGGCCAATGCCAGCACAGAGCAAAAAAGGATAGGGCCTATGAGGATGCCCCCTTTTGAAAGAAATTCAATCATATCTCATAACCTCCCGTATTCTTTTTTACCTCCTCCTATTTTTCCTAATCCTCCAGGTGTGTCCTTTCGACATCTGGTTTTCCGTCAAAATTCAGATCCCTCGCCCTCTTAACCAGGGCCTCTGATTCATCGTATTCCTCCCACAGGTCCGGCTTACCATCGTTGTTCGTATCCTCCTCAACGGCCTTCAATTGTCCATTTTCATAAAAATACCATGTATCCACACGGCCATCTCCGTTGTTATCCTTCTCTGCCCTGATGGCCTTCTCTTTCGCATTGTAGAACCAGGTGATATTGAGGGAACCGGTATTGCCGTCATCCTCCTCGCTCCTGATCAGATGTCCCTGAGCGCTGTAATGTTCTCTGAGTTCCAGGTTCCCGTCTCCATCCTCATCAATCTCCTTAACCCTCAAGGCCTCTCCCCTATAAAAGTACCGGCCCTCCGGTTTGCCATCCTGATTTATATCCAGTTCCATAACGACAGGCCAGGAGGGATCGTTGAATCGCTGGGTGATCTCAAATCTGCCGTCGCCGTCCCTGTCCTCAATGATCTGATACCTTTTCCCCTCTTTATAGAAGACCTTCAGATCGACCCTTCCATCCTCGTCCCCATCTCTTTCCGTCCTTACCACATGCCCTTTCGCATAATACTGCCACGTATCCCATTTTCCATTCAAGTTGGTATCGCTCTCTGCCTTCTCCTTCTCTCCTCTGGCGTTAAAGAATATCTTGGTATCCGGTTGTCCGTCTCGGTTTTCATCCAGTGTTTGCAGATAAGGTTTCCCCCCGTTGAAGAGGGTCACGGTTTCCATGAAACCATCATCATTGGAATCATATGTGACTCTGACAGGTTCGCCTTTTCGATAGACCCTGACCCTGTCAATCCGTCCTTTGTGCTGTGTGTCTTCTTCGATCTTTTCGGCAATTCCCTCCGCATCAAAATAGGTGAAACAGTCCTCTTTGCCGTCAAAGTTGGTATCCTTCTGCTGAAAATGGGGTTTGCCGTCTCTAAATCGAGTGATGATGTCGAAGGATCCATCGCGGTTGGTGTCCTTTTTCTGCTCCATGACTTGGCCACCATTGAAGCGGGTAAGGATCTCAAACCTGCCGTCCATGTCCATGTCTTTTTTCTGTACTGTCAGCTCCCCCTTCTGAAAAATGCGAAAGGTCTCCATCTTTCCATCACCGTCAAGATCATGATGGCTTTCCCTGGGAAGTCCCTCGGTGTCATAATAGGTGATCCTCTCCACCTTTCCGTCGCCATCACTATCGTGGCGTGTCTCGATAGGCCTTTCATCCTGGTAGAATTGCCAGATGTTTACTTCTCCGTCTGCATCCGTGTCCCTAGTGGAACTGAATAGCTTGCCCTCCTTAAAATGGAACGTCGAATTAAACTGTCCGTCATTTGTGGTGTCTTTTTCTATCCTCATGGGCCGCTCTTCTGCATCAAAGTAGACTACCTGGTCAAGTTTGCCGGAACCGTTCGAGTCCCGTTCATTGCGTACTCTCTTCTCGTCTTTGAAATAGTCCCAATTATCTATCCGTTGATCATAATCCATATCCCTCTCTACCCTTATCAATTTCTCATCCTGGTAGTATTGGAAGCTGTCCATGATCCCGTCTTTGTTCATGTCTAACTCCAACTTGGCAATCTTACCCTCTTTGTCGAGGTGGGCAATCTGGTCTATCTTTCCATCCTCGTCGGTATCCCTTTTGACGATATCCTCTGCTGCTGAAGGTTGACTGGCTAAAAGCACACACACTGCGGCTGTCGTAACAAATAGATGGCCCAACACCCTCATCATTATCATTTCCCCGGATCAAAAAAACCACGAAGAAATCACGCCCCGATTTCCGTTGGCGTAAAAGACCTCCGTGGTCTTTTTCTACTTACCCTTATGTTGCTTTTAAGCCCGGTTTCGCAGAGATGATCTTCCTGATCAAATCTTTTTTTCTATTAAGCATATAGCGACCCGGAGAAGGGGTGTCAAGAGAAATGAGCCGCTTATCGGGGCGGGCTCCCTGAGCATACATTGGCGGGTATTAGATTCCCCGTTGATCGCAGGAACCACGCAATCTCCAGTAGTGAGCGGGCAAAACCTCAAAGGATAACATTGAGGAGGCCGCCAACTGAGAAGGCAGCTACGAGCATGATGGAGACGGATTTCGCCATATCCTTTATTCCGAGTTCCTTAAAGAGAATGGCAAAGGTGCCTATGCAGGGGAAGTACATTGCGAGCACCACGGAGGCAACGACCAGCTGACCACCGGTAAGATTGAGTGGATCTAACATGCCCACCGCCACATCCTTTCTCAGAAATCCGATAATGAGCGCGGAGATAGCCTCCTGGGGCAGGCCCAAAACCCTTGTTATCAATGGGGCAGCGATTTGTGCAAGGCGCTCGACTATTCCCAATGAATACAGTAGGTTTACGACCAATACACCGAGCAGCACCAGCGGAACAGCGGTAGTAAGGAACTGCCTTACCCTCATGGCGAATTTCTTCATCAATGTTCCAAAGTAGGGGACCCTGTAACGAGGTATCTCCATATAGAGCTCCATGCTCTCCCCGCTCAATATCCGATTAAGAACCATGCCGAGGATTATCCAGACAACGGAAAGCGTGATGAACACTGCAGCCACGTACTGCCCTCCCTTTTCACCGACCAGGCCGATGACCATCGCGGTTAAGGCCATGCACGGTACACAAATGGCCAGGAGGGTAGCAGCGATAAATCTCTCCCTCCTGGTTTCCAGGATTCTCGTGGCCAGCACCCCCGGGACATTACACCCCAGGCCCAAGAACATAGTTATCGAGGCATATCCATGGAGCCCTACCCGATGCATTATCGTATCTACGAGGACGGCGAACCTCGGCAGGAACCCAACATCCTCCAGGATGCCCAGTATCAAGTAGAAGGAGATGATGTAGGGTAACACCACTGCGAGAGGCACGAAGAGGCCTGTGGACAATAACCCGAAGGATTGTCCATAGTCTATGTCGCCGTCTATAAGCTTTCCGACCACGATATCGTGGATAATGCCGGAGCCACTGAGCAGCTCGCTCAGCCGTATCATAACTGGTGTCCATATGTTATCAAACAGGCCCTCTGCAATACCAACCAGCACCTCACCAATGAGCCTGATGGACGTGAATATGAGGTAAATTGCTATGATGCCGATGGGAATCCCCGTCAAAGGCTTGACCGAGGCGTCTCCAAGCTTCTCGAGAAGGGTGTGGTGGCGGTGGGTAAGCCTTTGACATGTATCGACGATCCGTCCAACCTCATCCCATCGTTCATGCTCTGTTCGCCCCTCGACTCCGCCTATCTTCGCCCCCTCTAATTTTGAAACAAGCTCTCTGATCCCCTCACCGGTAGGTGCGACTGTGGCTACAACGGGAACGTCCAGCAGTTCCTCTAGTTTCCTTACATCTATGTCGATCCCTGTATGCTTTGTCTCATCCCACATGTTGAGTACCACCATGGTCGGCACCCCCCTATCTATGATATCCATGGTGAGACGTAGATTTCTCTCCAGGTTGGTGGCGTCCACGACATCTATAACAAGGTCTCCTGCCTTCATCATCTCGCAGGCTACCTCTTCTGCCTTGCTCGTGGGTTCAAGTGTATAGGTGCCGGGTACATCGATGACCTCTGCGCGCTCGCCCTTAAATGTCATGTGCCCTTTTGCAAATTCCACCGTAGTTCCAGGGTAGTTCGATGTGACGACATTTACCCCGGTCAATCTTGAGAAGATAACGCTCTTCCCAACATTGGGATTGCCCATCAACAGTATCCTCTTCATCCTGGCAGCCTCCTCCCAAACTTCAATGTGCCCACGGGATCTGACTGATTCCTTATTGTCCATCCACTTGGAGGAATATCTTCATAGACATTCCATACCCGATGGCGATCTGTAAGTTATCCACAGACACGAGTATTGGTCCTCTGAGCGGCTGCGAGGTCAACTTGGTCAGCCTCTTCCCCTCCATAACCCCCATGGCCTGCACATGTCTGATAAAGCCGGATCCTCCCTGAAGCCCGACCACGATGCCGCTCTGTCCATTTTTCATCTGTGCGAGATTAGCTATCACAGCAATGCTCCTTTGCTTAGGATTTACTAATTTAATTAGGATTCCCTAACAATTTTACACCTGGAATAATATTTTCTCAAGCATTTTTTCGGGTTACCTTCTCTTGTTACTGCGGATATCAGAAGAGGAGATTAGGAAGGCTCGGGAGTGCAGTTCCGTTGAGGGGACCGAAGGGCCTCATCCCTTCACTTAATGACGATCTTCCCCGGGGGTTGTTCCAGAACCTCGCCGATGATTGTTGCCTCCTTTACCCCTTGTTCGTGAAGGCTCGTGAGCAAGGCATCTGCCTCTGTCTCCGGCACCGAGATGAGCAGTCCACCTGAAGTCTGGGCGTCGAACAGGATAAGCAATCGCTCATCGGAAATCTCGGCAGCCCGCTCTATCATGGGGAGGCGAAAATCACGATTACGCATGGTCCCCCCGGGGATCAACCCCATCGCGGCAAACTCCTCAGTCCTGGGAAGGAGCGGAACCGCAGAGGAATAAATCAGCATGCCCACATCCTCACCATCGATCATCTCGCAGGCATGGCCCAGGAGGCCAAAGCCGGTTACATCAGTGCACGCGTGAACCTCCATCTCCGTCATTAGCTCTGCTGCTTTTTTGTTCAGCGTGCTCATACATTCTATTGACTGGGCGGTTGAACGCTCATCCGCCACCCCCCCCTTTACTGCTGTATTGATAATCCCGGTGCCCAGGGGCTTGGTCAGGATGAGCTGATCGCCAATCCTGGCACCCTTGTTGGTCACTACCTTTTCTGGATGAATGGTGCCAGTCACGGAAAGCCCGTACTTCAGCTCATTATCCTCAACGCTATGCCCTCCAACCAGGAGCACCCCTGCTTCACGCATCTTTTCCAGCCCACCCTTGAGGATCTCCTGCAGGATGGATATATCCATCTTTTGTATCGGGAAGCAGATTATATTCATGGCTACAATTGGTTTTCCCCCCATGGCATAGACGTCGGATAAGGAATTGGCCACAGCAACCTGGCCAAAGATATAGGGATCGTCAACGATTGGGGTGAAGAAGTCCACGGTCTGGACGATGGCCAAATCCTCTCTCAATTTATACACACCGGCGTCTTCCGCGCTCTCTATCCCCACAATCAGGTTCGGATCGGAGATGAGAGGCAAACCGCACAGTGCCTTATGTAGGTCTCCCGGACCTATCTTGCAGGCTCACCCTGCACCATGAACTGTCTCAGTCAGGCGTATGGTGGTCTTCTCGCCCATTTAAGCTACCCTCTTTGCTTCGCCTTTCTTGTTTTCGGCCAGGATTTCTTCCAGCGCTCCTGGGATGTAAGAGACGATTTCCGCCACCTGAGTGGCTGCTGTGGGTTTCGCGTAGTACCCGGCTAATCGATTTGCCCGTGCAGCAACGGTGGCAGCCTCGCTGATTTCCATGCCCGCAGCAATCAGGGCCACAACAATTCCGGTCAAGGTATCTCCCGTGCCACCTATGGCCTCCATGGCCTCCACAATGGGATAATCGATAGTTGCCTGAATCCCATTCTGATTGGTCACGTAGTCCGTCTCTCCCTTAACCAGGAGATGGCGTGCTGCATTGTTGTGGGTGTAGGAGCGGGTAATCAGCTCTGGTACACGGGTTTCTTCGTGCAGGATAAAGCCACGTGTATAGAGGGGATGAGGCGCCTGTTCATCTGCCAGAAAGGCCAACTCCCCAATGTCAGGCGTGAAAAGATCGTAGGCTTCCGCTTTTCCGCTCATCTTGGCTGCGTACATGGAACCGGCATCTGCAACAAGGATCGGCCTCTTTGTCATTTGTTCCACCGAAGACAGAACACGGTTATGCCACCTGACGTTAGGCTGTAGATAATGGAACGTGATGGTCCGAAAATCCGATTTCCCCAAATGCTTGGCCAGATAGTCGCAGAGACGTCGGCTGCCCACTCCCACGCCAATGTCTCCGACAAGAAACCCGTAGGGGGCGGGTTGTCCCTGAAGCTCCCCTGCCTTGATTGCTGCGGCCAGCAGGGCCGGGGTCCCTCGGCTCACAGGGATTTGCTGTCCCTGAATAGAGATCGCATTATCTTTCAGGCTAACCAGTCCGGTTACCAGGGGAAAATCCTGATCAGGAATGGTCCCTACTACAGCCCACATCGTCGTCTTGCCTCCTCGTAGGCGAGCTGCAGGGCATAACCGCACAGCGTGTGACCTATTTCCCGTGGGCTGGGTGCGTCAGATAAGAGTTTCCCCACCATTCTATGGGCCAGATAGGGGACATCCGGGCAACCGCCACCTGAAACGTTCACGATGGTCAATGTCTGCTTATCAACGGTCACCTTCATATTTGCTGCCCGCACCATCAGATGCTGACCAAGGTCCTTTGTCTGGAAGAGGTCCACGGGTTGCAGCAGCGGGCTGCTCACCGGGACTACCTCTTTGGGTATCGCCCCGGACATCTGAAGCGTCCTCAGGATGCTGAGCTCCTCGATGAGGGGGATCTCAATAACCAGGTCACAGCCACTTCGGAACTCAGGGGGTGGCCCCATGACACGGATCTTCCACCCCTCCGCCTTAAGGACACTCTCCGCCCGGATCACCTCACTGGTGTTTTCGAACACCAAGATACCACGGTCCAGGTTCTGCATTTCTGCGGACGCCTTCGGATGCTTGTGTTTAAGAAAATCGAGAAAGGCCATGTCAACCCTTTGAGATGGTAATCCGGTATCCCTCCCCCTCTTGTTGAACCTGTTTTAGGTCCCAGCCCTGGCTCTTGGCAGCCCGGCTCACGTTTTCCTTGGAGGTGTCTGTATCCACCAGGATCACGATTTCCCCTTTGTCCACCTTCTTGATCTCTTCCAGGGTCATCAGAACGGGCTGGGGACAGGAGAATCCTCGTGCATCAACAGTCCTGCTCATTGTAAGTGCCCCTCACGCTATTTTTCTTCTCATAGTGAAACCGATAAATAGACAGACAACAAGCCCGATTATTACGGCTGCAATTCCGTGGGGTCCAACCCCCCTGGGTGAACTTGCCAGGGCGAAGTTATGGGAAAACCCAGCACCGACGATCATCCCCAGGACAAAGACTGCCGCATCACCATCACCCTCCCCAGCTAGGAAGAGCTGGCGCCCGGGGCATCCCCCTGCCAAGCAGAAGGCCAGGCCAGCCAGGACCATACCTCCAAAGTTCCAGACGCTCATGGTGTGGGCCACAGGTTGGCTCACAAAGCCAGGATGAAATTGCCCGACGATCAGGTTGGTGATGAAGGCACAGACCGCAAGGGCAATCACTCCTGAGAGGAGATGGGTGTGTCGAAACAGGATCAGGTCTCTAAAGGCCCCCATGGTGCAGAATCGGCTCTTTTGAGCCAGAGACCCTATCAAAAGGCCCACCAATAAGGAGACGATTAGGGGGGCGTGCATTGACCCCGGGCCCTTGGCACTATAAAAGAGGACCCCATTTTTCCCCTCTCCTCGGACCTGGGGGAAGATGAGCATCAGGGTAAGAAAGGCTAACATGATCAGAGGCAGTAACCACCCTGCTGAGGTGTATGTCCTCTCAGTTCGTCCTAAACTATACCCGCGCTTGAGAAATCGGGTACCGATCCAGATGCCAGATATCAGCCCCAGCAAACCGAAAATGGCATTCCCGTCCCCTCCGGCAAAGCGCAACAATGCCCTCCATGGGCACCCCAGGAAGATCAAGGCCCCGATCATGGCAAAGACGCCAAGCACAAATCTCACAATGGGGGCAGAGCCAGCTCGGGGACGAAACTCCTTAAAGAGATAGGCGGCGATTAAGGAGCCCAGGACAAAACCGATGATCTCCGGCCGCATATACTGGACTACCGCCGCGCGATGGAGTCCGATGGCCCCTGCAATATCCCTCTCGAAGCAGGCAACGCAGATGCCCATGTTCCCCGGATTGCCCCATTTCTGCAAGAAGGGGGCAAACACCCCGATAAAGGCACCTACGGCAATTATCCCCCACCGAGTTGCAAAGAAGTTTTTCAACTGGGCCATGTAGATCCTTCCGCTTTTTCATTCACGGTTCCTCGCTGGATTGAGCGGGGAAACTATATCAAATACTTCAATATTAAATAGTTCAATATGTCAAATTGAAAAATTAAATAAAAAGTCAAGTCACAATAGGATTCTTATATAATGTCAGGGGATCTTATTCTATGATGGGTAGGAAGGGAGTTAGGAGAAGTTCTTTTTCTCCTCCAGGAACTGGAGTAAGGCTTCGGTTGCTGGGGAAAGGGACCGCCCTCGCCTGTAAACAATAAAGAATTCTCGATCCAAATCGAGATCCTTAACGGGGATTTTCCTTACTAACCCCAGCATGATTTCCTTCTCTATTGCTCGTTCAGAAATAAGGGAAACCCCGGCACCGCTCTCCACAGCTCTTTTCACTGCGGCAGTGCTTCCCAGCATCATAACTACATTCAAATCCTCTTCTCTTACACCTGCTTCATGTAACTTCTGCTTCACGGTCGCCCTGGTGCCAGAGCCACTTTCGCGCAGGATAAAGGGCACTTTTTTTAATGCCTCCACCGTAACCATCTCGCCCTGGAACCAGCTACGGTTTGCCGGGGCGATCAACACGAGCTTCTCAGTGGTAAAGCTAGTGAAGACTAATTTGTCGCTTTTTTCCCTTGTCCCGACTACTCCTATCTCTACTTCAGCGTCCGTTACCTTCTCAACAATCTCCTTCGTATCGCCAATAACGAGGTTGATGTCAATGCCAGGGTACTTCCCCTTGAAATCAGCTAAGAGGCTGGGGAGGATATATTCTCCAGGAATGGTGCTCGCGCCCATTGTAAGCCCTCCTTTCATCAACCCCTTAAGCTGCTCAATCGCTTGCTCTGCTTCATTCACTGCTTGCAGAATCCTGCGGGCATGGTGATACAGTACTTCTCCCGCCCCGGTCGTCGTTACTTCCCTTCCTTGACGATCGAGTAGTCTTGCGCCGAGCTCTTGCTCTAATGAGTTGATTTGTATGCTTACGGTAGGTTGGCTTAAGTGTATAGCCTCGCCTGCTTTAGAGAAGCTCTTATTCTCAACCACAGCACAAAAGGCCCTTAGCTGATTAAGCTCCATGCTTATTTTTAAGCTAATCCGTTTTTAGTTTTTTGATG
>Ga0209636_10001292_pt1 | contig 25035 bp, 24 predicted proteins | sample DeeMarSWOR152_54_FD_187464 | JGI IMG/M metagenome (GOLD analysis project Ga0209636, IMG submission 187464) | Marine sediment microbial communities from White Oak River estuary, North Carolina - WOR-1-52-54 (SPAdes) (version 2) | ecosystem: Environmental > Aquatic > Marine > Intertidal zone >...
CTTTACCATTCCTGTCATTGCGAGCGACAGCGAAGCAATCTTTTAGTGAGGGGATTGCTTCGTCGCTTGGCTCCTCGCAATGACATTTTGAGAACCTTGCGAAATTCGGGATTAAGGAATGTCCATGTCTTCCTCGGAACAACCTAAAATTGTAGCCTTTGTGTGTAACTGGTGCGCCTATGCCGGGGCCGATCTGGCGGGGGTGTCCCGCATGCAATATCCGACGAATGTACGTCTGATCCGCCTGATGTGCACAGGAAGAGTGAACCATGGCTTCCTGCTTAAGGCTTTCCTTAAAGGGGCAGACGGGGTACTGGTGTCCGGCTGACACATTGGAGACTGTCATTACCTGGACGGTAATGTTAGATGTCAAAAGGTGATTGAAGAAACTTGGGAAATGCTCAGGCTTCTTGGGGTGGATGAGCGCCGCCTCCGGCTGAAGTGGATTTCAGCTTCCGAGGGGGCAGCATTTGCCGAGGAGATTCGCTCTTTTGTTCAATTACTCAAAGAGCTTGGAGACAATCCTCTCAAAGACAATGGAGATGGGCGCTCTGATCTCCACCAAGTGGTTGGAGCCTGATGGAATAGACACCCACAGGCTTACGCCCGTGGCACTTGGAGGTAAAGCGCGGCCTTGAGGTCTTTTCTGAGTGACTGGCGGGAGGCCGCCGTGCTTTTCACAACTTATCAGCGGGGGAAACCGCAGCCCCCGACTTGTCGGGGGAATGCGGAGTCCCGCTTCCAAGAAGCGGGACGCAGATAAGTCGTAGAAAAGATCCCGCCTAGGATAGGCGGGAGAGCCTCGGCCTCCGGCCCGTAGGCTTCCGGCTCGTAGAGCCTACAGCTCGGAGAGGCCTACGCCCCGGAGGGAACCGAGGAAAAGACTTCAAGGACGCATACTATACATTCTAAGGCATTGACGCCCGGGGTCCTCTGCCGATTCTTGATAGACTATGCAACTTACCCAAAAACAGATCGACTACTGTATGGAATGCGGCGTATGTACGGGAAGCTGTCCCATAAGCCGTGAACTTTCTAGCTTTTCACCGAGACAGATAATCAAACGGGCCATGATGAAATTGGACAGGGATCTTCTCCAGAGTCGGGAGCTCTGGGCATGCCTGAGCTGCGCGCATTGTAGTGTGCGCTGTCCGGTGGAGATTGATTTCCCTGAATTCATTCGTTCTCATCGGCAGGAGGCCCAGAAAGCAGGAAATCTTCCCCGGGAAAGCCATCATGGCATCCTTCAGGCCATCTCCAGCCTCCAAACCCGTGACATAAGGCAGCAGCGCATCGGCTGGGCAGAAGAGGTGGGGACTTTCCGGGACACCGGGGAGTATTTCTATTTTGTTGGGTGTCTCCCTTATCTCGATGTAATGTTCCGTTATCTGAATTTGTCCCCCCTTGATACCGCGCGAAGTGTACTTACATTGCTCAACAAGATGGGGGTGGAGCCCGTCATCAGCAATCATGAGCGCTGTTGCGGACACGATGCTTTGTGGAGTGGAAATGAGGCCACCTTCCGTGAGTTGGCCGAGTGGAACCTCAAGGCGATTAAATCCTCCGGGGCCAAGACTGTACTCTTTAGTTGCCCCGAAGGTTATGTCACCTTTAAAGACTTCTATCCGAAATATTTTGGAGGGCTCCCCTTCGAGGTACTGCATATGACAGAGTTTCTGGCGCGCGAACTGCCTGGTGCACAATTATCCTTTCAGCCGTCTCCTAACGGTGCTATCACGTACCAGGACCCCTGCCGGCTGGGTCGAATGGCAGGAATCTACGAACCGCCCCGGCAACTCTTGCAGCTCATTCCTGAAGCCAGACTGGTAGAAATGGAACGGAATAGGGAAAATGCGCTCTGTTGCGGGACCTCTGCCTGGATGGAGTGTTCAAGTTGTTCTAAAGCAATGCAAATTGAACGGCTTGAAGAAGCCATACAAACAGGGGCGCAAACCCTTATCACTGCCTGTCCCAAGTGTCAGATCCACCTGACGTGCGCTCAGATCGGCACGGATCTGGAACTGAGGGTGGTAGACCTTTACGCCTATCTTCTCGAGCGGTTGAGCGGACACGAAGCGCACGGCAAATAAGTTGAATCCTGGTCGCGCCAACAGGCCCGACCGTTGAAATTATAGGCAGAGGCGCATAAACGAATTGACCGCCGCAAAGCCTGTGGCAATACCAAGGCCGGAGCCACATTTCATGCGCTTCCAGTCCTGGTGGGCAAGAATAGAGCCCGCCGCAAATAGCGTGTCGAAGGCAGGGCGACCGGAGTTGTCCAGGGGCCGGAATGCGTCATCGATTTCCAGGCCGGCCCGGTTGATTGAATGCCCCAGCGAATCCAGAAAGTCCTCGCGATGCCACTCTGTTCTGTCCACGGGTTGGTGAACAGGCAGATCGAAGATCGTCTCCCGGATGCGTTTTCTGTCTGCGTGCAGCCCCCCTCCGATAAATCGGCCGGTTGCCAGGATAACTCCCCTGGATCGCGCGGTGTGTTCCGTAGTCACGGTGCCGATACCAAGCTCAAAGTCTCCCTCACCGCTGTGGTTCACCTCCAGAACCCGCTTTTGTGAAAAATACTGAACCCCCTTCACTTGGAGCCGCCGCTCAAACGCTTCCTTGAGGCGGAGGCCAGGCACGCACGGGGGCATAGTCGGAATCTCGAACACCGGGACCTCGATCAGCTTCTCTAGATCGGCAAGGACCTCATTGGTCCGGTACAAGCCAAGCATTGCCGGCATACCCACTGCCTGAGCGTCTTTGACATGCGGTCGAACCGTCTGGGCAAGTTTTGCCCGGTTTTGTGATAATACCAGGGCATTGGCCATGTGTTCCGCATAAACTTCGCTCACATGGTCGGTGCCCGGAAAAGAGATGCGGGTTGTGCGCAGATCCGGCCATTCATCTTGAAAGGCTGCCGCGATTTGGCGGGCGCTGAACCCTTTCAGACCCCGAATGTCAATGAGCAGGCAGGGACGCCTTTCCTCCAGGGCTTCTACCCCGCTCCACATGGTTTGGGGTACGCAGTAGGTAGACTTGACTATACCCAGGGGAGTAAGCACCTCGGCGTTGCGATTCATATGTCTACAATAGGGTAGGCCCGCTTCCTGAAAGAAGGAGAGTACCTCCTCGAAGGCGGCCCGGATGTCTTCTTTTTTCAGCCGGGCATAGGGATGGTTGGGAATGTCCCGGACCAGGGCGTCAACTCCGGCCCAGGGATCATGCCAGGGTTTCTTTTCCTGGATGGGGTGTACGCCCATCAGGTCCAGTAAGCCGCTGGCAAAAATGATTTCTCCGGTGCTGCCCACCAGGACAGTCGACAGGCCTCTGTTGGCCGCAAACAGAGCGGATGCCATACCGGCAATGCCGGTGCCAATGACCGTTAGTTCACATTGTATGGACTCTGGGCTGGACATGGTTTGCAAGAATCTTTGGTTAAGATCGAGGCCTCATCCGGGACTTCGCTCGGAAGAGGTCACCCCTTCTGAGCAGGTATTAAAAAACCGAAATCCGAAGCACGAAATTCGAAAAAAATCCGAATGCCAAATTCTCAAATGCTCGAAACTGAAATCCACAATCTCTTTTCGATACAGCTTGGATGAGCGCCTAAAGCTCCAGGCCAAAAAACCCACAATGCATGGCCTCCTGCAGCTCTGCCTGAATGAGCTGCCTGTCCCAGAGAATTGGGTGTTGTCCCCTCCAACGTTCGCCGAGGAACTCTCTGAGATTGGTTAGGCATTGATCTGAATCCAGTTCACCCTGGTCATACATATAGGCAGTAATCCTGACCCCACAAAAGGTACCTTGACAGGTGCCTTTGCCGATTCGGCTGCGCAGTGCGATGGCCTTGAGGGCTGGCAGGCCCTTTTGTTCATGAATGGAGTCTATGATCGCATCCACAGCGCTCTTGGGGACCATTTCGCACTCACAAAGCAGTAAATCCTCCGGATCGTGATGTCTCAGCCACAGTTTTGGCGCCAGCCCTGGTTCAGTCCACCTGGCGGGTTGGGTCGAGGGGAGAGGCTGGGTTCGGGTCAGGCAGGGGCGGGAAACGCCCAGCCGGCGGCAGACCAGATCCGCCGTCTTCTCCGCCATTAAACGGTAGGTGGTAAGCTTGCCCCCGGTAATCGTGACAAAGTTCTCAAGACCGTCTTCGGCATGATCCAGGAGCGCAAACCCTCGGCTGACACTGCGATCGTCACCTGAGGGCTGCGAGCCGACCAGGGGTCTGACCCCGGCATATGCTCGAATGTAGCGGGTGGTCTCCAAAACAGGAAGCATCGCAGAGCTCTCACCCAGAATAAAGTCCACCTCTTTGACAGTGGGGTGGATGCTTTCCAGATTTTCTATCCGAACAGCCGTTGTTCCCAGGACGGAAACCGTACCACCCGGGACCAGAATATCTGCGTCTGAGGAAGGCCGCAAGCGGTTCACAACCCGCTCTGTGATCCTGTTATGGGTGATCAAAAGACTCCCTTTGGAGTAGACCATATCGATTGAAGCACCGGCCAGACCTGCGATTACACCGGCCCAGGCACCGGTGGCGTTGACCACCTGCTGTGCTTCGATACTGAATGTTGCACCGGTTAGCATGTTCAGCAGGCAGGTGGCCCTGATGTGTTTGTTGCTTTTCTCGAATCCTGTGACTTTCGTATAGCGGTGCAAGGTGCATCCCAGGTCTTGTGCCTGGGAAATATTTTCCATGGAAAGCTTGAAAGGATCAATGGATGCATCCTCCACCATATAAGCGGAAATTAACTTATCGGAAAGGGCGGGTTCAATTTCGCGGGCCTCCTTGATGTCCAATGCCTGCACCGGTATATTGCACCTGGAGCACAAATGGGGGAAATCCGTCACATACCTTTCATCGTCTCCCTCAACCGCAACGAATAGACCGCCGGTGTCTTCAATGCAGTGGGGGGCCAGCCGCTTCAGAAGTTTCCCTTCTTTCCGGCATTCTTCCGCGCTCCCTGGGTCGGAGGAGACATAGCGAGCTCCGCTGTGCAGAAGCCCGTGATTAGCACCGGAGGCACCATCGTTTATGTCTCCCTTTTCAGCCAGGATGCACTGAACGCCGCGCAGGGCCAGGTCCCGTGCAAGCCCTGTGCCTGTGACCCCGCCGCCAATTATCAATACCTGCGTTTCCAAGCACTCTCTCCTTTATTCATTATGAATGCCTCATCACGTGTCCCTGCACAGCACAGAGCCCCGGCCTGCCTGAAACCGCTGCCAGCACCTGCCATTATCCAACAAACAACCACCCTCTAATCAGTCAACTCCACCGATTGTTGCTCGGATGAGCGCAAATCCCTCCTTCTCAATGGCCGAAGCGACCCTCTTCTGGAGGTCCTTGCCCGGTGTCAGGGCAATCATATAGCCTCCCATCCCTCCTCCTGTGAGCTTCGCTCCCAAAGCCCCCTTTTCCAGGGCCAAGTTGCACAGGGAAATGAGTTTTTCGTGAGAAAGCCCCATTTCAATCAGAATCTCGTGATTCTCTGTCATCATCTTTCCCACCTTCTCCAAATCGCCTGCCTCGAGCCCATCTCTCACGTTAAAAACCTGCTCTGTAATCGTTTTGAGGCGACTCCAGAATAGCTTTGGATTACCTTGCCTTTGTTTTTCAGTCATAACCCTCAAGACCGACGTATCAGCCGTAATACCACTGTTGCCCAGGACTACCTCGATTGGCTTGCTTACCGGTATCTTTTCGAAACTCTTCTCATTGTTTCTCACCTGGTAGAGCATAAGCCCACCGTAGGTTGAGGCTGTATTGTCAACACCGCTCGGGAGACCATGATAGGCGAACTCCCCCTCCCAACCCACATGGTTTATCTCATCAATTGAGAGGTCAAGATTGAATTCGTCATTCAATGCCCTCGCAAGGGAGACGCAGCTGGCGGCACTGGCACCCACCCCGCTTCCAGCCAATAGGGTCCCCCCATAGGTAATCTTGATAGGGTTCTCTTTGACGTCAATTTTCATCACCTCGAGAATTCTGTTGATTGATTCTGCCTGCTGTTTCTTTTTCTCTTCCTTATACCCAGGGACCTCGCGACGGTTATCTTCCAGTATCCACCCTTCTCCATCAATCCTTTGTACATCCGCTACGGTTTCATAGGGAAGCGATGAAACAATAGCTGGAACACCATAGAGAACGAATTGATCACCAATCAGGATGGTCTTGCCAAGACCTGCTCCCCTGCCCATGTCAAACTCCTTTCTTCTCCTTCACCTTTCTAAAACTCCAGTAAGTGGAGTTTGCTGTCCGCCAAGTATTCTTTCCATTTCCCGGATTAGTTCCTCTTCTCTTCCGATAGCCACCGTAGTAGCGGCGGTTAGACTGTGGCAGGCATCAGAGAATCCACCCAGGTTATTTGTTGCTTCGGGAAGAAACCTCTCCAGGCCTCGTGCCCTTCCCGCCCTGATTTCCCCTTCCATATGGGGAGTAACCCGCATTGAGATTTTCACCTGATTAAACTGCATTGGGCCGAATCCCGGGATTTCATTGGGAATCATCTGAAATCCAGCGATATATCTCCGGGGATCAATAAAGTCAGCATTTCTAATGGCCTCACAGCACAACCCGATCATCTTCACCCCCATGGGGGAAAATCGATCTTCCACGTGAAACCACTGAATGTGAGGGGACTTCTTCAAAGCACCCTTCTGGAGTCTTGCAATCTCCCCATTGAACGCCTTCGCCTTAACCTCTCTTAACGCCTCTACCATTCGATCCGACTCTGGCGAAACCCCTTCGAGGCAAACCTTGACTCCCATATCTGGCCCCTTTTGATAATAGCCTGCTGCCCCCAATATGTCCAGATAGACGCCCAACTCATCACAGGGGATCTGTCCTTTTGAAGACTTTAGGATATACCGCTCCCCGACTTCATGTTCTCTGATCTCTACCATACCCTGTTGAACGGCTTCCATCGTAACTTCACGGTTTTGACTCACCAGCCGACCATCTACAAGAAACTTGTCGCCCACTGCTCCTATAGCCGCAATGTGAGCCATATCGCGGTTGGCCGGATTCAGGGCCTTTGCGAAAAGATAACATGTTGTGGACGCTGTAATATCACGGTCGCCTTTAAGCCCGTAGAGGTCGGGGTCGAGATTAAGGACCTTCGAATCTGTTGAGGGTTCTGCTGCATGGTGATCCAGGATCAGCGTGAGGTTCTTTCCCCCGTTGAGTCCGGAAATCATCGGGGCGATTCGGCCGGCAAAATCTGCAAAGATGAGAATACGTCCCTCCTGTTTGTAAATCTCTTTGAGTACCTCTGGATAAGGTTTTTCCAGGCATAAGCGGTGAACCTCGTATCCCTGCCTCTCAAAAGTCCTCACAAGTAGTGCCCCTGAACAGAGCCCGTCAGCGTCATTATGATGGAATATCTGAACAGCCTTGTCCGGCCATCTCCTTACTTCCTGGATAGCTCTGTCCATTGCATCCATAAATTGGCCGAGCATTTTCACGCCCCCCCCACTGCACCCAACTCTCGAATCATAAGAGGATCACTGGTGATCACGCCGTCCGCATGCATCTGCATCACCATATGGTATTCCCCCGGAGAGTCGACATTGTAGGGAAAGACATTAATGCCTGCCTCATGCATCGTCTTCACCTGTTCATATCTCAATTCACGGCAATTTGGATGCCAGGAAAATGCCTTTAATCTGATGCAAAGTTCCAAATTATCCCTATCTGCCGGATGCCTTGAAAGCAACGCAACGGCTGGTGCATCTTCCATCTTTGCTATATGATCCAGAATCTTCCATTCAAAACTGGAAATGAGAACGGAAGCTTGCATATTGTTTCGCCTCACCAGCTCGACAACCTGGCTCTCAATCCCATCGGCAGGCTGGTGGGCTTCGAAAGCACTAGGTTTGATCTCAATATTGATCATTGTGCGTCCGCTCACGTAATCCAAAACCTCCTCAAGCGTAGGGATCCGTTCAATGGCAAATCGAGGTTGAAACCAGCTGCCCGCATCGAGCGCTTTGAGCTCTTCGATGGTGCAACCATCAACAGGTCCATGACCATTCGTTGTCCGGTCCACCGTAGCATCGTGAATCACAACTACTTTTCTATCTCTACTGAGCATCACATCCAGCTCTATCATCTTCACTCCAAGTTCCAGAGCTGCTTTAAAAGAGGCAAGGGTATTTTCAGGATATTTCACCCTGTAGCCCCTATGAGCAATGATGAGAGGACGCTGAAATGTTACAAGCTCCACAGTACCTTGAAGATTAAAATGTTAAAACAAATTACCAACAGAAAAACTCTGTGCCCGGTACCAAATTGGCAATGAGCCCTCGGTTTTGCCATCATGCTTTAAATTACGCTACAGATTCAGGCAAGGTAAACACCCTGGGCTGATCAGGGACACTGGGATATCGTCTAAAGAGTCCTGAGGAAGGTTGTCTTCACTTTCGGTGCATCATGGCCTTTCCGGTGAATCTGCTGATAGTACCTTCGGAGAGGAGGAAGATTGACCGTTACCCACTCATACCAGTCAGTTTCCAATACGACTCCCGCTTTCCTTATCAAATAGATGCAGATTTTCAGAGGAGACAACAAGCGGCAAGACAGTATTTTTCTTGAGATGGTGCACAGCAGGAAGACGAATGGTTAAAGACGTTTTATCCTCTCCGAAATGCCCATAGACCAGCGTATCAGCACCGAGGATCTCCGAGTGATCCACCGTCAAATGCATCATGCCAGCTTTTTCCCCGGCGAGTTCAAAATGTTCGGGTCGAATGCCCAGAGTCACCTCTTTCTCAGCATGGCTGGGCATGCCTCCATCCTGAAGTGGTAGGCGGGTGCTGCCAGGGAGTTCCGCAAATTGGCCGTCAGAACTCAATCGCACATCCACAAAATTCATGGATGGGGATCCGATAAAGCCAGCGACAAAGGTTGTTGCGGGACGTTCATACACCTCCAACGGTGACCCGATCTGCGCCGTGTAACCATCGTCCATGACAATTAAGCGATCGCCAAGCGTCATGGCCTCAACCTGGTCATGGGTGACATAGATGCTGGTAATGCCCAGGTTTTCATGCAGATTCCTGAGCTCAAGGCGCATCTGAACCCGCAGTTTGGCGTCAAGGTTGCTCAGGGGTTCGTCAAAAAGAAAGACCTTGGGCTCCCGGACAATACACCGGCCCATGGCAACACGCTGGCGCTGCCCCCCCGAAAGTTGTCTGGGTTTTCGGTCCAGGAACTCCGTCAGTTCCAGGATCTCTGCAGCAACACGGACTCTCTTTTCGATTTCAGCCTTGGGCATTCGGCGGATCTTGAGACCGTAAGCCATGTTTTTATAGACCGTCATGTGGGGATAAAGTGCATAGTTCTGGAATACCATGGCAATATCACGATCTGCCGGCTCCAGATCATTCACCACTTTTCCATCGATAGCGATCTGTCCTTTTGTAATGACCTCGAGTCCCGCAATCATGCGGAGCACGGTGGACTTACCGCAGCCCGAGGGCCCCAGGATGACGACGAACTCGCCGTCGTGAATATCACAGGTGATACCGTGAATGACCTCGGTTTTTCCGAATGACTTGTATATATCCTTCAGACTGACATCTGCCATAATAATGCCCTTATTTCTCGGTTTCCGTCATACCTCGAACAAATTGCCTCTGCATGAAGATAACAACGAGCACGGGTGGAATCATTGCCAGCATTGCAGAGGCCATGATGATGTGCCATTCTGCCTGCCCCTCTCCAACATCTAACATCCGCCTGATACCGATCAGAACTGTGTAATAACTCTCATCATTTGTAATCAGTAAAGGCCAGAGATACTGATTCCATCCGTAGATGAACAGAATCACGAATAGCGCGGCGATAGAAGTGCGTGACATGGGCAACAGGATGTCAAAGAAAAAACGGATAGGGCCGCCTCCATCAATCCTGACTGCCTCGCACAGCTCATCGGGTACGGTCATGAAAAATTGGCGGAATAGAAAAGTGGCCGTGGCAGAGGCGATCAGGGGAAAAATCAATCCTGGATATGAATCCAGCATCTTCAGATCGGCTGCCACTTTATAGGTCGGCAAAATCCGTACCTCTACCGGCAGCATTAAGGTGATAAAAATCAGCCAGAAAAAGAACATACGGAAGCGAAATCTAAAATACACGATGGCATATGCGGCTATGAGGGAAATGGCAATTTTTCCAAAGGTGATACCTAAAGCCATGATCAGGCTGTTCAGCATCATGGTGCCTACGGTGGCTCCCACATCCCTCGGTCCCACAGCCAGGGCCCGACTGTAATTCTCTACCAGTTGACTGCCTGGCAAAAGGGGGAACGATGTTGCGATCTCGTCCAGCGTGTGAGTCGATGCAACAAAGGTGACGTAAATGGGAAAGGCAATAATCAAGCAGCTAAAGATAAGTGATGCATGTGTAAAAAAAGTAAGCCAGGGGCGATGTTCAACCATTCATTACTCCTTCAGTAGTGCACCTTTCTTTCGATGTACCGAAACTGAACGACAGTAAGAGAAATCACGATGATCATCAAGATGACTGACTGGGCCGCAGAACCTCCGAGATCCAGGCTGAGGAATCCATCGTGATAGACCTTATATACCATGATGTTTGTGGCATCATTTGGTCCACCTTCAGTGATGGCGTGGATCACACCAAATGTATCAAAGAAGGCATACACAATATTCATCACGATTAAAAAGAAGGCTGTCGGTGACAATAAAGGAAGGGCGATGGTCCAAAATCGTTTTGCCGGTGAAGCCCCATCAATCGCGGCTGCTTCGATAAACGACTTGGGAATTGCCTGAAGCCCCGCCAGAAAGAATAGAAAATTGTAGGCGATCTCCCGCCAAGCCGCTGCGATAATCACGAGAAACATTGCCTGTCTTCCATTCAAGGTGTAGTTCCAGTCGTAGCCGAGTGCCTTGAGATAAAAGGCAATCATCCCTACGGTTGGATTAAAGAGAAAATACCACAGGACCGCAGCAACCACAGGAGCGACAGCATAGGGCCAAATGATAAATGTTTTGTATGTGGTCGCACCCCTGATTGCCCGGTCGGCCATGACAGCCAATAAGAGTGCCGCGGACATGGCGATAGCCGCAACCGAAAAACTGAAAATTGTGGTCACGTAAATGGAGTGGAGATAGATGTCATCGGTGAAGATCTCTATAAAGTTAGCCAGTTTTATAAACTTCGTTGAGAGGCCAAAGGGATCTTGCTGTAACACCGATTGGTAGAGCGCCTGTGAGGCTGGCCATATGAAGAAAACCAGGGTAATAATAATTTGTGGGGTCACCAAGAGATAGGGGAGGAATTTGTGCTTGAAGACTACTCGCTTTTCCATTCACAACCCTTACATTCCATGGAAGGATAGCTTGCCCCATGCATCAAGATGGATGGGGCAAGCTTGGCTAATAGGTACTATCTGTTCGCCTTTTCAAACTTTCGCAGTAATTTGTTTCCCGCATTAACGGCATCATCCAGACCCTGCTTTGCTGTTTTCTTACCTGCGAAAATGGCTTCAAGCTCGCTATAGTTGATTGGGCGCACTTGCACATAGTTGCCAAATCGTAACCCTTTGGAATTTTCGGTCGGCTTGTTGAGGGTCATCTGCTTCAGAGCAGTTTCCATGCCTGGACTCTTCTCATAGAAGCCCTGTCCCTTTGTCAGATGGTAAGCATCTGTGGTTATAGGCAAATACCCTGTGAATTGGTGCCAGTCAGCCTGGACAGCGGGAGATGAGAGATAGGTGAAGAACGTCGCCACACCTTCGTATTCATCGGGTGTATGACCTGCCATTACCCAGAGGCTTGCCCCACCGATGATGGTGTTTTGCGGAGCGCCGGGCGCATCTGGCCAATAGGGGAGCATACTCGTTCTGAACTCGAACTTACAGGTCTTCTTAAATCCTGCATAGCCTGCCGAGGACTCTGTGTACATTGCAACTTCTCCCGAGGAAAATTTGGCATTGCCCAGGTTGCGGCGCCCTCCATAGATGAATATCTTCTCCTTCTGCCAGTCAGCAAGTTGCCGGATGTGTTTCACATGCAGTGGGCTATTGTATACGAACTCAGTATCCAGACCTCCGAAGCCATTGGCTTTGGTCCCAATCGGTACATTATGCCACGCACTGAAGTTCTCAATATGGATCCATGAGATCCATGCCGTTGAGAAGCCAGCAGGGTAGCCCGCTTGAACCAGTTTTCTCGCATATTGAGCCACCTCGGGCCAGGTTTTCGGTGGCTTATTGGGATCGAGTCCCGCCTTTTTGAAGGCATCAACATTATAGTAGAGGACAGGTGTCGAGCTGTTGAAAGGCATGGACAACATCTTTCCTTCAGGAGTCGTGTAGTAGCCTGTCACTGTCGGGAGATAGGCATTCGGATCAAACGGAAGGCCTGATTCTGCCATCACCTCGTAAACCGGTTTAATGGCCCCCTTTGCCGCCATCATGCTCGCGGTTCCCACCTCAAAGACCTGCAGGAGATGCGGGGGATTCTTTGAGCGGAACGCAGCGATACCAGCGGTCATGGTATCGGGATAGCTTCCCTTATACGTCGCGACCAGCTTATACTTGTTCTGTAACTTGTTAAAGCCAGCAGCTATGGCGTTGACCTTTTCGCCAAGCCGCCCTCCATGAGCATGCCACCAGTTAACGGTAATTGTCCCTGCCATCACGCTGGCCGGGAAAACTACGAGGACCACCAACGCAACGGCAAAAATCCACTTGTCCAGTTTCATAATCTTCTCCTCCTTTCCTTCATTAAAGTTAATTTGATGATTAATAGTTCAAAGCCTGCCTTTAAATGGCATTGGATGTCAAACTAATGGTAATTGAAAGCTAAGTCAAGCACAAAAACTAAGTGACTCTGGTAACTCCAAATCTTCTGGCCATCTTTGGAGGAACGGAGCAGATTGATGGATTTCCCCTGATTCTCGCTGACACTTTTGACTTGATCTTTGAAACAATTGTAGTATAAATTCGTTACATATTTTTCTATATCATGGGGCTTTCAAATAATAATTGGCGAGGAAGAGGAAATCAATGAAAGAATGGCTAACTAATGTGTGCTGTGCGAGAGCGAAAACGCTGATTGTAATCGCAGTCCTCCTCGCTCTTGCAGCCTGTCATGCCACTGGAAAAACCGCACCACAGAAAAAGGCCGAACACAGTGCGGAAAGACTTTCCGTGATCGGTCATCGGGGTGCGGCCGGTCTGGCTCCAGAAAACACGTTGTCAGCGATCAGGCGGGCATTGGAAATTGGTGTTGACGCTATCGAGCTGGACGTTCACGTTTCTGCCGATAATGTTGTCATTGTGCACCACGATTTAACCTTGAAGCCAGAGATTACCCGCACACCGGACGGTGAATGGCTTAGTGTCTGGAAGGGACTCCCCATCAAAGATCTGACGCTGTCGAAACTGAAGTCCTACGATGTCGGCCGCCTGAAGCCTTACACATCCTATTCGAACCGTTACCCGCATCAACAACCGTCCGACGGAGAGCGTATTCCAACACTCCAGGAAGTCATTTCACTATTGAAAAGCCTAAACGATGTGAAGACCCAGCTTTGGATCGAGATTAAGACCACACCTGAACAACCTAAAATCACAAGGTCCCCGACAACCGTCGCATCTGCGGTGGTGCAACTCCTGCGCGAGGAAAACGTTTCCGCGCGTGCGCGAATACTTTCTTTTGATTGGCGCTCGCTCGTGCATGTTCAGAGAATTGCGCCTGACATTCCAACAGTCTATCTGTCTCATATTGGCAGCCGTTTAAACAACATCAAACCCGGCGAACCCGGGCCTTCCCCATGGACTGCTGGAATAGATGTGGATGACTTCAACGGTTCGATACCGCGTGCCATCAGGGCTGCAGGCGGTCGGTATTGGGCCCCTCATTACAGATATATCACGCCCGACCTTGTAGAAGAAGCGCACCGGTTAGGGATCCGGGTCTTTGTATGGACAGCTGACTCCCGGCATGACATGGTGCGTCTCCTGAAAATGGGCGTGGACGGCATCACTACGAACCGCCCCGACATCCTCAAGGCGGTTCTCGGTGGATTGTAACTTAGGGGCTTCGCCCCAATTGGAATGTTGGAATACTGGAGTGATGGCCCGCCCTGGTGCGACTTGATTTATGCAAGGTGTCAAGTGTAATCCTACAGAAAGCGCATGCTATATAATATAGATCCTGCCTGTAAGGTCTGGGCCAGGGAATAATGGGTAAACAACTTTTGGAAAGAGTGACCGATTGACAAAATTGCCATTGACAAGGAGGTTAATGCGCCTAAGGCGCATTAAAAATGCTGCTATTTCAATAAGGTGTAGAAATTCCGAGACATTTAATCAACGAACAGCTATTTTCACATAAAATGATGCATCACATCAAAACGGATAGATCGTCATGATCCCCTCTATCGAGACTATCCATGCTGAAACCGTAGAAAAGCTTCTCGGCATCTTTTTTGACATCGATGAAACATTTACCACTTCCGGCAAGATTCATCCCGTCGCCTACCGGGCCCTGTGGGAACTGAAAGACTCTGGCCTCTATGTAGTTCCCATAACAGGCCGGCCCGCAGGATGGTGTGATCACATTGCCCGTATGTGGCCTGTGGATGGGATCGTCGGAGAGAACGGTGCCCTCTATTTCTGGTTTGATGAAGGGGAAGGAAAGCTCAAGAAGCGATTCCTGGATCCAGAAGAGATTCGAGCCGACAGACGGCAGCGCCTCACGCGCATTCGTGATGAAATCCTGGCCTCGGTTCCGGGCACGGCCATCGCCAGCGACCAGCTCTACCGCGAGACCGACCTAGCCATCGACTATTGCGAGGATGTAAGGCCTCTCGATCGAAAGGCTGTGGACCGAATATGCGAAATCTTTAGAAGACACGGGGCAACCTGTAAGGTCTCCTCCGTCCATGTGAATGGGTGGTTCGGAAACTACGACAAGCTCGGGATGACAAAAACCCTCGTTCAGGAGCAGTGGGGGCTGGATCTGAATGTCAACAAGGAACGGTTCCTGTTCTGCGGCGATTCCCCCAATGACGAACCCATGTTTCAATACTTCCCCTGCACCGCTGGAGTGAACAATATCCTCAACTTTGCCGACCGCATGAGGCACCTGCCGGCCTATGTTGCAACACAGGATGGGGGTGAGGGCTTTGCCGAAATCGTTGACACGATACTCAGGCACCGAGCAAAATGAAGTGCCAACAAGACATATCAGGTCTCTTGACCAGTGGCACCCCTTGAAAGGCTCGGGAAAAAAGGAAATCCAATTGGTTTCGCACTAATCCATTCTGGACGATGAACGGCTTGAGGGGGAAAACTGACATAGTGACATTGATAAAAACATATGGGACTCTCTACTCCGAGGCCTTGGGGATCGATCTCGAAAGCCATAACGAGCAAGAGCTCTTTAAATGGTTTCTGGCCTCAATACTGTTTGGGGAAAGGATCAGCGAAAAGATCGCCATAAAGACTTACAACGAATTCGCTAGAAATTGCGTGACCACCCCGGATAAGATTCTCGAAACGGGCTGGGACGGTTTGCTGAGGATGCTCAACAACCAACATCTTCTTGAGGGAACTCAGGGTGGCATGGCCGAAGAGCGATGTTGCGGTCTCTCCACTGGTTAGGGAAGTTGCAGGGAAGCTGGGCATTGACCTTCTGAAATACGAGAAACATACGGAGGAATTCATGAGATTGGAGTGTGTCCTGTTCAAAGTGAGGAAAAAGAAAGGTGCGAGTTGATCATTGAGCAAAAAGTCAATTCGGGCAACCCGCAGCCGACAGGACTTTGGTTCACTCTTGGAGTCAGGATGTAATAGTGGGCGAAGATTTGTCTTTCAAATACGGTACGACCGATGTGTGGAGAATCTGCATACTTCAGTTAGGACTAGGTAAATCGGGGAGAGACTTCTGGGATTCTAGGCTACGTATTGGAATCAAGATCTCTAAAGGATTGACTCAGGAAAGAGGTTATAGCATTATCCGCATTCAATACCCCAAGTTGGCGAGATCTCTGAATCGTCCTTGATCGTTCACCCCAGAGAATGTTATCATCCTTGGTCATGGAGGAAGGAAGATGTTTGGGTTAGCTTCGAGGCAGATCCTCATCATCCTCATCTTTGCTTTTATCGGCTGGGCTGCCTGTGGGGCGACCATGGGCATCGGCATGTCTTTGACTACCATCGATGCCGCTCTCATCATCCACGCCATAGGGGCTCCCGTTTACTTCATCATCGTCTCGCTCGTCTATTTTAAGAGATTCAACTACACTACCCCCCTCACTACCGGGGCGATCTTCATCTCCTTTGTCGTGATTGTCGATTTCTTCCTCGTTGCCCTCGCGATCAACAGGAACCTCGACATGTTCCGGAGCTTCCTGGGCACCTGGCTCCCCTTCATCTTGATCTTCAGTGCCACGTGGGTGATGGGTAGGGTGACTGCCAGAGGATCCTCAGATAGGTAATTCGACCAATGCTCCAAGAGCATCTTTGGCCTCTGCCCTGGAGATAGAAAGCTACTTCCAGCTAATCGAAGTCTACAAGGAGTTTACTCATGCCATGAAAAGGACGACCTTTCAGGTTATAATCTTACTCCTTTTGGCCTCCCTGTGTCTCAGCGGATACTTGCTTGTAAGGCATATCCTTCGGCTCCCCTTCAGGTCTACCAATGATACCCTTCACAAGAGGCAATCGGCCTTCAACCTCGATTTTCTCATACCTAGCGGCACCTATCTCGATGAAAAAATTACGATCGGTGAGGTAGTAAAACTCCGCATCAGCAAGGAAAGGCCCTTCTATGAGAGAGTGCTTCGGGCCTTTTTCGATTTGATTCCTCCACGATACCGCTACCTAGCAGATCTATTCCTATTTCTTTTTTGGCTGCTCTGCTTCATGACCTTCCTCAGGGTCTTTACCTTTATGGGATATGGCAGGGCGCTGCGTGGAAGCCTCCTTCTTGGAGGCATAACCTACTACTTCATGCCTGATTTTTCACCTGGGAAGGGTGATGACATCGTTTTTATCGGCATTCCCCTCTTGATTATCATTGCTAAAGCCTACCTTTCCCACAGAAAAAAAAGGGAGATAGGCCAGGTGCATGAACGGCCTTAAGGAACTTTCCCCTTTGACTTCTTTTCCTTGATAAGGCCAAACGAATTGCAAAAATTTTCGAACCCAAGCTTCAATTAGAATTGGGAAAGAGAAGATGAGGGGAATCAGGTGCAGAATTAGTTTTCTTTGCTGACCTTGCGCGGTTCTAAAAGACCCGAAAAGTTTCTTGCAAACATTGCAGGTTTCAACCGCCATTCGATAAAATCAGCGAGGTGGAGGGATACAAGGATTCAGTTATCACCAGATCGATGAAAGACTTAGAAGGTTTATCGATACCTCTGGTAACCATGAAAATCTTAGCTTCTGATTTTATTCCAATGATAATCGTTACTCTTGCCCGATTGGTCGGAACTACAAGATTTAGATATTGGGGCCTTTGTTCACCATAGCTTGTTGCGGGGTAATGAATCAATTTGAATAGTCATTCTTTCATCTGATTCATAATACCAATCGAACATCATCAATATAGACAATCTTAGACCGAGACAGACGTACAACAAAGATGTAGAACCCCTGTATATGTCTTAGATCCATCCTCCTATTCTTGGGTGCATTAACGATGTCTTTGATGGATATTCTTATATCGCTCCATCCTTGAGGAATCAGATAACTCGTGTTGAACCGATCATCATAGTGTTCACCATGCTTAGTGTGATAGAAATCGTGGACACGGCAATTTACTTTTAAAGGACCGGAAGATGGATTGAAGAGATCAAACTGCAGATAGTTATAATTTCTCCAATCATTAGCAAAGTATTTCAGCCCAACACCAGAATACTGATCGGTATTTAAAAGCACCCTTAGTGAAGATTCACCTTGTCTGAAGATCGTACGGTCTACCTCAAATTGAGAATGTCCTTCCCATCTTTTAATTTCAAAAGGCGTTTCTAAATCCGATAACACTGGAAACCGATGTCTGGCAATGGCCTCGTCGATTAGTGCTTCTACTAAAGGAACTATCGACACAAAAACTATAATTAGAACAATAGCCTGAAAAACACGGAGTCTGATTTTAGGAAGCAACCTGCGGGAGGGTGCGAAAAAAGCAACTCCCACCAGCACACCTGTAATGTCTCTCATGAGGTCGTAAATATCCGGGGTACGTTCATCTAGCCCAGCTTGCCCTAGTTCAATTAGTATGCCGAAAAGCAAAGCGATGCTTAGAACCCAAATGAATTGCTTTAGAAAACGCTCTTTTGATATTCTTTGCCATAAGCTGATTAGTAGGTAAGTAAAGATAGAAAAGAAGAATATATGTCCCAAATTCCAAGCATGTTGATACGAACGGGATGAATAGTAATCGGGCCCACCCACAAAAAGAAGTACTAGGCAGATACCAGAAATCAGAACTAGAATCTTCATTCTATTGAAGCAGTTTTACAATCCAGATATATTTTAGAGAAAAACCTGTATCTCAGATTAATTAATTTCCAAAAAATGGCAATAAAAAAGCAGGACCACGGCAAACTTCCCATCGTTCTCATGTATGACGATGAAAAAGCCCCTCTGCACTTTTTCCACCATTTCCTGAAATAGGCACCACAAGATGGGCAGACTCCAGAGAGTACCTACATTATCTTTGCTTCTGCACTTCCAGATTCGAGCGCAGGTTCGACAACCATCATAGTATTTAAAAGTTCAATATCAGATTGGGCCCTGGGAGCAAAAAAATCTACATAGGAAATGCATGTTTCAAGATGGACTCTCGCACAGAAAGAAACTTAAAAGGTGATTAGTTGCGCTTGGACTATTTTAGATCAGAACTGAGGTGGCATTCTTTCGGCTGGCCATTGCAAATTTCAATCGCCATTCGATAAAATCAGCGAGGTGGAAGGATACTAGGATTCAGTTAGATATACACCCAGCTGGTAGATGTTACGTACAGATATCCTTTGACAGGCGTTCTGGGGTAGACCAACGCATAATATACACCAAGAAATACTTCCCTTTCAGAGGCGACGAAAGAAGGAGTGGGAAAGAACGAAGATTTGGCAATGAAAGGAGAAAGGACTGGACTGGCGTCCGGTTGTACCATCAATCCAGAATTCCTCGTCCCTGAATGGCATTTGTAGCCCCAAAAGTTCCATATAAAAGGAGCAATTCCTGAGGAGAACTCCAATATATCTTCGCTCAAGCCCCGGCACGGCAGGTTTCGATTTGATTCAAGATTGCTTTATAATGAGAAACTTTCTCCACGTACCGGCCTATTTCAGTAGGCAGGTCCTTCCCTGCCTCAATATATTCTATGACCTTTCTTATGCCGAAATTATAGGCGGCTGAATAGATATTAGGATCTTGCAGTTTTTCTAAGATATCATTAAGGTGGGTCAAGGTCAATTCATGCGCTTTAGCATCTTTCATTATTTCATCATCTCTCCTTAGGTGTTTTTTTATTCTTTGCCACCTTATCATCTTAGTCCCGGGAAACTTAATCTCATCAAGACTGATATTGCCGTTATGCTCCAAGTACTGCTTGATTTCTGATACCTGTTTCTCAACTTTACCTGTGATGTTTATGAGATGATCCATATACATTGCTGCAATATCTACTGCCACTTGGTACTCACCTGGCTTGAACTCTCTTTTCAGGTGCACTTTGAGATTCTCCCAACTGTCACATTTTGCCCTTCTGTATTCTTCTTCTGATCGTGACTGAGCCGTGGGGTGGACCAGAATCCAATTGTCTTCGAGATATTTCCTGATTTGACTAAGTTGTCTGCTGTAGCGTTCCCTAATGTAGCAGTTATAATAATCAGGTATAAGGCTCGATCCTTGCTTAATCTTCTTGCTAAACATTGCATCCCAAACAAATGCCCAGGCACCCTGATATTTAATTTGAGCCATACCAATGGCCTTTGCATAAGATACCTGTGCACCAGACCTGCCTTGTGTTTCAGCCTTTATTGTTGCACACAAAATCTTCCAGTCGAGGTTAGCGTACTTTTCTGCAATGCGATCGAAATCCTCTTTCCACTTAAGGACTCTTTCAAATGCTATCTGCTGACTTACAAACTCTGATCCCTCGTAGTGCTTCCTCAAGATTTCCTTAAGAGGCCTCGGATAATTCTCCACGACATCGACTTTCGAAGTTTTTTCTCGACCGTCCATAGTGACTGGATGTTGCCCTTGGCTTGAAGGCGCTTCAGTGGCTGAGTCATTCCGGAAATGGGTTCTATTTGTTTTTGGCATCTCCGCAAGATCATTGTTTGGGCGGGGGCTATTGAGGAGAATGTAGCCGGTCATTCCAGGATCCAGTGTGCGGGAATAATGACAGGTCGACGCGGCAAGAAATACGAGAAAAATAAGAACTGTCAAGAATCTCTTATCGATATCAATCATGGGTACAAATTATCCTCCGCAAACGGAATCTTATCTGATCCCAGAGTTCAATTGGGGTCAATGGGTGCTATCATCCGACTATTAAGCAATACAGATGCCAAATCGAGCGATCCTGTGTCGATGAGATTCCGGTGTATTTTCAATATATTATGGAATACCATGAGGCTTTAATAAGGGATATGAAATAACCTACCAGTCCCTATGTGAAGCCTTCTACCTAAGTTTCCTCACACAATACTGCCCTCAGTATCTCCTACCGACATTACCCTCTCAAACCACCACCAGATTTGACTTCCCAGCGCTGATCAGATCCGATACAGTTGGTATGATGTAGTCTTCTTCATGGGTTGCCAGTTCCCCACTGATCGCTTCAATGAGATCATACAGGGTGGTTTTGAGTACTGTATGTCCTGGACTTGCACCCTCAAACAAGGTCGCTTTTTGAGCTTTCGTTTCCATGACTCCATTCTCTCCTTCTTCGGTTTGATACTCTCTGGGGGCACTTGGTAACGGCTATTCATAGATGGTCCAAAGAACAGATCGCCAAGGATAGCCCGAACGCTTTAGGTGACTGCAAAATACGTGCAAAACGGTCATTTCAGGATAATCATGTTAGATTCCAAATAGTTAGCTTGACATCAACTAAAACGAGTCTCAAAAATGGTAAAAAAATACATATTTATGGGAAATTAAATTCCACTTTTTTGTAAAGCTTTACATACTTTTGACGTCTCGCAATTTCAAGAACATGATCGAAAATCAAGAATGAGACCACATTGCGGATTTCAAGATGAATTCTTGCCTAGAAAGAAAAGCAAAAAATGTTTATTTGCGATTCAACTATTTCCCATGGACAATATCCATCCAGCGAGTGGCCTCTGAATCACTCACCTTACCCAAATAAACCTGAGTCGCCTTTAAATTCTGATGGCGAAGCAACACCTTGCATATGATCTCGAGGGGCACGCTATTGCGGCTGGCGAAAGCTGCTCAATGTCGCCTGCTCTGTTTATTTTTTCAGCTACCGAGGCAGGTCTCCTTTGCGAAATACTGACCGATCGGCTACCTATCGTATACACCAGGGAACAACTCCTTCTTTCGGTATCTTAGTGCATCGGCCTTTTTCTTCTCCCAGAAGGACTCTTTATAGTATTTAGCTTCTTCTGTGGCATAATATCTCCACAGACCATCGAAGGCCACTATCTCGAGGCCTCGGATTTCGGCGCTCATAGAGCCAAAAGCTGCTTTGAGGCTCCTGATCGCACCAGGGCTTTTCGCCAAGATCTCATCACACCATGTATCCACTTCCTCCTCCAGTTTGTCGGGAGGCACTACTGCATTCACCAAGCCCATCTCCAGAGCTTCATTGGCGGTGTATCGGCGGCAAAGATACCAGATCTCTCTGGCCTTCTTTTCTCCTACCACCCTGGTCAAGTAAGCGGCACCAAAGGCAGCATCGTAGCTCCCTACCATGGGGCCGGCCTGTCCGAGTTGTGCCGTTTCCGATGCTATTGATAGATCACAAATTTGTTGGAGTACTTGACCACCACCGATGGCGAAGCCATTGACCGCCGCAATCACCGGTTTCGGCATCTCCCTTATAAGTGCATGAACCTTGGGTGTATGTCTGAACATCTCTGAGCTATAGCCGGCTTCAGCCTCTTTGGCATCTCCTCCAGTACAGAACGCTTTGGTGCCTGCTCCAGTAAGAATGACTACTCCGATAGAGTCATCGTTAGCAGCTTCTTCCAATGCCTCGACGAGCTCTTTCATAGTATTGGAGGTGAAGGCATTGAATGCCTTGGGTCTGTTTATGGTTATCTTCGCAACCCCTGGTCTCATCTCGTAGATGATGTCAGTGAAATTAAATTTGGATGCTTTCTCCCATGTATAGGCCATTTTAAGGCTACCTCCCTTCAATTTTTTCCTTCGAGAAGAACTTGCTTTCGGTGGGAGTATAAATAGGGGAATTATGGGTGTGTGTCAATAATAATCACCCGTATGACGTCGGGTCGAATCTCTATAAATACAGGAAAAATGAGAGTGGTGAGAGAGAAGAGGCGTTGGTTCTAAAACAATTTATTGACCTGTTCTGGAAAATATATGATTTGGAGCTGTTGACGAGAGGGATAGTTGATAGATAAGAAATAGAGGAAAGTGAGCTAGGGTAAGGAAGCAGAAAAGATATCTTGTAGTGTTGTTTAGCTACCTGGGATTTCCAAAAAATATTAAGGTGTTTTAGAATCAATGTCCCTGATGAGAAGATTGTAAGCCGGGGGATGGGAATTCGATTTATCCAGGTCACGGAATACGACCGTGAGTTCCTCAGTGAGATGATATCGGCCCATCTCGATTAACCTTGAAGAATAGAAAGCCGGAAAAGTCTCGCATTATGCTTCGATGAAATTATTTGAACGGTGGATTATGATTATGGCAAGAGTAATCTCTAATTTCGATCGCAGAAAGAGGAGATAGCTTTCTCAATCACAACTCTATCCACCACAAATAAAAGAAGTTGGTTGGAGGGGCAAGTGGTTCAATGGTCACAATTCCTGCCCCACTCTCCTCACTTTCAGCATCGGGATTTGTACTTCCTGTTGAAATAAATAATTTTTGGCTATCTTCAGTTATTATCGTTACTGGCTCGGAAGGAATACCACCGCCTATCTCTGTGCTCCGCTCGACATCACCATCGTCATCGAAATCCAGGACCGCCTCGCCCGTTTTGTAGTTCAGGGCATAGAGCTTTCCGATGCCTCCAGGCAAACAGGGATCGTCGTTTGGGGTAAAGGTAGTGATATATAAAGTCTTATAGAAAACCGTGCCTTCCCCAAGCACTTTTTCGCCCGCCGCCAACCCGATGTACCAGCCTTGATCAGCATTGAGATCAGGCGCTGTGGCTGCTGGATCAGTAACATCAACCAGATCCGATTCCTGTAATGTAGTGGAGGCGTGGGTGTCCTTCACGCAATAAATTCTGTCAGAGCTACTAGTGCCGCAAGCGTCCTCTCTGTCCCCCGTTCCCATGAAAACCACGTCGTAGTCCTTCTCAAGGGCAACACTCGGTGGATAGAAAAATTTTCTCGCGTTCGTGGAATTGAATATGATTTGACCTGTCCATTGAGTAATGTTTTCATCACAATTGGGAAAATCCAAGGGATTTCCAGCTGAGTCAGTAAATTTTCCAAACCGCCACATCTGGCCACCAAGGTCACCCACATAAACCTTATCCACAAAACCATTGCTATCTGCGTCAACAACAGTCACTGAGCTTACAAAGCTATAATCCATGCCGGTGATGCCGCTAAATTTCTTTACAACAGCACCAGTCGAAACATCTATGGCGATGACTGCCTTTCCTGAGGAGTTGGTCGAACTGTACCCCCCTCCGATGAAAAATACAGGGGTTCCAGTTGTGTCACCATCAGAGGTTTTTACAAGTCCGAATTGGGGCTCAGACCAGCTCTGGCCCAATTCCGAAATGTCGCCCTGGTGGATCATCCATAACAAAGACGGGTAGGAGAGATCGGTAACATCTAATGCAAAGTAACTCGTGCCCCCCTTCCTTTCACCACAGACAAGAATGACTTTATCTTCAGATATGTAAGCTTTGGGGCTGGAATCTACAAAATGTTGGTGGCCCGAGCCTTCTACAATGTCCTTTAAGCGAGGTAGCTGGTCAGGGGGGATAAACGCCCACACTTCTGTGCCGTTTTTTGGGTCTGAAGTGTCGTCTGTATCATAAACAGCGTGAAGCATCCCATCGTTTGCCCCAAAATAGACCATCTTTGTGGAAGAGTCGTACTGAACATCACATGGTTCGCTGTGAAGGACATCTCCGGTGATTACTTCTCTGTTTTCTGTAGTATCGCCGTCAGCATCCTCGTCAAACACATCGGCGCCCCGGACATAGTTGATTATTTGTTCAGCAGTGTGGGTTGGATTTTCAAGGATTGCCGCTGTCACGTTGCTCGACTTAAATTCAACGAGAGAGCCCACATAGGTGTAAATCTTTCTGTTGGAATTATGAATATAGTTGCTTTTCGAGGAATCGGCCCAATCTTTTGTCGTCCAGTAGGGTACCGCATCGTTCTTCATAGCCCCATTAGGCCAGGTGGCTGCCTTACCGTGAATATCGACAATCTCGTCAGCATCTGAGATCCCGAATTTGGTGACATTCCCTTCCCAGAAATTCCCTTCAGCCGGTTTAAAGAAGGCCAAATAAATCCTGTTACCGCTGGTGGTCCTTGTCACAGGGACAACCGGGGCAGTAAAGGTGCTGATCCTTAAAAGGATGTCGTTTATGGCTGCCAATAGAACTGACGAGAGGCTGTCTGGAGATTCAGCTGTAAAGTGGTATTTCCCGTATTCGGGATCGGTGGTGTCATAGAGATTTTTATTTCCGTTGCCGTTGTTAGAGGTATTTATCAAGAAGAGATTGCCGACTTGATCACCCATAAACCCTATGGTATACGTGAAGACGTTCTGAAACCCATCATGATAGCCCACAATATCATGTGTGTTCAAATAATGGGCAACATCGTCGAGATAGGTGGAGCCGTTCAGG
>Ga0209636_10001294_pt1 | contig 25026 bp, 28 predicted proteins | sample DeeMarSWOR152_54_FD_187464 | JGI IMG/M metagenome (GOLD analysis project Ga0209636, IMG submission 187464) | Marine sediment microbial communities from White Oak River estuary, North Carolina - WOR-1-52-54 (SPAdes) (version 2) | ecosystem: Environmental > Aquatic > Marine > Intertidal zone >...
AGGAAGCAATAATAACGCTATAATTGAAAATGAAATAAAAAAACATAGTTGGGAGGGAATCAGATTAGAATATAGTATTTGTAACAATATCAGTAGAAACGTTATTAGTGACAATACAGATAATATCTTTTTTCATTTTTTCAGCAGTGGAAACATTATTAGAAAAAATATTATTAGTAATAGTAGACAATGGGGCATGCTGATAATGTACGGCAGCGATAATAACACTATTTGCAGTAACACATTTGCTAATAATGAAGGTTGTGGATTATATTTAGAAACAAGTGGTAATATAGTTTACCATAACAATTTTATTAATAATAAAGCTCATCATGCTTTCTTCGTACGTATCACCCGTATAACAACCATTATAAATTTTAATAAATGGGATGGTAATTATTGGGACAACTGGATTGGTTTAGAACAACCTTTTTTTAGCAGATTTCCAAAAATCATAATTGGACATTTGACAAGAGGAAGACCAAAAATACCAGTTTTTAATTTTGATTGGCATCCAGCAAAAGAACCATATGATATTTAGGTTTTTAGAAAGTTTTCAATTGCTGGAAAAACTATTATTTTTTTGTTAAAATGAAATTGTGATTTTAGAAAAATATAACCAAAAAAATACGATTTTTTTAGACTAAAAACAGGGGTTTTAATAATGTAAGAATGTTAATCAAGCTATTTTTAGAAATATTTTTATGGATGTAAAAGATTTGTTTTTATTGAAGAAAAGAAAAAAGGTTTTTTTACTAATTTTATCTTATTAGGAGCATTATTAAATTAAATAAAACTTAAGTTATCCGTAAACATTTTTAATGTTGTATTTTTTATTTCAATGTTAGTTTTTTAGAAGTAAAATAATTTATATACTTGGTATCAGTTGATTCTATTGTTAGGGAGGAAAATTTATTGGTAAAAAGATTACTGGTAATTGGAATAATCTTATTATTTGTCTTAATGAGTTTTACTCCATCATTTGCACAGCATATAGAAAAATCATATCAACCATCTCAAGGAACAATTACGGTTGATGATGAGGGTGATGGTGACTATACTTCGATTAAAGAGGCAGTGAATAATGCTAATCCTGGTGACACGATTGAAGTTTATAGTGGTACTTATTATGAACATGATATATTAATTGAAAAGGATGATATCACTTTAAAAGGTATATCTTATGAGTTAGGAAATGGTAGTGACACAGGTAAACCATTTATTGATGGACAGGGGATTCATGAAACTATAGTAATAAAAGCCAGGAACATTGTTATTGATAGTTTTCGAATGGAAAATAAAGGTCCCAACTCGTATGGGATATTAGCTTTATATAATGAATCTGATGCCTGTGTTATTTCAAATAACAATCTTTCTAATTCTACTTCAGCCTTAATCTGGTGTGATGGTTCCAACACTACAATTATCAACAATAATATCAACCATGTTTTAATAAGACAGGGTATTGTCTTGTGTGAGCCAGGTCATCATAATACAGTAAATAGGAATATTATCTCTGACTGTGACACCGGTATTTGCGTCTGGGATTCAAATAATAACACCATTACAGGTAACAAGATTATGAGATGCAGTGATTTTGGTATAGATGTGGCAGGTAGTTATAATAAAATAATTGGTAACCATCTTGAGGATAATAATATAGGGATTCAAATTTGGAATTTCTTCAACTCTGTTAAACGTAATAATTTCATAAATAACGAGTTGCATGCTCAATTTATCTATGGTATTCCTCTTTTGCAACGTTTTACTAATATATGGTTTGGTAACTATTGGGATAAACCACGACTATTTCCCTTTCTAATTCCAGGGGTGTTGGTTTTATTGCCTATAATTCAGTTTGACTGGCGTCCAGCATTAAAACCCTATGAAATATAGATTTTTAGAACTATTCTAATTACTGGAAAAAATATTATTTTTTTGTTAAAATGAAGTTGTAGTTTTAGAAAAATAAAACTAAAATACCGTTATGTATAATGCTAATAATAATTTAGACTAAAAAACAAGGTCTTAAATAGTATAACATTTATTAAGATAGGGAATAAGGTTTTTTTACTAATTTTATCTTATTAGGAGCATTTACTAAATTAAATAAAACTTAAGTTATCCGTAAACATTTTTATCTGGTTTTGTATACCAAGATTGGGGTTGTATTTATGAAAATACTTATTTCAGATAAAACAGAAAATGATGTTATTCAAAAATTAAAAAATGCAGGTTATGAAGTCACTTTTAACGAAATGGATCCAAATACTCTTTTAAAAGAAATACCAAATTATGATGCTTTGATGGTTCGCAGTAGAACCAAAGTAATAAAAGAAGTTGTTGAGGCTGGCGCCAAAGGAAAATTAAAAGTAATAGGTCGGGCAGGTATAGGAGTAGATAACATAGATATACAAACAGCTGCAAAAAATGGCATAAAAGTTGTCAATGCACCAACAGGTGCAACTGTCAGTGTTGCAGAACTTGCTTTACTACATATGCTTGCTCTTGCTCGTCAATTACCAAAAGCTGATACAACAACTAAAAAAGGCGAATGGATAAAAAAACAACTAAAAGGTAAAGAACTTTTTGGAAAAACTTTAGGTCTTGTTGGAACAGGAAATATAGGTAAGTTACTTGCAAAATATGTAAAAGTATTTAGCATGAGCGTAATCGGTTATGATCCATTCATTTCTGAAGAAGCAATGCATAAAGACGGCATTAAAAAGATAGATGAACTTAGTAAACTAATGGAGATGGCTGATTTTATTTCATTGCATATACCACATACATCTGAGACTCATTATATAATAAATGAAAAAATGATTGCAAAAATGAAACCTACCGCATATCTAATCAACTGTGCACGTGGTGGCGTTGTTGACGAAAAAGCTTTATACAATGCTATAAAAAATGGCAAAATAGCAGGTGCGGGTATGGATGTTTTTGAACAAGAGCCTCCTTTAAAAGATAATCCTCTACTAACACTTGATAATGTAGTTGTAACACCTCATATAGGGGCAAATACAAAAGAAGGGCAGTTAAGGGCAGGGCTTATTACAGCGGAACAAATGATGAAGGTTTTAGATGGTAAAGATCCGGATTACTGGGTAAATAAAAAATTCTTTACTTAATGGAAAAATATAACTAATAGACGCGACTTTTAACTTTACGATGAAAAATTTAGATAAAATTGTTAATAAAATTGAAAAAAGTATAGATGAAAAGGATAAAATTAGAGAAGAAGCACTAAGGGCAACTAGAGAAATAATTATTGGATGCAGAAAAGCTATTCAAAGTATTCATCAAAATTTGATGAAACAAGCAAAAAATAATATTAAAAAGGCATCAACTAAACTTCAGGAATTATATAATCTAACAAAGAATCATCCTGAGCTGTATCATGCTGGTTTTGTTGAAAATGCATCTCAAGAACTAGTGGAAGCAAGTTGTTTATTTAATATAATAAGTGGTGAGGAATTACCAGATCCAGATGAATTACAAACAACTTATAGTTCTTATTTACTAGGACTATGTGATTTAGTTGGTGAACTAAGAAGAAGTGCTTTAGATTCAATAAGACATGATAAATCAAAGGAAGCAGATAAATACTTAACAATGATGGAAAATATATACGATGTAATCATACGTTTTGACTATCCATCTGCTTTAATTCCAATAAGGAAAAAACAGGACATGGTTAGAAATCTTATTGAAAAAACCCGTGGTGAAATAGCTGTTGCAAGCTGTGAGCGGCGTATTGAGTATCACACAGATGAATTCCGTGGAATGCTTGATAAAGTCAATGGAAATAAAAAGAAAATAAAAGATAAAGAAGAAGATGATAAAGATTTAGATATTGATAGGATTTGGTAAATTAAAAAGTTTTTTTGTTTTTATTAACGAAATCTTTATAAAAAACCTTTATATACTACAAGGAGGAAAGAAATGGTTTTTGCATGACGAACATTATAGTTGAAAATATAATAGCTAATTCAATGATTGCAGATGAACTTGATATACATAGAATTGCAGAAAAAATACCAGGTTTTATGTATGATCCAACTGAGTTTTTAGGTCTAACTCTTAAACTTGATGAGCCTAATGTGGCTGTTTTACTTCTTCCAAATGGAAAGGTGATATGTACAGGTGCAAAAAAAATCGAGGATATTGAATATTCAATAAAATTTGTTATAAATAAAATAAAAGGTATTGGGGTTAAAATCAAATCAAAAACGGATATAGAAATCCAAAATATTATTGCTTATTTAGATCTTAAAAAAGAGTTAGATTTAAACGCGATATCAAAAGGTTTAATGCAAGAAAATATAAGTTATGAGCCTGACCAATTTCCAGGTATAGTTTATAATATGGATGATTTAGGAGCTATATTGCTTATTTTTAACTCGGGAAAAATTGTATGCACTGGAGTTAAAAAATTAGAGGATGTCACAAAAGCAATAGAAATGATGAAAGAAAAAATTTCATCATTAGAGGTCTTATAATTAAAGGAGAAAAAATTATGCCAGAAGTGATAGTAGAAAATATTGTAGCATCTACATCTTTTGCTGATAAGCTAGATTTAGATGTAATTGCACAATCATTAGAAGAAGCAGAATATGAACCAGAACAATTCCCAGGACTAGTATACAGACTAAACGAACCAAAAACAGCAACCCTTTTATTTCGAAGCGGAAAAGCAAACTGCACTGGCGCAAAAAATGTTGAAGACGTACGAAAAACAGTTGATATAATAGCAGATAAACTCAAAAAACTTGGAGTTGATGTTTACAAAGATTTAAAAATTGTTATACAAAATATTGTAGCAATATCTGATCTAGGCACTGAACTTAATTTAAATGAAGTTGCAATGGGTCTAGGACTTGAAAATGTAGAATATGAACCAGAACAATTCCCAGGTCTTGTTTATAGAATAAAGGAACCCAAAGTAGCTATGCTATTATTTGGATCAGGTAAAATAGTCTGCACAGGTGCAAGAAAAACAGAAGATGTTTCACTTGCTGTACAAAAATTATCAGAAGAACTTACCTCTTTGGATTTGATTAGAAAATAAACCCTTTTTTTATTATATTTTAAATAATAAATCAAACAAAAAATATTTTAATAACATATGTGTATCCAATCTAAAAATTTAGTTAAATCTTATTGAGGGAACAACCTTGAAAAAAATTATAATATTTATTGCAACAGTAATCATTCTTTGTTCTTCATCTTGTCAGTCAATAAAAGCGACAACAATTCCAGGTCAAATTTATGAAGGAGGAGAATCTATTATTTATAGAAATGTAACAGTTTGTGCCCCAGCTGTTGCACAAACAGACAACGGATATGTCGGAGTAATTTCTACAATAACTGTTACTATTCAAAGTAATGGAAGTGGAAGGGTTTTTGTTGACACGTTACCGCTTACACAAGTTGATATGCAGGGTTCTGCTCGGTTAGCTGTTAAGGTTGCAAGTACTATTGTTGAAAATGATAAGAATGTTAACATCGAACCCTTCACTTACGATTATTTCTTTGTTGTCAGAACATCTTCACCTATTATCGGGGGTCCATCTGCTGGAGCAATTATGACTGTTGCAACAATATCGCTTCTTGAAAACTGGGAAATGAATAATGAAACAATTATGACTGGTATGATTAACCCAGATGGTAGTATCGGCCCAATTGGTGGGATACCCCAAAAAATTGATGCAGCATACTCTGTTGGTGCTAAACATTTTCTTATTCCATTTGGCCAGGGTACTTACACTGAGTTGATAGCAACAACTGAAAATATTAATGGTTGGACGAGAATTGTAACTAGACAAGTTACAAGAAATGTTGCAGATTATGCAATGAATAACTATGGAATTACTGTTACAGAAGTTTCAGATGTTTATGAAGCAGTTGAAAATTTTACAGGATATAAGTTCTTTTTTAATGAAACAAATAAAACAATTACAACAGAGGATTACCTAGAATCTATGGAACCATTAGCAACTTCATTATTAGATGAAGCTGGACAGGCTTATGATGATGCTGAATCAAAATTTAATGAATCAAATATTCCCAGGGGCTATCCATATTACAGAAATCAAGTGGAAGATAGACTAAGCTTATCTAAAGAAAATTTAGAAAGATCAGAAGAATGGTATGAGCAAAACATATATTACACTAGTACAAGCAAATCGTTTCAATCCTTGATTTATTCCCGTTTTGTGAATTATTCATGTGATTTTTTTGAATCTGAGGAAGAAAATTACATTGAGGATTTAATAAAAGAAGTTCAATCTGAATATGAGATGGCAAGTACTAAAGCAAAAAATGCTGAAATAACTGGTTTTATTTCACTACAAAGTATTGGTGCTGCACAAAGAAGAGCAGGCGAAGCTAAAATGTATCTAAATGCTGCAAGAGCTGCTTATGAAAATAGAAATTCTTTTGGATTTGATGTAATTGAATTCATATACAATCTAGCCTTTGTCGTAGAGCGAAGTAAAAGTGTTGGTTGGTGGCTTGAAATCGGGTCTCACTTCAATGAAACAGGTGAACTAAAAAATGAGACACTTGAGAACCTTGCATTAGAATATATAGAAGAAGCGCAACAAGCAACAGTTTATTCTGATATTATCATAGAAGAAGCAGGAGTAACTGGTGATTCACTAACATATTTAAGCTATGCGGAAGATTTATTACAAACAGCAAGAGATAATTTAACAGCGGGTTATCCTGCTGCTGCTTTGTTTCAAGCTTTAGAGGCAAATGTTAGAGCAAATCTTGCTATAGAGGTAATCGGGGCTGAGCCTGAAAACAAAATAGAATTGGCAAAGAAAAGTGCAATTGAAAAAATAGCAAAAAGCAGACAACAAGGAATTGAACCTGTACTTGCAGTTAGCTATTATGAATATGGTGAAAGTTTATTTAATGAGTCAGAATTTGATAGTGCTCTATTATATTATAAATATAGTGGTATGATAGCTGGAGTTTTAAGTTTCACAAATGTTACCACAGAAACGGCTTCTTCAAAATATGTAGGAGTACCAGAACTAAATAAGCCTTTAACAACAAATTGGCTTATAAAAAATTTTGACATCCTTATAATAATAGCATTACTTTCTGCAATTGCTGGTTTAGGTCTAGGGCTAATAATAAGTGGAATAACATTGAACAAACAAAACCAGAAAAAAGAAAGAGTACCTAAGTTTATGACAGATTATAGAAAAAGACCTAAACATCCATATTTTTCAAAAGAAGACATGCCCAGAAGTATAGTAGATTATTACAAAAAAAACAAATAACCATAATAATTACAGGACTTTTAAATGCAGATATCTGGAAAATTGATAAATGATAAAATAATTATTGATAAACCAAAAGATGTAGGAAGGCTCTATAATAAAAGCCATTTTGGTGAACCTTTATCTAAAAATAAGCTGGAGCTTGATTTACTTGAAGGAGTTTTTTTATTAGAAGAAGAAAAAATAAAAATATATAGCAATAGTTCAGAAGTAACTTTTGATGAACTTGTTAAAATCGCAATTCAGAACATTAACAATTTTGAAATCAAATATCTAGTATTCAAAGATTTGAGAAATAGGGGACATGCTATTAAACTATACAAAGAGGATAAAAAAATTAATTTTTATGAAAATAAAAAGAAGTTTTTGGTTACAACATTTTCAGAAAGAGATTTTTTAGACATAGATGAAACAAAAAAATTATTAAAAACTGTAAAAAAGGATAATAAAGAGTTATGGTTTGGAATTGTTGATGAAGAAGGAGATCTCACCTATTATAAGGTAGATTTACTTGATATAAATGGATTAAATAAAGAGTATGTTTACAAAAAAATAAAAGGAGTTCTTTTAAAAAATAGGGTTGTAATATTTGATAAAGAAGTTTCAAAAAATCTTCATGAAAAAGAGTTTTATGGTAAACCATTTGGTAAAGGTTTACAATTATCTTTAGTTGAATCAATGTATCTTTTTGAAAAAGGTATTTTTGATATTCAAAAAGAGGATGGTAAAAAAATCTCTAAAGAAAAACTTGAAAAAACAATCTTTAAATTTCAACCAGATTTTAAATCAAGACTTGCTGTTTTCAAGGATTTAAAGAAAAGGGGTCTTATTGTTAAAACTGGTTTTAAGTTTGGTGCACATTTTCGTGTTTATACATCAAAACCAGATGATACACATGCTGAATATCTAATTCATGTTGTAGATAAAGGTTTTAGAAGTACTTGGGCTGAAGTCAGTAGGGCAGTTAGACTTGCTCATTCTGTTAATAAAGAAATAATTTTTGCCAGAGTTGATTTAGATAAAATAGATTTTATTGTTTTTGGAAGACTCCGGCCATAATTTTTTTATAATCATTTGTGATAGGGTTAGCTTAACGGGGAGAAAAAATGTTGCAAATTAGATGGCATGGACATTCATGTTTTGAAATTACAAATGATCTGACTTTGATTACTGATCCACATGATGGAAAATCAATAGGTATACCTGCACCAAATGTCCAGGGTGACATTATATTAGTATCACATGACCATTTTGATCATAGTAGTGGTATAAAATTAGTTGAAAAAGAAGGATCTAAAATTGTTACAGATGAACGTAAAAGGAATATTTCAAATATTGAAATTAGTGGTGTGGAGTCTTTTCATGATGAAAACTCTGGTTCAAAACGAGGTGAAAATGTTATTTATAAATTCATTATGGATGGAATAAAGTTTTGTCATCTTGGTGACTTAGGCCATGAACTTGATGACATTACTGTTAATAAAATAGGCTCTGTTGATATTCTTTTTATACCAGTAGGTGGAAATTTTACTATTGATGATAAAAAGGCTTGGAATATAATTAAAAAAATTAAACCAAAGATAATTATTCCTATGCATTATAAAATAGGAGGATTATCACTTTCTATATCTGGACTAGATCCTTTTTTAGAACAATCAAAGTACAAGATTAATTATGTTGGAAACGAAATAGACATAGAAAAAGAGGATCTTCCAAGCGAGCCTGAGGTTTGGACTTTTACATTGTAAATAATACAAAATTAATTACAATTTTTCATCATTAATATAATTTCAATTTGATTCTTTTATTTAAACACTTCAGGATTTATACAATTTGGTGGTATTTCACCTTTTAAACCAGCCAGCATATTCTTTGCAGCCATTATCGCCATATCTGCACGAGACTCAAATGTTGCTGAGGCAGAATGAGGTTGAAGAACTATATTGTCTAATTTTTTAAGCTCTTTGGAAATTTTTGGTTCATGTTCATAAACATCAAGTCCTGCTCCAAAAATCCATTTCTCTTTTAAAGCTTTAACCAGTGCTTTTTCATCAACAACTGGACCACGACTTGTATTGATAATAATTGCATTTTTTTTCATTTTTTTTAGTTCTTTTACACCTATTAAATGATATGTTTCTTTAGTTAAAGGAACATGAAGAGAAATGAAATCTGATTCTTCTAAAAGTTTATTTAACTCAACCTTTTTGGCACCTAATTTTTTTTCTAAAGTTTTATTTACATTATTATCAACATAAAGGATATTCATTTTGAATCCTTTACTTTTTAAAGCAAAAGCTTCCCCAATTCTACCTGCACCAACAATACCCAATGTTTTATTAGCAACACCTTGACCTAGCATAAGCATTGGTCCCCAACCTTTAAATCTACCAGCTCTTGTGAATTTATCTGCTTCAACCACTCGTCTTGCAACTGAAAATAGTAAAGCCCATGTCATTTCAGAAGTAGCATCTGTTAAAACACCAGGTGTGTTACTCACAGGAATTTTCTTCTTTGTAGCTGTTTTAACATCTATATTATCAAAACCAACTGCATAATTTGCAATCATTTTTAAATTTGGTTCTGCATTAATTACTTCTTCATCTATAGTATCTGACAGTAGGCATAAAAGACCATCTTTCCCTTTTATACTCTTTATTATTTCTTTTTTTGTGGGAACTCTATCATATTTAAACACATCTATCTCATGCTTCTTTTTAAGTATTTCAAGTCCTGGTTCTGGGATTTTTCTTGTTACAAATATTTTCATTTTATAATTCGCCTCGAAATGCTTAAGTTATAGTGAGTTGTGATTATAAATTTGTTTCTTGACGAAAGTTAAAAATTAAAATTCTTCTTTTACTGTTTCAAAACAAACAAAAGTAAGTGTCCTACCAACTCCCTTTAATTGTCTTAGCTTATCAACGACTAATTTACCAATTTCTTCGAGAGTTCTTCCTCTTACCTTAAGAATTAAATCATATTCGCCTGATATTATATGGACTTCATAAACACCTGGAAGTTCTGCAATAAGTTTTGCAAGCTGTCTTTGAGAAATATTATAGTTTGGAAGAAACGAAACGAAGATAAAAACTTCTGTACCAAAGCCGATTTTTTTGTAATTTATTGAAACATTAAATGATTTGATGATACCTCCTTTAATCATTTTTTGTATACGATCATGGACGGTTACTCGCGGTATACCTATGTTTGTTGCAATTTTTTTTGTGGAGTTACGTGCATTTTTTTTCAATTCCGATAATATCATTTCGTCTTTTTTATCTATCATATTAGACATTATGTCGATTTTAATATATAAAATTTATTTTTTATTTGATTTTTGTCGAAATTATTTACATAATGCTTATATATCTTTGATTTAAATACAAAATTATGACTGATTCAGAAAGTAAAAAAATAAAAGCTATTCTCAAAATACAAAGCAGTATAAGACAAATTCTAGCTTATGAATTGCGAAAGAAAGATTTTATTGAAATAGCTCCAGTAATAATATCACCTATAACTGACCCGTTAAATCATCCCACATCTCCAGTAAAAATTGATATATATGGAAAAAGTTACTCTGTTACTCAGAGTATGATCTTTCATAAACAGTTGGCCTTAAACATTCTTGATAAAATCTTTGTTTTCTCACCAAATGTACGAATAGAACCATCGGAGAAAAAGAAGACTGGAAGACATTTATTTGAATTTACACAACTTGACTTAGAAGTAAAAGATGCAAAGCGTGAAGAAATCATCCATTTGTGTGAGGAACTGCTTGTTGCGACAATAAAGGCATTAAAAGAAACATGTAAAAACGAACTCAAATATTTGAAAAGAAAGCTAACAATACCAAAAACTCCTTTCAAACAAATCAAGTATAAAGATGCTTACAAACAATACGGAGCAGAATTTGAAACGATGATTTCAAATACACACACCGAACTAGTCTGGGTTATAGACATACCTATCATGTGTAGAGAATTTTATGATAAGGAGAATTTAGAGAATCCGGGATATCTGCTAGATATGGATCTTATTTATCCAGAAGGATATGGTGAAGCGCTCTCTGGAGGGGAACGTGAACACAAATATGAACGGATAAAAAGTAGAATTTTGAAAAAAGGACAGACACTCGAACAATTCAAGGAATATCTCAAATTAGCAAAGAATGATCTACCTGCATCTGCAGGGTTTGGTATCGGTATCGAACGATTAACAAGGTATGTCTGTGGATTAAGATTTATAGAGGAAGCCTCACTGTTTCCAAAAATACCTGGAAAGTTATGTATTTAATAAAAAGCTTAGTTTAACATATTAATCAAAAAAATTAAGACTTGGTTTAAAGGTGTCTTAATATTATTTCTTTTCCCTATATCAACTATTTTACCGTTAATAAAATCAATTTCTGTTTTTTTACCTTTTTTTAGACTTTGAAACATAGAAGAATAATTTTCGGATGTATTTCTTATAACTAACTTTGTTTTTTTGATCATGCTCTGATGAGATAGATTTACACCTTCACTATTTGCAACATTGGTAGATTCTATACATATTTTTTCGACTAAATTCTCCAAAATAGGATTTTCTAAAAGGTAGCTATTTTTACATTTAAAAATTGCAGTTAAAGGATTTATACTGGAATTTATTATTGCTTTAAACCATATTTCTTTAATAATATCCTTACTAAATATAGTCTCAATTCCGGATTCATTAAAACACTTGACAATATTTACAATACGCTCAGTTTTTTTACCATTTAATTCCCCTAAAATAGTTATTCCTTTACCAGTGTGTTTTATTATCCCAGGTTCAGGAAAAAAAGCACCATGTGTAGTAACACCAGCAATAATATTTTCATAACTAATGTATTGTTTAATTCTGTCAATATTATCCAAACCATTTTGTAATGATAAGACGATAGTATCTTCATCTATGATTTTTTTTGCTTGTAAAATTGCAGATTCTGTATCATATGATTTAACAGTTAATATTAAAAGATCTGGTTTTAATTTTAAATCACCTACTTTTTCCATAGCTTTTATTTTTATTTTTAAATTTGTTTTACCCTGAATAACAAGGTCATTTTTTTTAATTGATAATATATGAGACTTTCTACCGATTAATAACACATCATTTTTTTTTGAAAGAAAAGCACCTAATAATGAACCTATTGCTCCAGCCCCAAAAATAATTATATTCATAATGTAACTCCTATTTCCTTACATTTTTTATTAATCTCTTTTTTATCCATTGCAATAAGTGGATGTAATATAGGCAAATTTACAGATTTTTTAAGTTTTTTAATATAAGATAGAGTTATTTTAGATTTAACAAATAAACTACTATCTACTACAATAGCTTCACAATTTTTTTCATGAGCAATTTTATTTAAGTATTTAATAGGATTTTTACCAGGTTTTAAATCGTATATATCTAAGTCAATATACCAGTTTTTTAAAAACGATTTTAAAACATTAAGATTTGATTTTTTAGTTATTATAAATGTTGCTTTACAACCACGCCGTATTAAATACCAGGCTGCTAAAATAGAATATTTACTATCAATTAATGCAAGTATCCTTCCCTGTGTCCCAAAAGGCATGCCTCCAACTCCGTGGATTTTTTTTGTAAAAATAAATGCTTTATCATTCCTAATTTCTATAAACAATTCAAAATCAGGTTTTGTTAAATTTACAATTGCTTTTGTTACTTTTACAATATCAATACCAACTTTCACCGCAACATCCTGACTAGTAAAATTATGTTTTCCTGTTCTAGTTGATCTTATTGCAAAAGACTTGTTTTTAGTCAATTTTTCCTTTGAAATCTTTAAACTTAGTTTAGATATGTAATTCATTTCACCTAAAGTTTGCATGCAAGGGCTTATTGAAGTAATTCCGAAAATTTTTTTTAAAACAAATATAGATTTTTTTATTTGTTCTGTATAAACATATATTCTTCCCCACTCCTTAACAATCTTATGTGGAATATCATTTTTTTTAAGTGCATTTTTTATATTTTTAATTAGGATGCTTTCAAAATGTTTACGTGTTTCTTTACCTTTTAGTGCAATTTCTCCATATCTAACAATTATTAGTTCATTGTTCACAATTCTAAAACTGTATAATATTACATTAATATTTGGTAAAATAAAAAAAAAGGAAGGAAATGTTTATTTTAATTATTCTAATTTTGGTAGTAACAATTACTTTTAGCAATATATTAATCATAAACGTTACTATGATATAGTTTATAAAATTTCAAGATAAAATTTTCTTGCAGATCTTGAAATTTATAATTTATTCTCAAGGATTATCAATTCTTATCAGATTGAAAGAGCTAATATTTAGTTAATATATTATCTGATTATACTTTCAATAACCTTTATAATAAAAATTAGCATATGTGTTTAATCTCTTTAAGAACGATGGTTATTTACTACCATTTGTTTTTGGTAAAGTGAAAGTGAAAAAATGATTACTATATTCAAAACTACCAAGGACGGATTGATGCAAACCAGCGAGTTTGAAAAAGGATGTTGGGTTAATCTTTCAGATCCATCTAAAGATGAATTGGATAGAATAACCAACGAATTACACATTCCCCTTGATTTTCTAACAGATCCACTTGATATTGAAGAAAGAGCAAGAGTTGAAGTTGAGGACAGTATTGCTTTGATAGTTTTGAGAATACCAAGATTTGAAGGAGATAATGCTGAAATCCATTTTACTACAATGCCTTTTGGGATAATATTTACTAAGGATTTGTTCATCACTATCTGCCAAAAAGAGACTGATATAATTGAGGATTTTATCAAAGGTAATGTTAAAAAATTTTCAACTAAACAGAAAAATCGCTTTATGTTACAATTATTCCTTAGAACCTCTCTAATGTATCTTAAATACTTGAAAGAAATTAATAAAAAAACAAATACAACTGAGAAAGAGCTACATAAAGCGATGAAAAACGAGGAATTAATTCAGCTATTAAATATAGAAAAAAGTCTGGTTTTTTTTACAACTTCCCTAAAGTCTAACGAGTTAATGCTTGAGCGGTTACAGAAATTAAATTACTTCCAGTTTTCTGAGATAGATAAGGATTTAATAGAAGATGTATCTATAGAATATAAGCAGGCGCTAGAAATGGCAAATGTGTATAGCAATATTCTTAGTGGAATGATGGATGCATTTGCATCTGTTATATCAAATAACCTGAATGTTATCCTGAAATTTCTCACATCTGTTACAATAATTATTATGATTCCAACGCTTATAGCAAGTATATATGGGATGAATGTTGAACTGCCGTTTCAGCATTCTCCTGATGCATTTCTTATAACTATGATTTTATCATTTGTTTTATCATTAATTGGCATACTAATTTTCTGGAAAAGAAAATGGTTCTGATCGCTATACTTAATTTTGCGTTATTTAATAGCTTCCTTATTTTAATCTTTCATTATATTAATCTTCTCTAAATATCTCTAAAATTATACAGATTATCACTTTATATTAACAATCCTTATTCCCCAGTGTTATTTTCCAACGTGTTTCTACACATAACCTAATAAAGTGAATTTATAACATTCCAGGAGACTCTGATGTGTTAAGATAAGTAATTATTTCGAGTTTCATTTGGTTAATAATAAAAATAGTAAAAATTTAGGTTTTTATTTTTTAAAATAAAAATATTACAAAAATGGATTAAGTAGCCTAAATGCAACACCACCGATAAGTATTGCTAATCCAATTTCAAATACAGTTATTTCCAAAGCACGTTTCCAACCAGTTTCTCTAATCATAGCTGCAATCGTTGCTACACATGGAACATAAATCATAATCACCAATGTAAAAACTACCATTTGTAAAGGTGACATAACAGAACTAATATCAGTTGTCCCAGCTACTGTAATAAGTAAAACTAGTGCCGCTTCTTTTCTTAAAATTCCAAAAATAAATAAAAAACCTGTGAATGCTGGTAATCCAAGCCATACAACAGTTAAAGGACTTAAAAAATCTGAAATCGTAGAAAGCGTACTTGTTAATCTCATTGCCTCTACAATTACACTTCCTAATATAATTAATGGTATAGCTGTTAAAAGAAATGGTTTAAATCTAACCCAAGCCTGTTTTAAAACAACATTTACAGATGGAGTACGATATGGCGGCATTTCCATTATAATACCAACGGATGCCCCTGGTAAAATTTTATTTAATGTTCGACCAATTAAAAAGATAAGTAGAAAATCAAAAATATAAAGTGCAAATGCCCATTCAACACCAATAAAAGCCCCAACCAAGCCAAGAATAACAACAGTTCGAGCTGAACATGGAACTAGCGTTGAAAGAACCAAAGCAATAAATCTATCACGATCTGTCTCAAGTATTCTACATCCAGCACAAGCAGGAACATTACAACCTAAAGCAACCAATAATGGCATTACTGCTTTACCATGAAGACCCATTGTATGACAAGGTCGATCCATTAAATAAGCAACCTTTGGTAAATATCCTGAGTCTTCAAGTACACCAAGAATTATATAAAATGGTAAAATAAATCCAAGAGCAACAGCAAGTGATGCATAAAAACCAATCACTGCCCCATTCCATGCTAGTTCAGGCCAAAAACCTAAAATATTGGGATTAAACTGCTCAAAAAGATTTTCTATAGATTCTGTCAACCATCCACCAAAAAAAGAAATAAAACCAAGTATTGCAAGCATGAGTAAAAATAAAACAATATAACCCCAGAAACTATGCATACTAATTGCATCAAGTAGTTCACCCCGGGAGGGTTTATGTGGTTGCTCATAGGTTTGTACCTCAGATACAATTCGTGCAGCTGTCGCATAACGTTCTGAAGAAATTACAGTTGCACAAGGCTCTTTATGGATTTTTTCTATCTCCTTGCTAAGATCCTTTGCCTTTTTTACAACATCTGGAGCAATATCTTCTACAATCCGTTGTATTTCTACATCTTCTTCTAAAAGTTTTATAGCAGTCCATCTCAACGGATAACCGATTTTTTTTACCGAAAGCAATTGTTCAAGTGTTTTAATGCACTTTTCAATCTCAGGACCATATCTTATCTTTGATTTACCAATTACCATTTTATTTGTAGCAATTTTAAGTGCTTCATCAACGATTTCATGGACACCAATTCCTTTCGTAGCAATAGTTGGCACAACAGGTAATCCTAAAATCTCTCCTAGAAGATTGTAGTTAATGTTAATTCCTTTTTTTTTAGCAATATCAGCTAGATTTATAGCAAGAACTAAAGGTGCTTCCATTTCAATAAGCTGAAGAGTAAAAAACAGATTTCTCTCAAGTGCTGTCGCATCAATAACATTTACGACAACCTCAGGATGACCAAGCGCGATGTATTCACGAGATACTAATTCTTCTTGAGAATATGTTGACAATGAATAGATACCAGGAAGATCAATAACCTTTATATTTTTCCCATGATGAACTAATAACCCCTCTGCTTTTTCAACAGTTTTACCAGGCCAATTTCCAATTATTTGTCCAAGACCTGTAAGCTGATTGAATATCACACTTTTCCCAACATTAGCATTTCCGGCAAGAGCTATTGTAAGATCTGGTTTTTGCATTTAAGTTTCCTCGATTTGGATAAAAATCTTCTCGGCAATACCCCGCCCAATGACAATTTTACATCCTCTAACACAAATCTCAATAGGTCCTTTTAATGGAGCCTCACGCACAAGGGATACAGATGTTCCGTTAGTCAAACCAAGATCACAAAGTCTTTGAACAACGTGTCTTCCACCTCTTATAAATGCGATTTTCCCTTTTTTGCCTGGTTTTAATGTAGTTATTGAAATAAGTTTTTGTTTTCTTTCATCATGTATAGGATTATCTTCAGATAGACATTCATCACAACTTTTTAGATTAATATTGCAGGGTGGTATTGGTAAGCCATGTGGACATTTTGTCGGTACCCCTAATGTTTTACATAAAGCTTGTTCTGTTTCATCATTTATTACATGTTCCATTTTGCAGGCTTGATTATGAATATGCTCACGAGGTAAATGTAAAACTTTATCAAGAAAAACCTCTAGTAATCTATGTTTTCTTTTAATTCGAATTACTATGTTTTCTCCTTTTTTTGTAAGAGATGCGCCTTGGTAAGGTTCATATTTTACAAGACCATCACGATTCATACGCTGTAAAACTTCCGTGACACTAGCTGGTGCATTTTTTAATCGTTCTGCAATCTCGGTTGTTTTCGCTTTACCTTTTAATCCAGCAATATCATAGATTGTTTCTAAATACTCTTCAATTTGTTCTTTAGGCATAGATCTTCAGTATGAATAATATAGTAATTCTAATAATATAAATATTTCGGTCGACCTAAATTTTAGATTTATTTTAAATAAAGATATATTTGGTTATTTAAAGAAATTTAAAATATCACCAAAACGATCCTTTATATCGATTGGTGGCTGGGCAACCAAAACATCGGTTTTCAGAATATGCCCTACAACTTTTATATTCGACGCCACATGGAGCTTTATTTAAAGATCTATCAGCAATTTTTATAGGCATAATAAAATCCTTTATACTGGATATTATAATGTTAAAATCCGCGCTTTGCACATCTTTATCTGGACGTATCCGGCAATCTATTATCGATTCGAGAGATGCCAAATCTTCACCCGCAAATAACAACATTAAATTTTCACTTCCAGACACCACAAAACCATTTAAAAAGAAAGGGCAGTTTCGAAACATATTCAGAATCTTTGTTGTATTAGTTGTTCGTACCATAACCTTTGCAAGGTATATACCTACTTTATTGATATTTGCGCCTGTAATTTGCTCGATTATTCCTCTATCTTTTAATTTTTTTATTCGCATAGCTACTGAGGGTTGAGAGAGTTTGACTATTTTTGCAATCTCTTCCTGAGATAAATCTTGGTTATCATGAAGTAGAGAAATTATTTTTTTATCTTTATCATCTAATCTGCTTTTTGATTTTTGCATTTTTCCAACTCTTTATAATTAATACATTATTAGTAATAATTATCATGTATATTAATATTTCCTATAATAAATAGGCATAAATTTAAATTTAATAATAATTATTACAGTAACGTTTATAATATATTGCAAACATATATGTCTGATATGAATAAAAATAAGGAGGTGAAATAGAAAATGCCTGGTGGCGACAGAACAGGACCTCGGGGACTTGGACCCAGAACTGGACGAGCAGCAGGATACTGCGCAGGATACCCTGTACCTGGCTATGCAAATCCTGGATACGGTCGAGGATTCGGTAGAGGATGGGGACGTGGTTTCGGACGAGGATTCTGGGGACGTGGTAGAGGTTTTTGGGGAAGAGGAGCATATCCTTATCCAGCACCATACTACCCCGAAATATATCCAGAACCTAGCAAAGAGGATGAAAAAGCTTACCTAGAAGATGTAATCAAGGGCTTGGACGAAGAGATGAAGATGATTCGGGAAAGGCTCCAAGAGTTGTCAAAAGTAAAAAAGGAGGCTTAATAATACACCTTAAAGCTTTCTTTTCTTTTTATGACAAAAGAACATATGATAAATTAGATTAATAACATTGAGGTGAAATATTTAATGGAAAAAAAGGTTTATGATGATACAAAAATTTCACAAAATTTAGCTAAAATAAAACATAAAATAATTGTGTTAAGCGGTAAAGGTGGTGTAGGAAAAAGTACGGTTTCTGCAAATTTAGCATTTGCCCTTTCAGAAAAAGGATTTACTGTGGGGTTATTAGATAGCGATTTTCATGGGCCAAGTATTCCTAAGATACTTGGCATTGAAGATAAAAAACCAACACCTACTGCTTCTGGTTTTGATCCTGTTTCAGTATCACCAAGATTAAAGGTAATGTCTATAGGTTTTCTTCTTCAAGATAATGACTCGCCCATTATTTGGCGTGGTCCATTAAAAATGGGAGCTGCAAAACAGTTTATTGGTGATGTAAACTGGGGCAATCTAGATTATTTGATTGTTGATCTTCCTCCCGGCACTGGCGATGAGCCTTTAAGTATTGCACAGCTAATACCCAATAGTGATGGTGCAGTTATAGTAACCACTCCTCAAGATGTTGCATTGGTAAGTGTAAGAAAATCTATTAATTTTGTTAAAAAAATGAACTTACCTGTGATTGGAATTATTGAGAATATGAGTGGTTTTACCTGCCCTCATTGTAAAAAATCTGTTGACATTTTTAAAACTGGCGGTGGGTTTAAAGCATCGATGGATCTTAAGGTTTCATTTCTCGGTAAAATTCCTATTGACCCAAATATAGTTTTAACAGGTGATACTGGTGAACCTTATCTAATAAAAAATGCTGGTACAGAAGCGGGTAAAGCTTTTGTTAACATCGTAGAGAAAATTGAACAATTTGTTAATAAAAGGAGATAAAAAAATATGCCAAGGTGGCGTGGTGGAGGAGGCTTCGGACGATGGGGCGGTCGAGGTCTTGGTGGCGGATACGGTATGGGCCCAAATGGAGAATGCCTTTGTCCAAACTGTGGCCATCGTGAACCTCATCAACGAGGCGTTCCATGTTATGCAAGAAAATGTCCAAAGTGCGGTGCACCGATGACAAGACCTTCTTAGTATAATAAAAAATAATATTTATAGTGAAAAAGTATGAAAAACATAAATGTCATTAGAGAATTAAACTTATTAAAAAGACTAAAAATTTCGTGGCAGGGATAAGATTTAAGTGTAATAATTCTCCATTTGCACAAAATCTTATTTATTCAAAAAATTTAGAACTAGTTTAGATAAAAAAATAGAAAAAGTCAAAGAGGTGAAAAATAAAAATGAAGATAGGTATATCGTCAACAGGAAAAGATTTAGATGCAGTTGTTGACCAACGATTTGGTAGATGCCAGTATTTTTTAATTGTTGACTCTGAGACAATGAAATTGAAAGCAATTTCAAATGAAAGCACACTAGCTTCAGGTGGCGCCGGTATTCAAGCAGCACAAATAGTTACAAAGGAAGGTGTAAATTCTGTAATCACAGGAAATATTGGACCGAATGCTTTTTCAATTCTTCAAGCAGCTGGTATAAAAGTATATATTGGGGCAGAAGGGACGGTGAAAGACGTAATTGATCAATATAAACAGGGAAAGCTTAAAGAAACTGGAGGGCCTAACGCTGAAAGTCATGCTGGAATTGGTGGTAGAAGATTATGAAGATATGCATACCAACTATGGGAAAAAATGGATTAGATGATATTGTAGGCGAACATTTCGGTAGGGTTCCTACTTATACAATTGTAGACCTTGATACTAATGAAGTGAAAGTGATACCTAATACTAGTGAGCATATGGGCGGGATTGGTTATCCACCTGAGATTATGGTACGAGAAGGAGTAAATGTACTAGTATGCAGGGGACTTGGTCGACGTGCTATTAGCATGTTTGAGGAGACAGGTATTGATGTATATATTGGTGCGTCAGGTACCGTTAAAGATGCGGTTTCTGCTTTTAGGCAAGGTCGGCTGCAAAAAGCAGGCATTGGCGATGCTTGCGGTAGACATGCATTTCGTAATCAGCATCATCATGAGCATAGTAAACATTTTGACTAGAAAAAACAGTGAGAAATTTAAATATTTGATTAGCAAAAAAATGATTATATTAAAAGATGAGGTTTTTTTATGACAATCTACGAATTTGAAAATAAAAAACCACGTATAGGCAGAGGTACATTTATTTTTCAATCGGCTGATGTAATTGGCGATGTTATTGTAGGGGAAAATTGTTATATTGGACCTGGAGCTCGTATTCGAGGAGATTATGGAACCATAGTTATTGGTGATAATTGTGCTATTGAAGAAAATGCTGTTATTCATGCAAGACCTAATGATAAAACTATTATAGGAAATTTTGTGACTATCGGCCATGCTGCGATTATTCATAACGCTACAATTTGTGATTGGGCAATTATTGGTATGGGTGCAATTGTCAGTGACTGGGCAGAGATTGGAGAATGGGCAGTTGTTGCAGAAGGAGCTGTTGTAAAAAATAAAGAAAAAATTCCTGATAAATCAATTGCAATTGGTGTTCCAACCAAGGTTGTAGCAAATATAAACTCAGATTATATGAAGCAATGGACTGAATATAAAAATATATACGTTGATTTAGCCAGAAAACGTTTTCCTTCTTCACTTAAAGAAATAGGTTCTTTGGAGATAAAGAATAAATGATTATTTCAGTTGCAAGCGGTAAAGGTGGAACAGGAAAAACAACTGTTGCTACAAATCTTGCTTTAAGTTTAAGAAATGTTCAATTCTTTGATTGCGATGTTGAAGAACCTAATGCGAATATCTTTTTGCATACAAAAATTAATGAATACGAAGAAATCTGTGTAAGTATTCCAGAGATTGACAAAGAAAAATGTGATTATTGTGGTAAATGTTCTGATTTCTGTGCTTATAATGCACTAGCTGTTGTACAATCAAAAGTTTTGATTTTTCCTGAGTTATGTCATTCATGTGGTGGCTGTGAGCTTGTTTGTCCAAAGGATGCAATTTGTTGGAAAGAACGAGTTATCGGTAGAATTGAACATGGACAGAGTAATGATATTGATTTTTATCATGGGTTATTAAATGTTGGTGAGGCACAGGCTATCCCTTTAATTAAAGCTTTGAAAAATAAAATAAACAAAAGTAAAACCGTTTTAATTGATGTACCTCCAGGAACATCTTGCCCAGTTATCGAGTCAATTAATGGTTCAGATTATTGTATTCTTGTTACCGAACCTACTCCTTTTGGTCTTCATGATCTTAAACTAGCTGTTGAGATTATGAAACATCAATATATTCCTTTTGGAGTTGTTATTAATCGTGACGGTATCGGCGATAAGGAAGTTGAGATTTATTGCCAACAGAACCGCATTCCTATTCTTTTAAAAATTCCTGAACGGCAAAAGATTGCATATCTTTATTCGAAAGGTATTCCTCTGGTTAATGAGGCTTATGAATGGCATGAGATGTTCGGACTTGTTTTTCAAAAAATCCAAAATGAGGTGAACAAATGAAAGAACTCACAGTAATTAGTGGTAAGGGTGGTACAGGTAAAACATCTATTACTGCAGCTTTTGCTTCATTGGCGGAAAATGCTGTTATTGCAGATTGTGATGTTGATGCTGCTGACTTGCATCTCATTCTTAAACCGAAGGTTAAAAAAATAATGAAGTTTCATGGTCTTAAAATTGCATCGATTGATAAAAAATTCTGTATTGATTGTAAAAAATGCCATGATTATTGTCATTTTAATGCTATTGATGAGAAGATAAATTTAATAAAAGGATCGTGTGAAGGCTGTGGTGTTTGTTCATATATTTGTCCTGTTCATGTCATCACCATGGTTGATAGAGATTCAGGTATTGCATATCTTTCTGAAACAAGATTTGGTCCAATGGCTCATGCAGTTTTAAAAACTGCGGAAGAAGCTTCAGGAAAGCTGGTTACGGTGGTAAGAAATAATGCAAAACATCTTGCTGAAACAAAACAAAAAGATTTGATACTTATCGATGGTCCTCCTGGTATTGGATGTCCGGTTATCGCCTCTATCACAGGCGTTGATCTTGTATTAATTGTAACAGAACCTACATTATCGGCAATTCATGATTTGGAACGAATATTAGGAGTTGCAAAACATTTTAAAATCCCTGCTATCGTATGTATCAATAAATATACAATTAATTTAGATAACTCTAAAAAAATCGAGCAGTACTGTATGGATAATAATATACCTGTTGTTGGGAAACTCCCATATGATAATTTGATGACTAAAGCTATGATTCATGAACAAAGTATTATTGAGTTTTCAGATGCCAACTTGTCCCATCAAATTCATAAGATGTGGAATAACATACAAGGGATGTTGAAGTTACATGTTTGAGGATGATTTTGTAAAAATGGTGAAAAAACTTCAGAAGAAAATTGAGTATGACGAGGAACAAACATATTCAAAAGTGGTTATTAAGGAGTACCGTAATCCTATCAACTTTGGTTTTCTTGAACATCCAAACGCAGTTGGAGTTATAAAAGGTCCTTGTAGTGATACTATGAAAATTACCCTCAAAATTGAAAATGGAAAAATTAAAGATGCTCGTTTTTGGACCGATGGATGCGGTGCGACACTTGCTGCTGGAAATATGCTTATAAAGATGGTTAAAGGAAAAACTTTACAAGAGGCAAATAATGTGAATCCCAAGCAGTTAATTGATACTTTAGAAGGGCTTCCAAAAGAACATATCCATTGCGCTCTTCTTGCTGTTAACACTTTACATAAATCCATTGAAAATTATTATAAAAGAAAATAAGTGATATTAAAATGAAAATTACCATAGTTTACGACAACGAAGTATATAAAAAAGGTATCGGTTTAAGGTCTGATTGGGGTTTTTCTTGTTTAATAAAAACAAAATATGATACTATACTTTTTGATACGGGTACAAATGGTGAAATCTTACTTCATAATATGAACAAGCTTAAAATAAATCCTGGAGAAATTTCGAAAATTGTAATTTCCCATGAGCACAGCGATCATAAGGGTGGGTTAAAATCTTTAATTCCTTTTTTAGAATATGTTGAATTATTTCATCTTAGTCACAATGTTTCTACTAATAAGATAATATCAGTTATTCCTGAGAAACCTAAAAAAATCAGTGAAAATGTTTGGACTACGGGAAGAATTAAAGGAATAGTCGATGAACAATCCTTAGTTTTAAAAGTAGAGGAGGGTTGGTATGTTATTACCGGTTGTTCTCATCCTGGACTAGAGAAAATATTACCCGCTGCAAAAAAAATTGGGAAGGTCATTGGTATTATTGGTGGTTTTCATAGTTTTAATAATTTTAAATTGATAGAGAATCTAAATTTCATTTGTCCTTGTCATTGTACTGAATATAAACGAGAAATAAAAGATCTCTATCCACAGTTGTATAAAGAATGTGGTGTAGGTAAGATTTTTGAAATATAGGTAAACATATGAATAAAAATGATATTAAAAAATGGTTTGATCAAATCGGTGAGATTTTTTTAATAGATGTTGGTGTTAAACAGAATCATTCTGTTATTGATTTTGGTTGTGGGAAAGGCAATTTTACCATTCCAGCAGCAAGAATAGTTGGAAAGAGGGGAAAAGTCTATGCTATTGATAAAAACAAGGAATCTTTAGATGAATTAATACAGAAATCTGAAAAGATGGGGTTGAAAAATATTGTGAGGATAGATGTATTAGAAGGAACAAAAGTGCCTTTAAAAGAAAAATCCGCTGATGTAGTTTTACTTTATGATGTAATACATTTAGTAGATGATAGAAAAAAGTTGTTTAGTAAGATTTATCAAATTTCAAAACAAAATGCTCTTATTTCAGTATTCCCGAAACATCATCAAGAGGATATGAATATGGATCTTGATGATGTTAAAAAGGAGATAGAATCTGCAGGTTTTATTTTTGAAAAAATGCTTTATAAAACACTAATGCATAACAATTATCTTGAAAAAGGCCATATTTTAAATTTCAGAAAAAGTTGATTTCTTATGCTGTTTTCATGGATTTGCAGAATGTGTTTTTGTATTTTTTTTCTACAGGACTTAGTAGTATTGTAGCTGATCTCAGGAAGGAAAATTAGATAATGTTGATTTATTAATTTTTTTCACTTTTAAAAAAATTATTATGTAGAGA
>Ga0209636_10001295_pt1 | contig 25025 bp, 20 predicted proteins | sample DeeMarSWOR152_54_FD_187464 | JGI IMG/M metagenome (GOLD analysis project Ga0209636, IMG submission 187464) | Marine sediment microbial communities from White Oak River estuary, North Carolina - WOR-1-52-54 (SPAdes) (version 2) | ecosystem: Environmental > Aquatic > Marine > Intertidal zone >...
AAACCCGCGATTCTCGGAGTTTTATAGACGTCACGTTCAGGTCCCAAAGCCCGCAACACTTGGGCCATCGACTCAGCCGGAGACAAACCTAAACGCATTTTGCTGTAAATCATGTCTAGGTGGGATCCGTTGGCTACCAGCGCCGAGGCGTTGTTGAAAACTTGGAGGCATGTGTAAGTGAGAAGGGGATTTTTCCTAGTTTCTGTTTCATGACGGGAAAGCGGGACTACGTGTGCAGTTTTCGTTTCGGTGTTCAACTGAATTTTGCGGTTTGGGAAACTTCGACTCGCCAGCCTGTATGCTGCAACCGATCCGCCGCTTTTAGCCGCGCCAACTAGGAGAAGCCTACCAACATACAAGCATATTCCTTCTCCGCGTTTCATTTTCGGTGTACGTCCATGGGTGCGCCTTCCTTTTTATATCCGACGCTAAATTGTAAGGCATATACGAACAAAGAAGGATTACAGAAGTTCAATTATGCTGCGAATTCGTCTGTCCATTCCGGGGGTTCTGGGGGGTCATTTGCTAGGAGTTCGATCCATTCTTCGTCTGTCAGCCGCTGGCTCATAGGGTGAGTGAACTCGAAGTAGTTGTAGGCTGGCCCAGCAGACGCATAAAGATTCCCTTCAGCATCGGAATAAACTACTATTAGAATGTTGAACTTTCCTAAGGCTTCTTCGAGCACCTTCCCTGTGTTGGCATCCGTATGAACATCAGCCACTATGGTTGCTTTCTGTGTTTTCTCAGTAGCCACATCTAAGATTGCAGCAAATTCCTTAGCGGCTTCCCTGATCGCATTCTGAGTATCTTGAGACAAGTCCTTTCCCTCAAGCTCCAAAATTGAAGCATTCAGGAACAGTCTTAGAATTCCTCTGAATCTTGAAAGGCTTTCTTCAATGTCTTCTGAGAGAATTTGGAGTCCGTTTAAACCGTTCAATGTCATGTTCAAGAGACTTGCTAGGCGAAGGTAGGTTTGAGGGTAGGGTTCTACATATGCTGTAGTGGGACGCGGCGTGGGAGGTAGCCCTATACCGAGAGGCGTGTAGGATTGTTTTGCATAAAGAATGGTGTCGTGTCTCAGCTCAGTCCAGCTTCCAGTGAAAGTCTGAAGTTTTTCATGACTCCACGCATTATTGGTCATAAAGGTTGGATAGTTCGAGTTAACGGTTTTCAAGGTCGTGTTTAGAGTATAGAGCCAACTCCAGTAAAGGTTCCTCGTCCAGTTCATGATACTTAAGGTTTGAAATTCCTGCCTCAACTTGTTTACCTGAACCGTATAATTAAGGTATTGAGCTTCGGTTTCGTTGAGAATTTCCTCAGCTACCTCAGAGCCCAGAACCGCTGGCACATCGAGGCTTTTGGGAAAAAGCCTAGGGTTAGCCCAGGTGCCGACCTGTGGATAAACCAGCTGCTGGAACATATAGGAGTCAGGAATGAACCTTTGCCCCATAAAGCGTAGGCCAGCCGTTTCCGCCAATATTCTCTCAAGTTCATCCCCTTGAGGCATCCAAGGATAGGTTTCAGCATAAGTTCCCAGAATGTTGGCTCTATTTCTCTGAAGCACATCCTCAACAATTTCATCCACCGTATTATCGCTGTAAAGCTGCTCCGAATCATTAATGGAAAGCTCTTCCAACACTGATAGATAGTCTTCAAAGGTCAGGTCATCTGATGCACCTACAAAGAACTTCGTGACCTCGTACACTCTTTCCCAACCATTGTAGACATTTGTGTTATGAACCATCCACGTGAGTAGAACTGCCGCTCTAGTCTGCGTTCTGACCCGATTTATGTCTATTTGTAGAAGAGGATTAGGCACCAAAGCAAACCGCATTCTGCCGAGCCACATCATGGTTTTGAAATATGCCTTCAATCTTTCGTTTTCAGTGTAGTGCCCCCGAGGAACGTACTGCGAATAATCCTCCATGTATCCGAAGATGGGGCTATTACTGAAGCCTGCATGGGCGGCGATTAATGCCAACTCTTGTGTAGCTTCAGGAGTTGTTGGAGAGAATTCTGAATTGATTAGGGCGTAGGCAACCTCGAGATACATGAAGTTTAGTTTTGCAGGTTGTTCAAGGGGCGTTCCGGCGTAAGTCTGCATCTCCGTTCCAGCTTCTGTAAGCAATGTCCTTACGGTGTTGTTCATTATGTCGATCAGTTCGTTCATTTCAGCTCTCTTCAAGGTCTCATCGAACAGAACATGGTAGGCGTGGAGGACCGCGTCGGTGGTGACCAACAAAGGCAAGTTGTTATCTATCAGGTATTCATAAAAAGCGCTTAACTTTTCAAACTGGTTCACTCTTAAAACCACAAAGCCGTTTTCTGAAAGAAGCTTCTCCTGCTCAGGAGTTATCCCAAAACGGCTTTTGAGATCAGCATAACCCTCCACATTTCCAAGATCAACAGGCAAACTATACTGAGACGCATTAACTTCAATCTTCATCTCAGGTATAACCGCTGCAAAAGCGCCTCTACCTATCTCTCCACCAGCATAAAAAAGGGTAAAGGGTCCAGTTGGCCAAGTAGGTCCTCCAGGCGTGTATGTGGGAATACCGCCGAAATTCCATAGGATGCCGCCTAACACCCCTCCGATTATGAAGGCAACTAAACCGGTGCAGAGAAGTTTTCTCTTGTTCACGTAAAGATTGAGGTTAAGGAATTTCAAGGTAAATCACAATTAAAAATAGGGTGAAAAGTGGCTCTTAATACTAAGCTTTTGAACACCCTGTTCAAACTTTTTGAACACCCCTTTTGAGGCTTCGATATTGGTTGTAGGCTTCGAAAAAGAAGGCTGAAATGCTGAGAATACTGACAGCCAGGACCGTTAGGTCTCGGAAATTCCACTCAAAGGGCCAAAGTATCAAGTACACCACCAAGATGCCGGAGACTAAGGCGCCGTAGAAAACGAGCCTCGGAATCAGCTTTCCCCTCAATAAAACAAAGCTTCTCAAGGCTTCTATACCTTCTGTCTCCTCCACCACGTACCTTCCGTCCCGAGTTTGATTTATGACCTTTAAGCTGAGGAGTTTGTTAATGTGATATTGAGCCAAACTCGGGCTGGAGAGGTTCAGACCCCTCCAAACCTCCCTTACTCCCACGGGTTCTCTAGAGGTTAAGATGTAAAGATACACCTCCCAAGTGGTCCCAGAAAGATATCCTCTGCCTGACTCAACCTCGCCTATAATTAAATCCCCAAAGAAAATAAGTGGGTTAAGTCTAAATAACTTTCTGGGCAAAAAACCTAATACAAGAACAAACTACCCTCAACCACAGGTGAACGTAAGGCTTCCTGTCGGTGGCTGCAGCGAACGCGCTACCCACCGATAGGTTTACAGAACCAAGATTAGAAAGGTTTATAAAATTCTGTGAGGGTCATAATGCTGTCGAGAACGCCGACTTCCATGAAAAATTTTGTTCAATGCAAATGAGTGTGCTCGTCTTGTCTGTTAGAAAAATGTGTTCTCCCGGATGTAAATTGTTCCGATGCGGAAAACACGCTGTTGTGCCTCGCGGAAACACCTTCTGGTGCAGATGGACTGAAGAAGAATGCAACGTAGCGAACTGCACATATGCCGCATGCACAAAAAGACGGTTGTTGCCCAACGGCATTTGCGGAGAGACCATAAAGCGGAAAACCGTCGACATAAAACCCGAAGAAGAAATAGTGCCCACTGTGAAACTTCGAGGAAAAGCCCTGCGGAAAATAGGCGAGAGAGAAATATTCTAAAACCAAAGCCACAAAAGATTGTTCACACTGTTTCGGTGCAATAGGATATCGGAGAGTGGAAATCTTTGAATATGCTCAACTTATTCAAAAACAGACGCAGCATCCACGAGTATTCGCCCAAACAAGTTACAAACAACATCCTCTACCAGATTTTTGAAGTTGCCAGATGGGCGCCCTCAGCCCACAACGCTCAACCTTGGCGGTTCATATTCATCAGGGACCCGGCTACAAAGCGAAAACTGGCTGAAGCTATGGCGAACCGCTGGAACCAAGACATGAGAAAAAACGGTGTCTCGCATATGAATCGTGAAAGCCTCACCAAAGCTTCAATTGAACGGTTTACAAACGCGCCGATCCTCGTCATCGCATGCCTAACCATGGAAGACATGGACGCATACCCTGACAGACGGAGACAAAAAATCGAACATGCCCTAGCGGTTCAAAGTGTAGCTGCAGCCATCGAAAACATGCTTTTAGCGGCTCACGTTCAAGGCTTAGGCGCTTGCTGGTTCTGCGCCCCGCTTTTCTGTCAGGACGAAGTCAGAAGAGTGCTGGGTATCCCGCGGTCTGTTGACCCTCAAGCGCTGATAACCCTTGGATACGCAACTAGTGAACCCGAACCTCCGCCTAGAAAGCCTTTAAGGAACATGGTTTACCAAAACCGATGGGGTGAATGAGAATTTGATTACTGTGCTTGCTGGAGGGGTTGGAGCCGCACGTTTTCTTCAAGGATTGGTTAAGATCATGCCTCCGGAAAAGGTAACCGTTATCGTGAACACGGGCGACGACATCGAGCTCTACGGTTTACATATATCGCCGGACATCGACATAATCGCTTACACTTTGGCGGGAATCGTGGACGAAGAAAAGGGTTGGGGAATCCGCGGGGACACGTTCAACTGTCTTGAAACCCTCTCAAAATACGGGCATAAAACATGGTTCAAACTGGGCGACAGGGACTTAGCCACCCACATCCAAAGAACCAACCTTCTGAAAAGCGGGTTCACACTTTCTGAAGCCACAGCTGAAATCTGCCAACGCTTAGGCGTGATACCTAAAATTCTCCCAATGACGAATGACAAGTTTGAAACCAGAATCGTGACAGATAAAGGCACAATGCACTTTCAGGAATACCTCGTTAAAAGAGGCGCCCAAGACCGAGTAAACGGAGTGCTGTTCAACGGCGCAGAAAAAGCTAAGCCCGCCCCAGAAGCCCTCGAGTCGATTTTAAACGCGGACTCCATAATCATCTGTCCCAGCAACCCCATCGTAAGCATAGGCACCATTCTCGCAGTGAAGGGTGTCAAAAACGCGTTGAAGCAAACTGAAGCTAATGTTGTTGCAGTTAGCCCCATCGTGGGCGGGCGGCCGATCAAAGGACCAGCGGACAAGCTTATGCACGGTTTAGGTCTGGAGGTTTCTGCGTATTCTGTGGCCAAACTCTACTGCGAGTTTCTCGACGTTTTCGTGATTGATCAGGTTGATCGCCGTGAGAAGAAGCGAATCGAAGGGCTGGGGTTAAACGTGGTTGCAACAAACACCATTATGAAAAACCTAGAGGACAAGGTGCATCTAGCTCGGGTGACTTTAAAGGCTGTTCAGCCAGAATGGCTTACTTAGTGGGAACTCGTTTTACAACTGGCGGCCGTATTTTTTTGAGCACGCGGTATCCGCAGTAAGTGCATTTAACTCTGCCGCCCCGCATCTCAAGCTCCTCAGTCCTCACTTGAGCGTGGCACCTCACGCACTCATACACAAGTCCGCCCGTTTTCTCCTCAGACATCGCTGTCCCTCGAAACTTTGTTAAAATAGTTTATCCGGCATTTAAACATTTCAGTCATTAGCGGGAGTCAAATCTGTTGTTTTTGATTATGGAGTTTCAATAACAACTGCGCACGCATGTAGGTCGTCCTTTACAGTCTCTATAAGAAACAATTGTTGCCTGTTCGTGATAAATGATTCGCCTACATTAGTCTGTTTTAAACTTCGTTTTAGACGTGACCAAACATATTTTTAAGGATTCAAGCGCTAATATCGTAGGAAAGAAGAGTGTCCCCGTGTGATGCTAAGTGTCTCCTCATATAGCCTTTCTTTTTAGTCAAGTTCTAACGATTCCGCCAAGCTGGACTAATAATAGAGAATATTATGCCTCGTTTGAACTCCTACGAAGGGGACACAAAATCACATGGGTAACACGAATACCTTCTAAACAGGTTAGCCCTAAAGAAAAAATAATAGTATTAAATTTGGGGAGAGGCAAATCCAAAGTAGGTTTTTCAATTCTTTCTTTCTTTCATCTTTATCGCTTTCTGCTCAAAAGTAAAGTGGACATTGTATGGATTTGTGGCTATTATTCTAGGTCTATCTTAAACCTGCTTCTACTGATGTGCATTTTAAAGTTTTTGCGAAAGAAAATCATTTATGACCCAATTGACCCAATTATAATATATAAAATAGCCTCTTCTGAATTAAAGGAAGATACCCTCAAAGAAAGAATGTTAAGATTTCTCATGCGCAGAATTTATCAGTTCGCTGATTTGGTCCTTGCTGTCACGGAAGAAATGAAGGAAATACTAGTTAGAAGAGGTGTTGACGGTAAGAAAATTCATGCCGTTTATTGTGGAACAGATAAAACTAGATTCAATCTTTCGGTTGATGGTAGCAGCATTAGAAAAGAATTCGGTCTTGAATCTAAGTTTGTTATAGGGTGGATTGGTTCGATGTCTCCCTTTAAGGGTGTATCTGAAATCGTTATCCCCCTAATTAAACGCCTTAAGCTCAGCGTTCCTGAAGCCTTTTTTTTAATCGGAGGACGCGGACCTTTACAGGAAGAATTTGTTAAACTTAAGAAAGATGACCTTGAGGCTCCCTTCATTTATTTGGGGACGATACCGTATGATCTTACTCCTCTCTACACAAATGCATTCGATTTGTACATAATACCTTTAAACACGCAATTTGAATTCACTAGAAGTGTTCTTCCAGCAAAACTTTTTGATGCATTAGCAACCGGAACACCTACTCTTGTTACGTTAACACCAGCAACCCAAAGATTATCCAGAACGTTCCAAAGTATGACTCTGGTAGAAGACAACCCCGAAGCCTTCGAAAAAGCCATCGTCAAAATCAAAAAAGATTATGAGAAAATCAAATTATTGGCAATTCAGGATGCAAAAAAAATGGATGCGTATACGGCTCAAAATTCTGGCGATAGAGTCTCAGATTTGATTGAAAGGTTATTAAGCATCTAATCAGCCTAAAGTATTCTAAAAGTAAGAATCGCGGAAGACACACATAAAAGAATTTGATAAAGGGAAATGATAAAAATTATGACTTGGTCTATTATTTCAGCAATCTTTTTTAAAAAGAGTAGTTATGCGTTAAATGGAGGCTGTGACAGACGAAGCCAAAAATCACTGTTTATCAACCCACGTTTATTCATCCTTCAGCCCAGATAGGTGAAGGAACCAAAATTGGAGCCTTTTGCGACATAGGACAAGACGTTAAAATCGGCAGAAACTGCAATTAAGGACCTTTAAACCACTTTTATGGTAACCTCACTGTTTCAGAGTGTTTATGCGCTAACCAAAAAATGAAACGGCCAAACCAAGGGAAGAGTTGCGATAAATCAACCCGCCCGAACCAACGACCTGGTCGCATCTCTAAACCAGCAGACCAAAAACGGACGACCTCAAAACCACATTCCCAAAATAAGCTTTCGAGTGAAACAATGACGCAAAAGTGTCTTGACCAATCCACTAATTGGTACCTCCTATCTTTTTCATAAAATATTAAATAAACTTAGAATAAACTGAATCCAGTATTAAGGCTAACTCCTTTGTTAAGTTGTCCCGTGAAAATTTGTTCAATTTTTCAGAATTTACTTTTACCTTAATATCTTTGTGTTTCAGAACTTTGTAGAGTGTTTCCTGTATTGAGTGCATGTTTGGCTCAGCAGTTTCGCCGGCTTTCATTTTATGGATAAGCCGTGAAACTTGGTCATTTGAATTCGCAAGGTTCAGAATGAATTTTCCAGCGGCTAAGTATTCGTAAACTTTCGTCGTTATGTTGTCGCCGAAGCCGGGTATCAACAATAAGACATCAGCACCCATCATAAGACTGATTGTTTCATTGTAAGTCTTAACGCCCAAATAATGGACATTAGGCAAATTCAATTCATTAATAATTCTTCTGGCAGCACTCGCCAAATAACCCATGAGAATTAACTGAAAATCGTCTGCTGAAACACGTTTTTCCTGAATCAAGCAATTTGCTGCCCTCAAAAATAATTCGAACTCTCTTAATTTATTGCCATAAATGGATCCCGCATGTAAAATTGTGAAGGTGCTGAATTTGTGCGGCTTTGCTTCAACAAAATCTTCTGGATCGTAACCGTTAGGAATCACAGAAATGTCTGAGCCTTTGAGAAACGGAAAAATCCCCATTAGACGTTTCTTATCCTTTTCGGCAACCAACACTACGGCGTCAGCCTCTTTTAAGACCCACTCCTCCATTCTTTTCTCCAAATTATAATGGATTTTTGAGGGATACGAAACATAAGTGTTGTCTATCCACGGGTCTCTGAAATCAACTATCAACGGTTTATTACACATTCTCTTCAGAAAAGTTGCTATAAGAAGCGCAGTTGGTGAAGGACTCGTTGCATATATAGCGTCAATCTTTTCTTTTTCGATAATTTTCTTCCCAACAAAAACGGAGTGGAGGAACCAGCCGACAGCATCGTCTGGCACGATGAACCATTTGGCATTAGCCCCTAGTCTTCTCAGCCCCTTAGCCGCCCACGCTAACGGGAAGCCCCAACTTCTGTAGACCTTAACCCCCTTCAGTTTATCCCTCGTAAATTGATGGTCAAGCTTGTAAGTTAGAGGACCAGGATGTTTTATCGTCAATATTATCGGCTTCCACCCAAACTGGAGCAAGTATTTAGCAAATTTCAGAGCTCTAAGGACCCCGACGCTGACCATTGGCGGAAAGTGATAAGCTATCATCAAAACTTTTTTCATGACCGCCCCTCTGATGGCACTGTTCCACGCCTCAAGGCAGACAGTTTAGCTGATTTCTCAATTATGTCAGCCCTTGTATCACTCGGTCCATTTGATTTCTGGTCATTGTAGGAAATATTGGCAAGGACAAAACTTCTCTGTATACTCTTTCTACAACTGGGAACTCTCCAAGCTTGTCGCCTAGTATTCTCTTGTAAAATGTAAAAAGATGCAACGGTGTGTAGTGCACGCTAAGCCCTATTCCCTTTTTTGACAGTTTCTTAAATAATGCATCTCGGTTTATGCCAAATTTCTCCTCTATGACTCTGATGACGTAAAGATGATATAGATGAGTTCTGTCTTTCTTTGCATAGGGCGAGATGATCCCACCCTTTTTCTTAAGCTTGTCAGTATAATAACGGGCAGCCTCTATTCTTCGTTTGTTAATGTCTTCTATCCTCTTTAATTGCGATATGCCCAACGCCGCTTGCGCCTCACTCAGCCTGTAGTTATAGCCTAAATCAACCACGTCATAATACCACGCGGTTTCCCTCTCTCTATCCGCTGCGGTCTTCGTCATGCCGTGCTCCCTTAAAATCCTTATTTTCCTAGCTGTGTCCTCATCATCTGTTGTAACCATTCCTCCCTCAAGCGTGGTTATAATCTTAGTTGGATAAAAACTGAAACACCCAATTACGCCTAAACCACCAGTTTTTTGTCCCGCGTATTCTGCTCCCAAAGAGTGGGCACAATCCTCCACAACATGCAACCCGTGATCCTCAGCGATTTCTGTTATTTCCTTCATGTCACACGGTTGCCCACCATAATGAACAACGATTATTGCTCTGGTCTTGTTTGTTATCCTGTTTACTATGTCCATTGGAGAAATGTTAAACGTCCTTTCGTCAATGTCGGCAAAAACAGGTTTCGCCCCGCAGAAAAGCGCCGCATTTGCTGTTGCAGCAAACGTGAAAACAGGAGTTATAACCTCATCTCCGGGACCTATGTTCAGTGCCCTCATAGCGAGATGTAAAGCAGCTGTGCCACTGTCCACCGAAACCGCATGTTTAACTCCCACGTAGCTTGCAACCATCTGCTCTAATTCTATTGCCTTAGGCCCACCCGTAAGCCAACGAGAACTCAACGCTTCAAGCACCGCTTCCTTATCTTCCTTGGTAATCCACGGTACAAAGAAGGGAACATCCGTCTTCATTCCTGTATTCTCCTTTTATAGAATACACGAAGCGGTCCTTTAATTTGATTTCTAAACTCTATAAGCCTAATGCAACCAGCCTATCCGGGTTTAGCCCATTCTTCAAATCTATAGCTCTTATACCAATCAATAAACTCAGCTAAGCCTTTTTCAAGCGTATACTTAGGAGTCCACCCTAAAACCTTCTTGGCTTTCGAATAGTCTGCAATCAGCCTTTCAACCTCTCCGGGTCTCGGTGCTACGTGAACAGGTTTTATTTTTCCCTTTTTGCCGCTTAATTCAATTATTTTGTTTGCTAGATCTAGGATTTTGACCTCCCTTCCAGTTCCAAAGTTAATTGGTTCCTTCAGCGGTTTATCATAGTTCAAAACCATGTCATAAGCTCTAACCAGATCCTTCACGTACGTATAATCCCTTGTCTGCGTTCCATCGCCGTAAATTATTGGAGGCATATTACTGAGAGTGCGTCTCGTAAAGATGGATATGGCTCCGCCGTATCCGAAGTCCTTTTGTTTAGGTCCAAAGGTGTTGAAGGGTCTCATAATGCAGACGTTTAAACCGTATGCTTGGATGTATGCGTGGCACATTCTGTCCGCGGCTATTTTGCTGGCTCCGTAGGGATGAGGTGCATTCAAAGGATGGTTTTCGTTTATTGGAACCTGTTGAGCAGAACCATATACTTCGCTTGTGGAGGTATGGATTACCTTTTCGACATCGTATCTTCTTGCCAACTCCAAGATGTTGAGGGTGCCGAAAACATTGATGTCATAGGTCAGCTTTGGCTCGATGATGGATCTATCTACATGAATTTGTGCTGCTAAGTGAATTATCACATCAACACTTGGCATTGTCTTCTCCAAAAGATCGTGGTCCCGAATGTCGCCGTAAATTAACTTGAAGTTCCTGTAAGTCAGTAATCCGCGGATGTTTCCTGAGTTGCTGTTCATAAAGTTGTCTAGGCAGAGCACAGTGTGGTCTTCAGACACATACTTACTGCATAAATAACTTCCGATGAAACCTGCCCCTCCAGTTATTAACATCTTCATTTTCTTTTTTCCCACCGTGTATTAGAGGTCTCCTACTCTACTCATTTATTTTTCGTAGTTAAAGGATGAATATGCGGGATGAAAGACTTTTTTGGTTTCCGATGTCACAACATCCATGTAATAAACGGATACTTTAAAAAAGCTTACTGATGCCTTTTCTGTGAAGAATCTGGAATGTCAATAATTTTCAAGGATTACAACAATTCCTCGTAAACTTCCATAATTCTTTTCACAATTTTTTTAGGGTTATTGTGCTCTTTCACGTAAAGATATTGAAGTTCTGCAATTTTTCTTCGGGAGCTTAAGTCTATTAATTTCTCCATCCCGCTGAGAACACCCTGTGCAGTTGGTTCAATGGGTATCGTTGGTGGAACGAGAGGCACAGAACCATAGGAGTACACGCCTTCTTTGATATACTGAATCAAGGGCCGCCCAACAGCCATGGCCTCTAAACTACAAGTGCTGAGGTATCCAATGTTGAGGTCGCTAACTACGATGTCCGCTTTCTCGTAGAGGGCGGGCATCTGTTCATGGGAGACGGGTTTGATGAGTTCTATGTTTTTTATTTTGCAGTTTTGAATAAGTCGTTTTAAGGAGGCATCCCCGCTGTTCACCATCACAAGCTTACTGTTAGGATGGCTTCTTTCAAATTCGCCAAAGGCGCGGATTAGTTTGTCGGTTCCTCTGATGGTCCTCATGTAGGGACTGAATATGGTTAACTCGCCATTTTCTTCTATAGGCTGTCTACTAAATAATTCGAAGTCAACAGGAATCGGGATGCATTCAACGTCAGAAGCATGTTCCTTGGCATCGTCTAAAACATCGGGGGCATCCAATAAAACTTTACTCGCATGCTTGAGATCATATCTTACTATCCAGCCCCACTTCCAGTCGTAAAGGGCGCTTCGACAGTCGCTTCCGTGGGCATGAACTATTACGGGCTCCTTTTTGGTTTTTAAGGTAATATAAGAATCTTGAAGGGCATAGTGAACATGGTATAAATCGGCTTTTGTCCTCAAAATTTTCCAAGCGATCCCGAAGGTTTTGTCCCAAAGCCCTCTTGTTCGTTTGATGTGTTTTGTCTCAATTTCTTCAGGGAAGTATCGTAACAAAGTTTCGCCCACGTAAGCGCAGTCGTTAACCATGCATACCTTCAATCTTCAGGCCTCTAGTAACTTATTTACAATTCCCGCGCGACTATGAAAGCTACTTTTTTGCACTTCATCACTGACTTGAAATACTTAACGGTTATCTATTAACCTTATCGCAGAACCCGCTATCTCTGATCGACTTCGTGCGATTTCCGATTAAGAACCTAACTTTAGCTTATGCAATTAAGAGGTAAGAATATTTATTATGTTGAAATTCGCTTATTCTTGATGGCGTCTCAACTAAAGAAAAACATGCCGTTCTCGGGGTTCAGATGGATGAAAATAGATGTGGCGGTTTGCACCTATCAAAGCGAAAGATACCTTGACGAATGCCTAACGAGCGTCGAGAAATCCGTTCCTATAAACAAGTTAATCGTCGTGGACCATTATTCAACTGACAAAACAATAGAGATAGCAAAAAAACACAACGCTGAGATTCACTTCGAAAACGTAGGGCTAGGTCAAGCAAGGCAAATAGCCATCGACCACGTCGAAACGCCCATCTTCATGTTTCTGGATTCTGACGTGGTTTTTTTCAGTTATGATTGGTTCGAGAAAGCAATTTCACTCATAGGACAGGAAAAAAACGGGAAAAAGATCGGCGCAGTTGTTGTTTTCACGCCCGTGATACATAACCCGCAAAGACAAAAATACGCTGATTTTTGGTGGAAGGTGTTTCCATGGAAGAAGAAAATCGGCTTTCTACCTCAATCTACACTTTACCTAAAAGAAGCAATCAATGGAGTTAAGATACCCGCTATCCTCGGTTCATACGAGCAAGTGTACATTGAATCTTATATGCGAAAACGGGGATACACGTATGCCCCAATAGAAGTGAAAGGTAGACACTATTACGATTTCCCAGATAAAAAGGGAGCTTGGATGGGCGCAGGGCACAGATTATTCTTTGGCGTTAAACCTTTACCGCGTCTTCTGATTAGGAGAATCTTAACCGCTCCGTTGAAAGCCGTTCCGCCTGCGTTCGCCATGAAGGATCCACGCATTATTTTATGGAACAGCCGTTACTGGCTAGGATACCTCAAAGGATGGTTGCACCCTGAAGAACACACAAAGATGAAAAGGTAACTGCACAAAGGTTGTAAGGAAGTGTTTATATCCTTCTTACATAGGAAAAAGTTGATGGAAACGTCTTTTTTTACAAAATGCATATCAGAAGAGTATTTTACACAAAGTTTTTCTATTATCTTGAAATTATTGGTCATCTGAAGGAAGTAAAAAAATGCTCTCAAACTACAACGTTGTTTTCATTGTTGTCGATGCGCTTAGAGCCAGGAATCTTAGCTGCTATGGGTACAACAAACAAACCTCACCCAACATCGATTTCATAGCAAAGAAAGGTGTACTGTTTGAAAATGCTTTCTCTTGTAACAACATAACTGACTCTTCTATTACGACAATTTTTTCTGGAAAATATCCAATAAGCCACGGGGTGATACGCCATGGTCCAAAGCTTCAACAGGAAGAACTTAGAAATATAAACGAAATAGCCTTTCTACAAGAAATTCTGAAGTCCCATGGCTATACCACATTGGCTGTGGACTGGCTAAAGAGATGGCACAAAAAAGGTTACGACATTTATTATGACACATTTCACGGGCAACGCGATCCAGCAAGGGCGAAATATACATACAAATATAAAATGCTGAAAGCCAGTGCCGGCGTACTGCGATTTTTTAAAATGGGCAGAATCGTAAGAAAAAGCAAGAGGATGCTAAAGTACGGCTGTAAAGCTGGTGCCGTCACCAACATAGCCACTAACCTAATAAAAAACGCTCCCAATAATTTCTTCATGTTTATTCATTACTGGGATACCCACACATTCTATGACCCCCCAAAATCCTACGTCAAAAAGTTTTACCAAAACACAGAAGAGTCGAACAACCAGAGCATAGAAAGGATGCTCAGTTGCATCAGAAATGAAGCAAAGAGAGCCGCTTTCGAAAAGCGTCTAAAAAACGTGCCAAACTTAAGCTACATAATTGCCCAATATGACGGTGCAATCGCCTTCGCTGATCACCAAATAGGGAAACTTGTCCAAACACTTGAACAAAATGACGAATTAGACGAAACTTTTATCATTTTGACATCGGACCACGGCGAAAGCCTAACCGAACACGACATATTCTTCGATCATCACGGCCTATACGACGTAAGTATACATATACCCCTCATTATAAAGGGTCCAAACCTCCCTGAAGACAGAAGAGTTAAAGGTCTTGTCCAACACACTGACATAGTCCCAACCATCTTAGATATTTTGAATGTTTCTGTTTCAGATGAAAAAGCCTTTGACGGCAAAAGTTTAATGCCCCTAATCAATGGCGAAAAAAAGGAAATACATTCAGCTATATTCGCTGAGGAAGCATACCATGAGCGGAAAAGAGCAATCAGAACCACAAGATACAAGTACATCGAGGCGCTTTCAAAAGAAGGAGCCGTGTGCGGATACTGTAAACGGGTCCACGGGGGTTTAGAGGAACTTTACGACTTAAGTAAAGATGCTGAAGAAACACAAAACATTTTGGAAAAAGAGTCGAAAACAGCGAATATACTTAAAAATAGGCTAAATGAATGGATAAAATCATTTAAAGAAATCAAAGTAAAAGAGGGCTTTTACAAGCCTTCCTCTGAAGAAGAAAAAGAAGTGGTAGAAAGACTAAGAAAACTAGGTTACTTTTAATACCATAATCGACGCTGAAGCATACATATGCGAACTGAATGGAGAGGGAGTGCTAAGTGTCAAATGGTATTCGCCCGGTGACGCGTGTTGCCCGCGGCGCCACTTACGTATTTGTTCAGAGCATCCTCTCCAATCTTCTTGGAACGATTTACTTAGTCGTATTGCTTTGGGCTATTCCACCGCCCCCTGAACATCCAGACATGGGTATATACGCCATCCTAACCATTATACAGACTCTAATTGCGGTTTTTGGCGCATTCGCCTTAGGTACAGCTTCAACGAAATATATCGCCCAATACGTTGCTGAAGGGCAGCCTGAAAAGGCGCGATCCGTCGTCACTCGCGTTCTGCAGATCGACCTAGTGACATCTGGCGTTTTAACTTTGGTGCTATTCCTATTATCTGGGTTCTTTTCCGTGATGTTAAATGTTCCAACATGGGCTTCGCTGTTTCAAATTCTTGCCCTATCTTCCTTTTTAACGGTTCTTAGGCCACACATCGCTGGTTTTCTTCAGGGTCTGCAGAAAATTCGGGAAGTGGCATTTCTAAACTTGTTGTATGAGATTGTGCAAAAATCCTCTAGTATTTACATGCTTTACGCGGGTTTGGGGCTGTTTAGCGTTGTCTACGGCTGGTTAATAGGCCTCGCGGCTTTCTCTCTGGCAGGTTTGATCTTAACTCAAAAGTTTCTTGGAATAATTGAAAAACCTCATCCAATACGACCGCTAATGGGCTTCTCGTCTCCTCTTTACGTTTCTAACATTCTCGGGTTCTTCTCGGGTTACACGGATCAATTTTTAACTTTACCCTTTTTGGGGGTGGCGATCCTCGGTTTTTATCATGTGGCAGCTCGAGCGGCTGTTATCGCCGGTCTTATTTCGACCTCAATTATAACCGCCCTCTTTCCTCAACTTTCAGAACTACATACAAGAGGGGGAAAGGATGCTCTGGCGAGGGCCTTTCGAGTTTCAACGCGTTCGGTGCTGGTTAGTTTTCCAGTGATACTCGGACTCGTGGCTGTAGCTAAACCCGTGTTTCTGCTGGTGAATGCAGATTACTTACCAGCCGTTGCGCCCTTGATTGTGATTTGTTTTTCGGCGCTTGTAGGAGCCGTAGGGGTCGCCGTCCACCCGACGCTGTTGACGTTGGAACGTACCAAAACGGTTCTTGGGCTAAGCGTAATTTCTATAATGATAAACACGTTCGCATCTTATTCCTCCTTGGCATATCTTAACTTAGGCATGACAGGACCCGCTTGGGCTAGGATTTTCTCCACCCTCGCAAGCGTTGGATTAGGAGCTTACGTCTTGAAGAAAACCCTAGATGCGACGTTTGACAAGGAGGCACTTTGGAAGGGTTTAACAGCCTCTGTTCTAATGGTGACTGTGGTAATGTTGGTGGAAGAACTGATTTTTGATGCGAATATGCTTCTTTATCTGCTTCTGTTCTATATTGCCGTCGGCATAATTGTTTACTTCGTTTCCTTAATCGCCCTTAAGACAATAAAGAAAAGTGACATTGAAAGGGTCCGCGACTATCTTCCAGGCAAGTTTAAAGGCTTAGCCTCTTGGCTAGACCGTTTTGCAGTTCCAGACTGAATTCTAAACTCTCTGGAGGTTTAAGTGATAAAGAGAACCCTCAAAACTTTTCTCGCTGGTAAGCTTGACCCGCAAGAGCTCCAGCTTCTTTACCGCTCTTTTGATGTTATCGGCGACATCGCGGTTATTCGAGTGCCCGAGGCTCTGAGGAAAAAAAACAGGATTGTTGCCGAGGCTGTTATGCAGGCTAACAAGCAGGTGAAAACGGTTATGCTTCAGGTCAGTCCGGTTTCCGACGAGTTCCGCTTGCGCAAGCTGAAGTGGGTTGCAGGTGAAAGGAGAACCGAAACCGTTCACAAGGAGCATGGTTGCGTTTTCAAGGTTGACCCCGCAAAATGTTATTTTTCGCCTCGTTTATCCTATGAGAGGATGAGGATCGCCCGGCAGGTTCAGCCCAGTGAGGTGGTTGTTAACATGTTCGCCGGCGTAGGTTGCTTCTCGATTGTTATCGCCAAGAACAGCCAAGCCAAAGTCTATTCAATTGACCTCAACCCCGACGCAGTTCATTTTATGCTTGAAAACGTCCTTTTAAACCGGGTTCACAGCCGTGTAGCAGTTATCCGAGGGGACGCGAAATCGATTGTACAGAAAAGCCTTCGGAACTGTGCGGATCGGGTGCTCATGCCTCTGCCTGAAAAAGCCTACGAGTATCTTGATTATGCTCTTCTCGCTCTGAAACCCGCTGGAGGATGCATTCACTATTACGCGTTTGAACATGCTAGAAAACCTGAAGACCCCGTGGAAAAGGTTAAGGCAAAAGTAACCGAGAAACTGCGAAGCCTCAATTTTGACTTTGATTTTCCCTCGCAACGAATCGTTAGGGGAACGGGCCCAAACTGGGTTCAGGTTGCATTAGACATACAGGCGAGGCCTTGAGTGGAAATCTCTTGTCTAGCAAGCGAGCTTGTTGTTGAAGCTGCTTTAAGGGCTTAGTTGTTCAGCCAGCCTGCGAGTGAGGCAGCTGCGAACGCTGTGTCGAATATGGTGTCCATGCCGCTGAGTCCAGTTTGTCCCCAGCCCCAGTCACTCGGATTGCTGAGGTCTCCTTGAGTGTTTATCACCCAGTCAACGGCGTTTGCGAGTTCTCCTGTGTATCTTTGCCAGCTTATGTGCGCTCCGAGTTGTTTAGCGAACTCGAAAACCACCAATGTGTCTACGACATCCCGTGTTTGCTTGAATTGGTTGAGATCGTCTAAGTTGTGGGCTCCGACCCACTGCAATCCATGGACTATTGAGCTTTGTAGTTGGCGGTTCCAACCTGCGCTGAATTCACCGGCTTTCACAAGCGTTTGGAACCTCAGCAGGGCGATTAAGCATTCGGTAGTTGGATATGGTCGCGGTGCCTGTCCTTGCATTTGTTGAACCCAGGAGGACCATGAACCTCGGTTGTTTTTCCAGCCTCCCGTCTTTTCCTGTGTCTCCAGTATGTAGTTTACTCCTGCTTCGATGGCTTCGTCCATTCCGTTGACTTGTAGTCCGTTTAGCTTGGCGAGACAAAGCGTTGATGTGGTTACTCCTGTGATTAATGTGTCGCTTTGCTGAAGCAGGAAGGGTGAAAAGCCCCAAACTCCTTCACTGTTTCGTGCACCTACTATCCAGTTTAGCGCGTCTGCTACGCGGTAAATGTATGTCTGAGCTTTTTCCGGTACCACGAAGGGGGAGGCGAACATTAAGCCCATGGTGCCCATGTAGGTGCTTACGAGGTTCGGTAGACCTTGGAACTCTTTGCTGGCGATTATGTATTCCCATGACCATGATCCGTCGCTGTTTTGGTTTTCAACCAGCCAGTCAGCTGCAGTCTCGATCAGTGGGGCTGTGCCTGGAACATTGGCGAAGGCGAAGCCTATAATTGCCATAGCGGTATCCATTGTTGAGCTGTGGGGATAGGGTAATCCGTAGTCGTTGAGGGTTATGCCCCAGCCTCCGTCGAGGAGCCCTTCTATTGACTCGTAGTATTCTTGGCCGAAGGATGTCCAGAATGGGCTGTTTTCTTGGTTTTGAACTGAGGCTAGCCACGTTACGCCCCGGGTTACGGCGTCCGGTATTTGCTGTTGGGTTGGTGTTCGGGCGGCGGCTGTTGTCGGTGCTGCTGTGAAGGCGATTATAAGAAAGAGTGTCGTTACTGTCAGTTTTACGTGGTTTCTTTTCATTAACTTCACTGTACATATTAGGGTCAGGAGACTAGATAGGGGTTGTGTAACTCGCTGTTGACAGAAGTCGGTCCTATTTCGCAGTCTGCCTTTCAGGTTTGTATCGTTGTTATGGTAGAATGTTATGTAACACTGTGCCATTTTTCGTGGTCTCGGCTTGGCGATAAATCTTTTATAGCTTATGTGATGTAACAGTAGCATCGGTTTAGCGGGGAGGGAACAGCTATAAAACGTAAGCTTATGGATATTTTGGCTTGTCCCATCGACAAGTATTATCCTCTTGAGTTGCATGTTTTCGAGGAGAAGGATGAAATCGTGGAGGGCGTCATTATCTGTCCGAAGTGTTTGCGTTGGTATCCCATCCGAGATGAGATTCCGGAGATGCTGCCTGATGAATTGCGCGAAGAAAAAAATGAATTGCCCTTCCTACAAAAATGGAAAACAAAAATGCCCAAAAACATCCTCTCCGAAGGAAAACCCTACAACCTAAAAGGAAAACTTTGATTTATTTCAATTTGATTGTTTTGTGTTTTTGTGCTGATTTCAGTGCTGCTTCTGCTATTTGGAGTGCTTTTAGACCGTCGACGCCTGTAACCCGTGTTTCCTTGTCATGTATTATGCATTCTATGAAGTGTTGAAGTTCCAGTTTGAGTGGTTCTTGCCATTCGTGTCTAGGTGTTAGGCTTTGTCCCGCCGTCTCCACTGTGATCTTCTGGGTGATGTAATCCACGTTGATTATGGCTTCGCTACCCGTAACCGATAGGCTCCTAACCTTGTAGGGCGTCAACCAGTTCGCCTCGATAAACGCGGTTTTGCCCCCGTCAAAAGTCAGCATAATCTGCGCGTAGTCCTCAAACCGCCTATGCCGAAGGCTCCCGACCATAGCGTAAACAGCCACAGGGTCCCCAGAGAATAAATATCGCATAATATCCAAATCGTGAATCGCCGTGTCCTTCACAATGCCAACATCCCCGATCCGCTCAGGCCACTGAGAAACCCTTCGAGCGGTAGCTGAAACAGGCGAGCCGATTTTCCCCTCATCAATGGCATCCTTAACCTGCTTCACGCCTGGATTAAACCGCTCTATGAAACCAGTCATCAACCGCCGCTGTTCCTTCTCAGCTAAATCCACAATCTGCCGAGCCTGCCTAACCGTGTCCGCTATAGGCTTCTCCACCAGCAAGTGCTTTCCAGCCTTCAACGCCTTCGTCGCCTCCCTAGCGTGCATAGTGGTCCAAGTGCAAATGCTTACAGCCTCCACGTCGTTCCGCTTTAACAGTCGCCCGCTTCCCTTGTAGGCTTTAACGCCAAAGCGCTTAGCCGCACTGCGGGCTCTCTCTTGATTTATGTCGCAGACAGCCACAAGCTCGGCGTTAGGCAGCTCGCTGAACACTCTGGCGTGATTCGCGCCCCAAAAACCCACGCCGATAACAGCCACGCCCAACTTATCCATGCAAGTTAAACGCTCCTAAAGGTCCTTTCTATGCTGAAGTAAGGATGTTTTAACAAAGATAAGGATTTAGGATCAAACGGACAAAGATACCGACTGATAATCTGTATTCCCGCTTCATAACCCTTTTTTCTTCAGCAGACTAAACATTCTCTCGAAAATATGTCCAAAATGGATATATCCAAACTGGACATTGGGGGATAAAAACTTTGAGCATTGGAAACCGCTTGAGGTCAGCAGAAGCGAAGGTTGCGAGAAACCTTCTCGACGTAGTGATTCTAGCCTTTCTAGAAGAAGGCCCTCTGCATGGGTATAAGATCAACGCCAGATTCCGCAAAGCCTTCGGACATGGTCTCAGCGCCAGCACCATCTACCCGCTTCTTTACACGCTGGAGGAGAGGGGCTACATCGAAGGCGAATGGACAGGAAACTCCAGAAGGAAAAGGAGAGTTTACAGCATAACCCAGAAGGGAAGAGACCGCCTCACCTCAACCTACTACGTGCTGGCTAGACTGACAAAAATGATTGAAAGAACCTTCATTAAAGAAGAGGAACGCCCAGAAAGAGGCGTAACCCTCCCCTAACAAACCTCAAAAGCACTATTTTCTCTGCAATCCCCGCCCTAAACCACGATAAACGAATCCGGCTTTTTCAGCCTTCTCCGGGTCTATGACGTGTCCCATGTCCACTATGGCAGCGGGCTTTTTCACCAAGAACCTCATTTTCTTCAAGTTTAACCGCTTGAACTTCTCATGTCCTACGAGAATTATTAGGCAATCAGCGCCCTCAACAGTTTTTGTCCACGTTTCCTCAGCCGGAAAACCGAACCCCCGCATCTCCCTAAAAGAAAAATAAGGATCATACACGCGGACTTTCACACCCCTCTTACGCAACATTCTCACAAACTCCAACGCTGAAGACCCCTGAATCACCTTCGCATTCGAACGACAAGAAACCCCGAAAACCACAACCACCGCCCTGTTCAAAGTCTTCCCACACCGCCGCAAAGCACCCCTCGTCAAGCGGAGCGCATAACCTAACATTTCATCATTCACTTTCCTCGCAAGCTCCACCATGCGAAGCCTAGCGTTCACGTCCTCCGCCTCATTAACAAGAACATAAGAGTCCTTAGAGCGAGAACCGCCAACAACGCCCGGAAAAAGCAGGCGGCAATCGGGCTGCGTGTTTACCGCTTTCACAGCCTCCCTGAAGTCTATTCCAGTCTTTTCACAGAATAAAGCAAACTCATTCGCCAAAGCCATGTTAACATCATACTGCACATTTTCAAACAACCTAACAGCCTCAGCCGTCTTCACATTCCGCACCTCAACCACTCCACCCTTCGCCACCGTGTCCAAAACGAGACAGGCAACCTTCAAACTCTGCTCATCAATCGCCCCCACAACTTGCGGATACGAGACGATGTCTTGCAAGACCTGCCCCGGATTAGCCCGCACTGGGGTGTACGCCAAACCGAAATCAGCTCCCGCCTTCAAACCAGATGCGTTCTCCAAAGTCTCTTTAACCAAAGTTTCAGTTATTCCCAGACCCACCGTGCTCCCGCAGATAATTAATGATCCTGAACGCATACCCATACCAACCTCCCTGCACACCCTCTCAACCGCCGTGTAATTCGGTTTTTTCTTCCGATCCAGAGGTGTAGGCGCAATCAACAGTATGACGTCGCTCTTTGAAGCTGCCGCTCTAACGTCGTTTGTCGCTGTGAGACTGCCATCCTTCACATGCTTCTTTACAAGCGCATCAAGCCCAGTTTCAACAAAAGGCGCTTTGCCTCTACTTATCAGATTGACAACATGCTGGTTGGCGTCAACACCCATTACCCTAAACCCAGCGTCAGCGAAGAGACAAGCCAGAGGTAAACCCGTCCGCCCGCAACCCACAACGTTGATCACGTATTCTCCCCGTTTTTCAGGCGCCAAACCCTCTTTCCCAACTGTCATAATCAAGGACATGTCTGTTCAGCCCTTCTCCAAAAGTGCTCATACCCTAAATAATATAGCGGATATCTCCTTTAGGTTTTGCCACTTCCCGGTTACGCGATGCGTTTACTTTCATTCTCCTCTGTCCCCTCCATGGGTTGACGCTGCGGCGATCGTTTTAAATGCCTCAAAAAGCCAAGGCTAACGCTAGGGATGTTTCAATGAAGCGTTCAGCGGAGCAGTGTAGGAACCCTTGGAACCGAAAGTGCAAAAACACAAAAATCGAAGTCTACATCTACCACAAGGGAAATCGATTGCCCATATGCGGAGACTGCTGGTCTGAAATCGTAGAAAAAGACCTGATGAGGTGAAACCCTTGGGAAAAGTTAACCTAAATTCAGCTCGGCTGTTCATTGGGCGCCACGTAAACCTCCATCTTAAAGACGGTTCTGTGATCGTCAACGTTCTCATAGCCAACGTAAAACGAAAAAGTCACAGAAAAAAAATCGCTGTTTTTTATGGTGCATCCGCAAGAAAAGTTTCAGCAGTTCCTCTGAAGGAAATTGATTGGGCAGAACCCTTAAACCCTGCTCTTTTTTCTTAAAACTTCAAAATTGGGGTTAAAACCATATGAGTTATGAGGAAGGGTTCGAAGACGCTGTGGAGCTCTGCATGGAGGAGGCTGAGAGGGCGCCGGATAAAGAAGATGTGGTCCAACGGTTAAAGTATATTTTAGGTCTCGTGAAGGAGCATAAATTTGAGAGGATAAAGCGGATGTTGGGTTCCCTCAAGTAAGCCTCTTTTTAGTTTAAATCATGTTCTGTTTGTTCAATACATTTTAAAAACCTCACATTATATAGAATATTTAACTGGAGATCGAAAAGGTTGAAAGCTGTTATTCTCGCCGGAGGATACGGAAAAAGACTTCGACCCTTAACGAACGATAGGCCGAAACCGCTCCTTGAAGTGGCTGGTAAACCTATACTCGCCTGGCAGGTTGAGTGGCTGAAGAAAAGCGGGGTCAACGAAATGATGCTTTGCGTGGGGTATTTGAAAGAGAAAATAATTGAGCATGTTGGAGGCGGGAACCGGTTTGGGCTTAAGGTCGGTTATGTGGTTGAGGAAGAACCTTTGGGCACCGGCGGGGCTCTTAAAAACACCGAAGCCTTTCTGAAAAGTGAAGAAGCCTTTTTGGTTGTCAACGGAGACATCATAACTAACTTGGACCCGGCGAGGATGGCGGATGAGGTTAAAGGTTACGCTGGAGTGATCGCGCTCGTTCCTCTTAAGTCGCCTTATGGAATAGTTGATACGGATGATGATGGTTTCGCTCGCCAGTTTAGAGAGAAACCCGTGCTTTTCGAGTATTGGGTCAACGCAGGCGTATACTGCTTTACACCCGAGATTTTCGATTATCTGCCTAAAAAGGGCAACATAGAAACCACAACTTTTCCTAAACTGGCTGAAAAAAGCAAAATAAAAGCCCTAAAGTACAAAGACGTGTTTTGGAACGCCATAGATACTCACAAGGACATTGAGGAAGCGGAAGCAAGTATAAAACAATATAAAGCCGATAAATAATCGCGGTTAGAAAACAGAATGTGTGCGGCCCTTTTAGTTTTTGCAAAAGACCTTTAAGAAAGAAGCTTACACACTTCTAGCCTAAATAGGAGCCAAAAGAGGGCAGTGTTAGAGTTAAACAGGCACACCGATCCGGAGATGGGTCAAGAGACCGGTATGACTGTGCATAGGCTCCGAACCCGTTTGGGAAACGAGGAATTCGAGTGGAGGCGACGCAGGATGGATGGAAGTGATGGTGATGACCCTTCGGAACAAGTTAACCAAGTTGTGGTCATGTTTAGGTCAGTCGGTTCTATCGCTTTCCTTCAACTTGGGCGGCATACTCGCTGGGTCGCTTCTGGTCTTATATTTTAACGTTTTTTCCCTCGCCTCATGGGCGCTTGTTGTTTTTCCTGGGATTCTAAGCATGAGAGGGGCTATAGGGGGGTTATTCTGTGGGCGGTTGAGCACGGCTCTTCACGTAGGAACAGTTAAGCCCAGTTACACAAAAAACACGGATACTTTTTACTCGCTTCTGTCTGCGACTGTCACGTTGACGTTTGAAAGTAGCATTATGCTGGGGGCTATTGCATCTTTTTTTGGGATATTTCTCTGGTCTGCGACTGTCTCAAACGTGTTTTCTTTACTGGCTGTGATTATTTCGACCATGGGGCTTTCGATTTTCCTCATTTCGCCCATAACCGTGGGGGTTTCGTTTTTGGCTTTCAAGCATGGTCTGGACCCCGACATAATCGTGTATCCTATAATATCCACTGTGGCTGACATTCTCATCACGGTTTGTTATGTCTTAGCGTTGAACGTTTTCTTTATGTCGTCTCAACTGGCGCGTTACCTAATGGGGATTTTTTGCTTTGTTTTCTTTTTCATCGTGCTTTATGGTCTGATCAAAAATTTTAGAAAAAAGGAGTATATGAAGACCATTAAGGAGTTCTTTCTCACCCTTGTTCTAGTGGCTTTTATCGTCAACGTAACCGGCTTGTTCCTCGGCAGAATAGAAGAAAAACTTGCGGAAAGGCAAATTGTGGGTGACAAACAGGCAATTTATCGGGTGTATCCTGCGTTGATCGATACTGTAGGCGATGTGGGATCAATCGTGGGGTCCACTGCCACTACGAAGCTTGCTTTGGGTTTGATTGGTTCCTCTTTTTCTTCGATTAAGCGGCATCTGCCGGAGATAGGGGGCGCTTGGGCGGCGTCGCTTATTATGTTCACTTTATACTCTTTGATTTCGTCCTTCGCGGGGGGAATATTTACGGCGGGGGCTTTCATGAAGTTCACTGTGCAGCTCTTAGCCACCAACATCTTAGCTGTCTCATTTATGGTTCTCATCTCGTATGCGGTGGCTATATTCACGTATAAACGAGGTTGGGACCCGGATAACTTTGTGATTCCTATTGAGAGTTCCTTGGCGGATGGCATCACAACGGTTTCGTTGCTTGCGATGCTGACCCTGATCGTCTAG
>Ga0209636_10001296_pt1 | contig 25012 bp, 15 predicted proteins | sample DeeMarSWOR152_54_FD_187464 | JGI IMG/M metagenome (GOLD analysis project Ga0209636, IMG submission 187464) | Marine sediment microbial communities from White Oak River estuary, North Carolina - WOR-1-52-54 (SPAdes) (version 2) | ecosystem: Environmental > Aquatic > Marine > Intertidal zone >...
GTGGATTAACATGAGGGCGATTGCCGGCGACTGGCGGGCAATCATCGCTAAGGGCGACAGTGCCTGGAGGATTTCCAACTACCAGAGTTCCCAAAGAATGCACTTTGCGTTCGAGGATGGGTCCAGAGGATGGCAGGCCGCGAACTCGGACAGCGAGGTGCCATTGAACGAATGGCACCACGTCTGTGGAACGTATGATCTCCAGAACGGCGGCCGCATCTATATCGATGGACTGCTGGATGGCACGAATCCTGACACCTTGGGGATCACCACTAACGATCAAAACGTGTATATCGGCAATAACTCTGAAAATCCAGACCGCTTCTGGGATGGCCTCATTGATGAGGTCCGGATCTACAACCGAGCCTTGTCTGACCAAGAGGTTCTTTTCCTTGCTGGTATGTAACATCGCCGTTCTTGATTACGGACTAAGCTCTCCTGAATTACAGTTGAGCTAAATGAATTTGCACCTTTTAGGGGCCTATACGAGTTGATTCGGTATAGGCCCCTTGTTTTGGGCAATAGCGTTAGACAAATCCAGGCAATCGGAGCCTGGATAATGATTGTTGAAAAATAGTTGGACGAAATGGCTGGCGCCGTAGCGTTTTCGCGGACTTGGGCTAATACTCGGACACTTTACTATTATTCGCATTCGCACGCATGTGAGTTCCCACATTTCACACCCAGTTCCTACGTCTACTCAATTTCTAAAACCACTACCGATTTTGTTGGAAGTGTCATTTTCAAGATGTTGCCTTTGAGTTCGAATTTGTTAAAAGTCGCGGGCTTTACAGCCTGAGGGTTCTCAAAGGTATTATGAGCTGTCATAGCTTCAGCAGTCAAAACGCGTCCGGAGATTTTCTTGGGCTCGGCACCCTCAAGTGCACAAGCAACTTCGGCGATATTGCCGGGTTCCAGATTGCAGAGCGATATGTGAATCCTGCCCGAATCGTCTTTTGAAGCCGAAACGTTCAACGCCGGTATACTGTCGTTTCCAAACCGATAATAATTGCACTCCAGCTCAATTGGAAGCAATGTGGCGTTTTGATGAACCTTGTACATTTCAAAGACATGATAGGTGGGTGTAACAATCATCTTCTCGCCTTTGGTCAATATCATCGCCTGCAAAACATTGTTAGTCTGAGCGATGTTTGCCATCCGGACACGATAACAGTGCTTGTTGAAAGCGTTGAGGAATATGCCGGCTGAGACTGCATCCCGGATGGTATTTTGCTGGTATAAGAAGCTTGGATTCGTGCCGGGTTCGGCATCCCACCACGTACCCCACTCATCTACGAGCAGACCGATATGTCCGCGCGGATCGAACCGGTCCATGATTTCGATATTATTCTCCAGTAATGGGTAGATAGTCAGCGTGTTCTTCATAAGTGCAAACCATTCCGCCTCGTCGAACTTCGTCGCACTACCTTTGCGAGTCCAGTTGCCCGTTCCCCGGACATAGTGATGAAGACTAATTGCATCCATGTTTCGATGAGCACGTTCCATAACGGTTCTTATCCATGGGTAGTTCTCGCTGCCGGGCCCGCATGCAACTTTTACAATACGGTTGCCGGAGTAGCTGCGCACATAGGTTTGGAAGCGATTGTAGAGACCGGCGTAGGATTCAGGCGACATATTGCCACCACAGCCCCAGTTTTCGTTGCCCACGCCGAAGTACTTTACCCGCCAGGGCTTGTCACGACCATTTATCCGACGAAGATTGGCCATCTCACTGTCCCCGTCGAACGTCATATACTCGACCCAGTCCTGCATTTCCTCGACAGTACCGGATCCAATGTTACCTGCAACATACGCCTCACATCCAAGCTGTTCACACAAATCCAGAAACTCATGGGTGCCGAAGGCATTGGTTTCTGTGACCATGCCCCAGTGCGTGTTAATCATAGTAGGCCGCTTATCTCGTGGGCCGATACCTTCTTTCCAGTGATACTCGTCGGCAAAGCACCCGCCGGGCCAGCGAAGAACCGGGATATTGATTTTCCTTAATGCCGCGACCACATCTTTGCGGATACCGCGGACGTTCGGAATTGGCGAATCCTCACCAACCCAGAAACCCTCATACACACACCGCCCGAGATGCTCAGCAAAATGACCATAGATTTCCGGTGCTATAACGTCCTTGCCCTGATTAACATAAATTACCAACTGATTAACAATCCCTTTCTCAGATGATACTTTCGTCGTTGCCAGCGACACACAAGGTAGCAAAATGACAATGCTCACACATACCAGCTTTTGGAGGCTATCTGAACTCATGATTTTCTCCCAAGAATATATAATGCAATTTCTCTGTTCGGTTGCTCATAGGTTCATAGCGTAAAATTATCAGAATATCTTCAGATTTAGACCTACATCACCAATTATAATGCCGTAGGGACACGATTCGTAAGTTTTAAAATAGCTCTTCTTCTGTAGAAAAACACCCCAACCTACCCTGAGAAGGACAGGCTGGGGTCCAATAGCACTCAACAGATCAATCCTACCAGAAGAAACCCGGAGTATTCCCATAGCGAGGCACTGCAACACCATTTTCAATATCCGGATTGAACGACCTCCACTCCACATGACTATCCAAGAAACCAACGTTTCCACCGTAAGGTTCTTGGTCGCTCTTCAAATGGCTCGTTTGATCGTACACTTGGGATTCACCCCATATACCACCCGGAACCTGGCCGAAATTACGCCCATACTTAGCGTTGCTTTGCGGTACGCCCATTATCGAATCAATACACAACTCTCGAGAGCCTGCTTGCTTCTCCTGTGTTGTCTTTAACCAGATCTTTCGCACGTTATCATTTTTATAGCGTACAATATCCGGCCGATCTCTATTGACAGTCTCAAGTATGAAACAATATCCGGACACAATAAAGTTACTCTCATTCTCGAATCTATTTAATTGTTGATTCCATGTTTTGTTGGCATACATCCAGAACAAGTCATTATACTTTTGATGGTTCCTGTTCGACGGACAGTAGAACATCTCTCGCGTCATGCCGCTCTTAAGCATGAAGTGCACCGTATTGACCGCAACATCCTGCAGCCAGTTTCCAGCCGTCTGAGGCAATGGCAGCTTCGTATCGTTTTCACCTGCATACATAGTAAGAGCAAGCAATTGCTGACGAATACGCGATGAGCACGATTGTCGTCTGGCAATTTCTCTGACTTTTCGCAGTGCCGGCATCAGAATGCCCATCAACAACGCAATAATGGCAATCACCACCAAAAGCTCTATTAACGTAAAACCGTGTCTTTTGTCCATGATTAAATCCCGTCTGTTATTTAGAAAGGTTTCTGATACACAATACACCGGTATTATACGCTATCTCGGTCGCAAGTCAATAAAAACCCATTAATCATATTTCGTTTTCTTAGGACCTTATCTGATGGGATGTCGCTTAACTGCGATTTCCTATATAACCTGCTCAGCTAAATCACTAACCGACATGGCGGTCAGAATATCAAGTTTTTCAGTGATTCTTAGCATTATCCAGCTCATGGAGTCACTGCTGCAAGCGTTAAGCGATGAACACGCTCAACGTAATACAAAAAACTACTGGGGCCTATAATAAACTTATCGGTATAGGCCCCAACTGGTGCAAAATCATTTGTGATCCGAGACTGACTACGGCTATTGGCCATAATATCTCACTACGCCACTGATCGACTTGGATATAGCCCTTCAGACCAAAAGTACCGTCCTGATTCTGGTCTTCCTTAATTTCCAATAGCAACGTTACCTACCCGCAAGGTAAAGAATCTCACCCTCAGATAATGCCCGATCATAGATGCGGAATTCATCCAGAGAGCCAAAATAGTAGGCATCCGCAGCATATTGTGACCTGCCCAGATAATTCTCAGTAGTCTCACCGAGGTCAGATGGCAGGGTCGTCGTTGGGCCTTCTGCAACGAGCTTACCATCCTGGTAAAGCATCATAGTCATACTTGCGCTGTCTATCACAGCAGCTACATGGTGCCAGCCTGATAGAAGTGTTGCAGGCGCAGTAATATTCGACTCCGCTGTATTACCAGCTATCGTGATGGCAAATCGCAATTCTCCGGCGGTACCCATTCGTGGTGTAACGAACATATTAATCTGCTCGCTGCTGCCGAAGTCCCAGAGACGCTGCCAGGAACCACCAAGATTGGAGAAATTGGCCCATGTCGACACAGTGATGTCAGTCATCCCAGCAATGGCTGAACCGATTGGCAATCTAACATAGTCACCACTGCCGTCAAACTCCATCGCCATTCCGTAGCCGGTCGGCCCTGAGACATACTGTGGATTGCCCGACGCAGTAGCGTTGTAACCGTTGCCGGAACTGTCCTCGGTATTATTCTCAAAAGCGTAATAAGCCACCAGATTATCGGTGCCGGGGTCAACCGGTTCCGGACCAGGTTCGGGCTCTTCCGGCAGTGACCGATACAGACGAACATCGTCGAAGAACACGTGGCCGGTACCACCGCCAAGTTGAGGATTTGTCTTGTTGCCCATACCGATGGACAACGTTTCGACATTGGCAAGGTTCACACCTTGGTCCACAAATTCCTGCAGGGGGATATTCCATTGGATCCAATCGTTAGCCAAGACTGCTTTCGGGTCATCGTTAGTTACCACCGCATTGCCATTGAGAGCAACATACATCGGCTCAATCGCATTACCTGCATCGCCATAGTAGAACAGCGTCAATGCGACAACCTCATCCTGGGTCCAGTCGGCATTCAGCGTCCTTGTAACCTCAGAGAGCCCTGCACTGTTGTCGTAGAACACGGGCATTGACTGCTCGCCGCCGTGAACAATTGTAGTCTCCATATAATGCTCTCCGATACCAAAAATCGGATTAGGATAACCTGCTGTGGAACCGTTTTTCGGGTCGTCCCAACCATCTATCCACGTTAAATATATAGTGTAGGGCTCGAAGTCATTGTAGTCCTCAAAATCGTCTACGACAACAAAGTTGACGGTTGTAAAGCTCCATACTTCGCCTTTCGCCGGGCTATTTGGATCAAGGCTACTGGCCTCGTCAATGCGCCAGTAATACGTCGTATCATAATCAAGAGGGGCTGCATATTCGTTGGCATCAGTTATGCTTGCCATTGGTACTGTCGCTGAGTTCACGTCGTTGAAGTCGGTCCCGAAGTATAGGTGGTGCTCGTTGTACAGTTCGAAAGTCTCATCGCTGACAATCCCCGGATTCCAGATAAGCTTTTCATTGAGGAACACATCGACCGCACTATAAGCTGGTCTGGGCTCCCAGGCCTGTCTGAAATTATCAACAGTGATGGTACGAATCTCATACGCAGACATGGCGTGGTTGTAGATGCGGAAATCTTCCAAAGAGCCGTTAAAGTATGCATCAGCAACATACTGCGACCTGCCAAGCCAGTTTTGGGTGGTTTCGCCGAGAGTGCTTGGCGAGTATCTGGCAGCAGTGTTCTCAGCAACAAGTTCCCCGTCGAGGTACAGCCTGTGGGCGTTGTGATCTATATCAATCACCACAGCCACATTATGCCACCCGCTGGCCAAAGTGGCCGGTGCTGTTGTCTGATCCTCGTCCGCCCAACTGGTAATTGTAATGGCGAAACGCATCGGGTCGCCCGTTCCGATGCGGGGCGTAAGGAACATGTTGATCTGTTCGCCACTGCCAAAATCCCAGATTCGCTGCCAGGCACCACCGGTATTGGAAAAGTTCGCCCATATTGTAAAAGTGGAGTTAGTCAGCGAACCAATGATTGAACTGATGGGCAAATCCACATAGTCATTGACACCGTCGAATTCCAGTGCACCATCAATCCTGCCGGCTATCCACTGTGGTTCACCATAGATGGTGCCATCGTTGCCGTTACCACTTGAGTCATAAGCAATTGTGCCCTGACCTTCATCGAGCTTCCACCAGCCGACAAGTTCAGCACTGGCCGTGCTCGTCAAAGTCGGGCCCAACACCAAGATAAAAGAAATCAGATAAATAAATTTTCTACACATAATAGTCCTCCTTCAAAATTTAGTTAAAATGAAAACCACGTAAAATAATTTTGAGATTCCCTATACAATATCATACATCTCTCCATCACAATGTTCTTAACCCGATACCACCTCGTTTCTTCAAAACCACCAATTGAAAAATAAAATATTACCACTCCAGAGATCTGGTCTTCGTGTGTTTTTCTGTGTCTTTAGAAAACTTATTAATACACGTGGAAAATTCGCCTGCTTGAAGACGAAAATCCATAGATTCGTGTCTTTGCAGGTACAATTGCCACTACTTGTATTTATAATAGTATTTATACCAAATAGACATCTTGGCGTCAAGAAAAACAGTCAATATTTTCGAAGAAGTTTTTACAATGTTCACCGAATTTCAGAAATCGGTGGCTGATATTTTCATTATTCCTGAGCGCTGTTGGTGATTAAATACGAATCTCCGAGGCTTATTTTTCTGTGGATAACGGCTATATTAATATCCTTCGGCTGAAATTATCTATTACCGGTATCAGATATTACCAGTTCCACTGAACTTTATTCAGATGTTTTGCATCTATCTGCCAAAGTTGGAGCCAGATGTAACGCTTTTTACATCATTGTAGGTGGAGATATGTTACATTGACCATAGACATTCCAGCCCTTAATACTATATGTCCTGTCTGTTGTTACACTCACCGGGGCACATGGACTATCCTGAAAAAGAATTGCCATTGTCGTTGGAAGAATTATCTGTCTTTTCTGGTTATCGCCTGATCGCTCCTTTAATTAGGGTGAGGGAATGTGGCAAAAATGCATAATGAAAGCTTTTTCCTGAAGCATTTATATCGGATTTTTGCATCGTTTTTACTGTCTCTTTGCCAAAGTCATTCATAGCTTTAATGTCCGGCCCATTCACTTCGTAGACCTTAAATTTGCCTGCAAACTGGCCTTCCTGAGAGATTATTTCCGTCGTAATAGCTTCATCCTTATTCCGATTGACAACGCAAATCATGAGTTCTCCGTTATTATACGCGGCTGATACATCGAGATAGGGTACATTCTTCTGAACAGTTGTTGTCTCCCCTAATCCAAGAAAGAATCTCTCAGTGTCATAGGTGTCGCAATCTACAAACACATCCAGTGATGTACCATAAACATTCTGCGAGAACAGTTGCAGAGGATAATAGATAGTCTGCTTGAAAAGCGTTTTTTCATTTGTGAAAATGGGAGCTATCACATTAACCAGTTGGGCCATATTTGCCATTTTCACAATGTCTGCATTTCGAATAAATACATTTAAAAACCCTGCAATCACCAAGGCGTCTTCCAGATTATAGTGCTCCTCTAAAGCGCGCGCTCCTCTCATAGTATCACTGGTTCTGGCGCGATACCATACGTTATACTCATCCCAAGCGATGTATATAGGGTCACGATCGCCGCGGTCTGCTTTGAGCATTTCTTCATAGATCATGCCCTTCACTACCTTGGTGCGTTCTTCACAAACAAGAGGAGTCGCCAGGAAGTTGTAGTAGTTGTTCTCAGGATTACCCACATAGATATGAAGGGCTATGTAATCCACCACATCCCGTAATTCATGTAATATCGTGCTGTTCCAAGCATCAGGATCGGCGTTGGGACGATAGTTTGACGACCCTGCGGCGACCAATTTGATGGCGGGCGAGGTATGCCTCATCAGCTTTGCCGCTTCACGGGCCTTCTTACTGTAGTCTTCGGCATTCAGGTGACCCATTTGCCAAAATCCGTCCATTTCATTTCCAAGGCTCCAGTACTTAATATTATGTGGTTCAGGATATCCATGTTTGCGTCGAAGCTCAGCAAAGTATGGCCCTTCCTTGACGTTGCAGTATTCCACCCAGCGTTGCGCTTCTTCGATAGTGCCGGTACCCATGTTCACTGTAAAATAGGGTTCGGTATCAATCTCTTTGGCAAATTCCATGAATTCGTTAGTTCCGAATTCGTTCGTTTCCAACCTGGCCCAGGCAAGCTCCATTCTTGGTGTCCTTTTAGGACCTACTCCATCCAGCCAGTGGTAGTTGGAGACAAAATTACCTCCCGGATAACGGGTAATAGAGACATTTAGGTCTTTTACCGCCTCCATTACGTCCTTACGAAAACCTTTCTCATCTGCCTGTTCTGAATCGGGTTCAAAAATTCCGCCGTAAACGCACCGACCCAGGTGCTCTACGAAATTCCCGTATATATTTTTATCGATTTCACCGATTGTACGATCTATATCAATTTTTATCCTGGCCTCTGCGTTAGCGCCTCGGGATGACTGGGCCATAAGAGACCCGACAAACACACAGAGCATTGTAAGTACTAAACCTGTCATTTTCTTCGTCTCCATAATCTCTTCTCCTTTTCATGATTGTGAATTCTTCTTTTTAATGTATTGTCATAAACAGTTTGCTTATCCTTCCGGAGCATCGGACTACGGTAGCTCACCGACTCGTGGCCAGCCATTCCCCCACACCATGGTGGATATCTGCAAATAAGACCTGCCGGTCTCCCCATGGTAAGCATGGAACAACAAATAGTCACCACTGGAGTCCTGGAGCACAGCCTGGTGTCCGGGGCCTCGCCAGTTCGGAGTTGTTGCTTCAATTACCAGAGTCCCGCCGCCCTCTGTCATCAGCTTGCCGCTTTTGTCCACATATGGGCCTGTGATATTGCGGGAGCGACCGACTACAATGTTGTATGTGCTTTTTACCCCTCGACAGCAGAAATCGAAGGATACAAATAGGTACCAATAACCATCGTGCCGGATAATGAACGGTGCTTCAATAGCACCTTCGACCGGCGGAGTTTCATGGGAGCCACCTCGTGGACGGCTTGCCAGAGAGTAAAGCGTTGTGTCTGTTGTGGAAAGCTTCCCTGTCTTTGGGTCAATTCGCCTCATCTTAATTCCGCCCCAGAAACTTCCCCAGCAAAGCCACACATTGCGGCTGTCCTGGATGATGAGATTGGCGTCTATGGCATTCCAGTCATCTTTGCCCTCATACGACCTGACGACGAGACCGTGATCGACCCACTTGTAATCGGGGCTGTTCGGATCGAGTGTTTGGTTGGTGGCTAGTCCAATGGCGGAATTATTCCTGCCAAAGGTGGAAACCGAATAGTAAAGATGGTACTTGTCGTTGTAATAGGAGATGTCGGGAGCCCATGCTCCTCTTGTCCCTGGAATCTCTTTTGTAGCCCACTCAGGGAGCCTGTCGAATACATACCCACAGAGAGTCCAGTTGTAGAGGTCCTTCGAGCAACGGATGGGTATAATACCCGATCGCCGCCCGCCACCGGTCGAGAATACGTAGTATGTATCTGCCTGCCTTATGATGACCGGGTCATGTACCCTCAAATCACCCTTAAGCTCGAGAACTTGCGGTTCTGATTGGACTATCGTACTGCGACAGGATTCTACAACTGTAAGAGCTGTGAGCAGCATGATAGAACAGATTATGGCAAATGTTTTTGTGTTGTTTACATTAAAAATGCCCCTGCTTGTTGAGTATTGTCCTTGACTGTTATCTTCTCCTTTAGTGTCTACCATTTTGAAAAATTGTTTCATTACTGCCTTGTATTTCATTTCCTTTGCCCTTGCCATGAATTCTGATTTGGCAAGGTCCTCTTTAAGAGCTATTAGTTTAGCCAGCTTGCTATCCGCTGCCTAAGTTTCTCTTTCTGGGTTCTTCCATTTCACTGCAACCGCATTTGGGCCAGCGACCCGCAAGGTCATTTCTTTTTTAGAAGTCTTCAAATCTTCTCATCCACTCTGGCCACATCGCTAGCATGCATCCACCTGCTTTAGCCCACGGACCGTTTATATTATACTTTCGATGCCACTTCAATGTCCACAACTGCTTAAGCTTTATCCTGCTAACAAAGTAATCTAAAAAAGGTACCGTTCAAAGCCCCTTTGGCTTAGCCCTCCACCCTCGCAAACGCCGGCGTGAGGCTCGCCATCAGTAACGCGATGATGGAAATCACCACCGGAAGCTCTATTAGCGCGAACGCTTTTGCCTATCCATAATAGTACTTCCCTGAGCACCATGCCGTGCTCGGTAATAATAAATGGGGCCCATACTAAATCCATCAATATGGACCCCAAAATAGTGCAAACTAAACGTTAAATATCTTACGACTACGCGCGGGCTCGGCCTCTACGGTCTGTTGGCCAACTACCAGTCCGCAGAGCGTAGTCCTTTATAACAACCATGTTGTCCTGATTCAGGTCTTACTTAATTGACAACAGCAACGTTACTTACCCGCAAGGTAAAGAACCTCACCCTCAGACAATGCACGATTGTAGATGCGAAATTCATCCAGACAGCCAACATAATAGGCATCCGCAGCAAATTGTGACCTGCCCAGATAGTTCTGAGTAGTCTCACCAAGGTCGGATGGCAGGGTCGGCGTTGGGCCTTCTGCAACGAGCTTACCATCCTGGTAAAGCTTCATGGTCATGCTTGCGCTGTCTATCGTGGCGGCTACATGGTGCCAGCTTGATGGAAGCGTTGCAGGCGCGGTAATATTCGTCTCCGCTGTATCATCGGCTGCAATGATGGCAAATCGCAATTGTCCATCGGTACCCATGCGAGGCGTAACGAACATATAGATATCCTCGCTGCTGCCGAAGTCCCAGAGACGCTGCCAGGCACCACCGAGGTTGGAGAAATTGGCCCATGTCGACACAGTGATGTCAGTCATCCCAGCAATGGCTGAACCGATTGGCAATCTGACATAGTCACCACTGCCGTCAAACTCCATCGCAATTCCGTAGCCGGTCGGCCCTGAGACATACTGTGGATTGCCGGACGCAGTAGCATCGTAACCGTTGCCGGAACTGTCATCGGTATTATTCTCAAAAGCGTAATAAGCCACCAGATTATCGGTGCCGGGATCAACCGGTTCCGGACCAGGTTCAGGCTCTTCCGGCAGTGACCGATACAGACGAACATCGTCGAAGAACACATGGCCGGTACCACCACCAGCTTGAGGATTAGCCTTGTTGCCCATACCGATGGACAACGTTTCGACATTGGCAAGGTTCACGCCCTGGTCTGCAAATTCCTGCAGAGGGATATTCCATTGGACCCAATCATTAGCCAAGACTGCTTTCGGGTCATCGTTAGTTACCACCGCATTGCCATTGAGAGCAACATACAGCGGCTCAATTGCATTACTTGCATCGCCATAGTAGAACAGCGTCAAAGCGACAACGTCATCCCGGGTCCAGTCAGCATTCAACGTCCTGGTCACCTCAGAGAGCCCTGCACTGTTGTCGTAGAACACGGGCATTGACTGCTCGCCGCCGTGAACGATTGTAGTCTCCATGTAGTGCTCTCCGATACCAAAAATCGGATTAGGATAACCTGCCGTGGAACCGTTTTTCGGGTCGTCCCATCCATCTATCCACGTTAAATATATAGTGTAGGGGTCGAAGTCGTTGTAATCCTCAAAATCGTCTACGACAATAAAGTTGGCGGTTTTAAAGCTCCGTACCTCGCCTTTCACAGGGCTATTTGGATCAAGACTACTAGCCTCGTCAACGCGCCAGTAATACGTTGTATCGTAATCAAGAGGAGTCGAATACTCGTTCGCATCCGTCATGGTTACTGTAGGTACTGTCGCAGAGTTCACGTCGTTGAAGTCGGTCCCGAAGTATACGTGGTGTTCGTTGTACAGTTCGAATGTCTCATCGCTAACAATTCCCTGATTCCAGATAAGCTTTTGATTGAGGAGCACATCCACTTCACCATCAGCCGGTCTGGGCTTCCAGGCCTGTCTGTAATTCACAACAGCTATGGCGTGAAGATCAATCTCCGACAGTACATGGTTATAGATGCGGAAATCATCCAAAGAACTGTTAAGGTATGGATCAGCGACGTATTGTGACCTGCCGAGCCAGTTTTGGGTGGTTTCGCCCAGGCCACTGATGGAGTTCGTCATATCTTCCATTGAGCCGACAATCTCGCCATCGAGGTACATGACCATAATCCCGGAACTGACACTGACAGTCACCGCTATATGATGCCAGCCGGTGGCCAGTGTGCCCTCGCTTGAACTGAACTCATCCCATATTGAATTGTTGTTCGTAATAGCAACGTGCAATGCGTCAGCAAAGGCTCCGGCGATGGGAGTAACGTATATATAGTTCGATGTCCCTGTGCCAAAATCAATAATCCGCTGCCAGGCACCACCCTCACCTGACCAGTTCACCCATAAAGTGAAGGTGGTTTCTTCCAGGGTGGGGATGAGTGAGCCGATGGGCAAATCGACGTAGTCACCGTCGCCATCGAGTTCCAGCGCTCCATCGAGCCAGCCGGCCACCCACTGAGGGTCACCATAAAGAGTGCCGTCGTTGCCGTTGCCGGACGAATCGGCCGCTACCGCGCCGGATGTCTCATCGAACTTCCACCAGCCGACGAGATTTGGGTCTGCTGCGTTGGCTGCATTTGTCTGAACAAGACCAAGCACCAAATCAAAACAAGTTAAATAAATCAATTTCTTATACATGATAACCCTCCTTATCAAAAAAGTTGAAGTCAGAATAACCGGTAACAATTATTTCTCCTCACTACGTGATAACATATATCCGCCCAGGATATTGTTTTTTTAACCTTTAAAACCTCCTCCTTTCAAAAACCATCGATTAGTGAGTTAAAAATTGAAACTGCGGAGCATACTACTCCACCACTCTTGTTTTATTGTCAATCTTTCGAAGAACTCTTAACAATGATGCAGGAATTTCGACCGCTTGAGGATTATTATCCACAGGTATCCTCCCGCGCAAGCGCAAAAACACCTCTTTATATTTATACCAGACCAGGCACCTTCTCGTCAATAAAAAATTGTGGGATTTTTGAAACGCATTAATTACACTGACAACTTGCTGAAAACAACGAATATGTATGAAGGCTAATGACTTAACAAGTTGTTTTTTGCTTTTAGTAGGCTATTAACCTGCACTCAGAGTGTATTGTGGGATTTTCAGCGTCTCGCCATCCTTAAGCGCCGACTGGTGGGCAATAATACCCGGTACAGTCATAGCAAGTGCTTCATAAATGTTTACAATCGGTTCACGATCCTCAAAGATGGACAAGATGAACTCATTGGCCAAAGGTCCGTGAGAGCCACCGTGTCCGCCAGCGGGCATGCCGGGTGGAAGTGGTGGTCGGGACGTATCAGGAAGTTGTTTTACTGCACCGTAGTATTGGGTACCTTCCATCCATCCTCGCTGACCAAACACGCGACCCCTTTCGACAACGAGCCCGTGGATTCCTTTACACATAAGCATTCGAGATGAACCACCTTCACTGGTTTGGAATAGTGCGACCTCGTCGGTGAACGGATTGTCATACTTGTTGGCCCAAGGTTTGTAGGCCGGGAATCCGGCGTTGAAGCCGACACAAGATACAGAAGTGAATCGCTTGCCGGTCACACCGACGTAGTAGGCCGTGGAGTGTGTAGGATACCACAAAGGTGGCGAGCCGATACGCCAGCCTTTGAAAGATCCAATCGGTTTCGAATGGTAGTGATAATACTCTCCCTCCGAGTAGACAAGTTGCCCGAATCCTCCTGCCTGGTAGATCTGCCGCATTGCATAACAGTCGGCCCGAAAGCTGCTTGTTTCTGCCATCATATACTTCAGACCGGTCTTCTGGACTGTCTCCAATAACTGTTCAGCCTGTTCGATCGATCCAAAGACTGCCGGAACGGCAGTCATCACGTGCTTACCATGCTTGAGTACCTCCATACAGTGTCGAGCGTGGCTTGGTGCATCAGTTGCAACGAACACGGCCTCAATATTTTTATCCTTAACCAACACTTCTAACGATTCGTATGACTTCTCGCAACGACAGGCCTTCATCAGCCCTTTACACCGATCAGGAATCAAATCGCTGACCGCGACGACCTCAACATTTGGGTGGTCCTGGAAACCGAAGGCCGCTCCAAAACGGCATACACCGTAACCGACAATTCCAACGCGCACTTTTCGATCCGAAATAGGTTTCCAGACCCTTCTTTTTTGTCCCTCTTGAGCATTTATCTTTCGCCCAGAGAATCCGCTCGCAAAGGCCCCCAGCGAGATTAGCCCCAGCTTCTCCAAGAAATCGCGCCGATATATATAATTATTTGACATCAACTTGCCTCCTTAAACCGAAATTTCTCACAACCACGATTCGAACTACAATAAGATATTTGATTTTGTCAGATTACTAAATCTATCCAACTTTTCAATGGATTTATGATGAAATTTTTTTAAACGCGGCCTTAAGTAAAAACACACTGTCAAATCGAACTAGCCTATATTGCCCAAGCAGTCGCCCCAGTCACTAATGAAGAGCTCAAAGTCAAATAATGAAAACTCTGTTGCCACAACAATTTTCATTGAAGCATTCCCCACTACGACTTAGCAGCCAGCATTCACTACTTACACGCAATCTTTAACCGCTAACGTTCATTGAAAACGTTGCCAATTTTTGAGATTTTTGTAACACTGTGGCAAGACAGCGTTTATGAAATAGACATTTTCTCAAATCGGCAGATAATGGGTTTTCGGATTGTAGTGCCGTTGTAGGTGCCGAGGCGTGAAAATGAGACTATTTTGGAGGGGGCTTGGTACAAGGCAGCGCACCTGATAGGCTGGTGGGACCGGTTTAATGAATTTCGGTATATCTTGTCGACGATAGGAGGCTGATCATTCCGGCTTTTCCTGAAAAAGCGAGCAAGGACAAGAAAGTTGTTTAGGGAATTTCAACTGACAATAAACGGAATTTCTTTTCCGCATCTTGGACACCTTTTGTCTTCACCCAGCTTGTTTTTGTGGATAGTAAATCCAGTTCTACTTACCAACTCTTCTCCACAATCGGGACAATAAGTATTTTCATATTTATGTCCAAGGACATTACCTACATAGATGTATAACAGCTCTCTTTCTTTTCCTATAAGGTAGGCTTTTTCTAAGCTGCTCAGAGGTGTAGGAGGCCTATCAAACTTGTAAGCGGGAAAGTATCTTGATATGTGCCAAGGAGTTTCTGGCCCAACTTCCTTTTTAATTCTTTCTGCTATTTCATTAAGACAGCTTTCATTATCATTGATTCCTGGTATGACTAAAGTAGTCAATTCGATATGAGCCCCTTTTTCTTTTATCGTTCTTACGTTTTGCCATACTTTTTCTATATCTGCGTTGCAGTACTGTTTGTACGTTTCTGTGTCACCTTTAATATCAACATTGAAGGCGTGTGCTCCTTTTTCCAATAACAGATCTATTGCTTCAGAACTGAAGTATCCATTAGTTACTACTGTATTGTACAGCCCCTCTCTTTTTGCTAATTCAAAAACATCAACTGCATATTCCAGAAACGTCGCGGGCTCTGAGAAGCTCATGCTTGTCCCCTTGCAGTTATTTTTTTTAGCTATTGTGACAAGTTCATAAGGGCTCAAGATTTTTGACCGGGATTCTTTGTTTCCAGGTGGTGTTTTACTTATGTCATAATTTTGGCACCAAGGGCAGGTAAAAATACAAGACCAACTTCCTACAGTAAGAAAAACGCTCCCGGGATAGAAATGATAAAACGGCTTCTTTTCTGCTGGGTTAATGCTTAGAGAAGAAATCAGTCCGTACTCCAAAGAGTAGAGTATACCGCCCTTGTTTTCTCGCGTTTTACAAAATCCCGTTGTTCCTGGTGAAATGACGCATTCTCTATTGCAGGTTTTACATCTAACATTATCATGCTCGAGCTTTTCGTATAAATAGGCTTCCTTTTGTGTTTGCATAAATCTCACCATTTAGTTTCAGTGCTTACCTTCGTCAGCATCTTTTGACCAAACAAGCAAGTAAATAAATGATTTAGTAGTCGATGCCAATAGTATCCAACACCCGATATAACAGCTTCTGTACCATTCAGCTCAAATGGTCTTCTATTGCTTTTGGACGGACAGAACAGCCAGAGCCGATGAGCGGTTCGGCGGGAAGAAGGTTTTTGGGCAAAATGTTATGAATGTGAAAAAATACGAGCTAATAGATAGGCACTATTTCATACCTCTTCTATCCAGTTTTGAATCGTATCTTCTTCCTTTCTTACCCTTTATTTTAGACTTTGTGGAAGCGGGCTTTGGTTTTATTTGCGTCAATTTATATTGTCGATTATCTATTTTCCTCATATATTCGCTTTCTTCGTTCATAAACAAAAACCATTTAAATTATACTGCTGAAGATGAGCATCCTCCAGGAAGTTTTTGCTCTGCCCAACTATCACCTCGACATGAAATGGCCATTGAGATATCATCGTGTCAGTTGTTTCTGCAACGCTGATTCGCCTGACCGCTCATTCACCTGTTGACTTCGAAAGGGTTCCAAGAAGACCGGTGTTGGCATCGGATTGTTGAGTCACTTGCCTTACCATTTCCAGTCGTCGAACCTTCTAAGGTTTGCATCTCCCTCAAGTATGCCTAACGTAATAATCGCAAACGTGAAAACTCTCGTGCCCGGCTCTAAATGACCCCCCAACGCTTTCTCCTCATCTGAAAATGTGATATGTGCGTGAATCCTACTATCAATCACATAGCCGTTTACGTTTAGCAGATCCTGAGGCCCCTCAGCTTTGAAAAATATGTTTTTCGTTGGAAAGGTAGTGTTGTCCAGAGCGTTGACATGATAACTGGTCAATGAACCGATGCCGCTTAAGATAACAGCGTTCTTGATTCCCTCTTTCTTTACTGCTTTTTTCAAACCATCAAGAAGATCTGTGCCATTTTTAAGTCGTACAATGGCGATTCTGTTGAAATTGCTATTAATATAGTGAATCGCTGGCGTCGATGGACTCGAGTCGGAATTGTTTATTGCACTCTGCCTCATACTACTACTGTTATTCTCAAGTTGAGTGTTACAACCATAAGGCCCCAGCACAATCACAACAGATACTAATAGCAAAAACCTGTTTTCTTCATCTTATCTCCTAATAAAATTGAATTCTAAATTTCCTCGCCAGTTGAGAAGTATCTATTCTGGATTTATGTATTTTTTGTAGAGTCAACTTCTTTCAAAGCTATGATCAACCATTTCGGTACATTGTTCGTCCCCTTATGATATCGAGTCTGTCTGTCCTACGCAATATACCGGTTCGCCTGTCGGTGAGTGAATAACCGGGAGAGCGGTTCGGACTGGAGTTGATACAGATGGAAAAGAAGATTAAGTCAGACGCTAAAGAAGAAGGCATCTCAACAGACTTAAGCCTATACCATTTCTGCTAACGGGAAACAGTCACTAAGTAACTTTGAGATTGATCTGTTGTTGAGCGTAAGCTATCACTCAGTCGACAATCTTGTAGACCGTATCACCTTTTCTTACCCGCTCAGGCACCTTCACTCCGACAGAGTCTCCGGCTTCAGCCTCTTCAACTGGCACATTGTCAATCTGCATTGAGTCAACATTCAACTCAAGATCGGTAGTATGACCCTTAATGCGAATCTTGTCCCCCAGTTTTAAAGCTGCGGTTAACTCGATAGCGGCTACCACAGGTCGGGCAAAGAAATCTGATACATTTCCAATTATCTCGTCAGACATTTGCATATCTCCAGTAGGTTCTAATTGCTTCTTTTTACGTTAAATATACACCATTTGATATTATAACTAATTCCCTCTTGAGAGCAAACAAAGGGATTGTGTGTTGCGGATTTTCTGGAGAAGCGGACCGGGAGACATAGTCTGTTTCTCTAAAGCGGCTCTTCGGTTTTGGAGCTTTTTAATTGCTGAGGATGATTGTGAAAAACAACGGAAAACTCTCGGCAGAGATATCCCAATTAAATCAATCAGAAAAGAATTATGGAAAGATGGGACTGAGCAAGCAAAGCCTATCTGCAGAAATTGCGCAAAAATGGTTTGGTTTTCTCAGGTAAACTGGATAAGATTATGAAATAGATGATGAGAACCTTTTTTCGGAAGAATCTCCCGGGTAAATGCTTGCTATGTTCGTAGGAAAGAAGGCAATGTTGTATGGATAAGTGCGGATGACCTCAGAAGGAAATTAGGTCATTACACAAAACAATAAGGAGTGAGACAAACCATGGACCTACAGATTAACCGCCGTGTTTTTTTAAAGACAACAGCACTTGCTGGTCTTGGTATGCTGATTTTGGAGAACAGCCACTCAGCCTATAGTTACGAAGCAAACGAAAAGCTTAATATTGCTCTCATTGGTGTCGGTGGGCGCGGCAGGTGGTTTGTGGGCACAATTCCGAAATTGGGCACCAACGTTGTTGCCATGTGCGACGTCAATGACAAAAAGGCCGAGCTATCGTTCAAGGAGATCCCGCAGGCCAGTAAGTTCCACGACTTTCGCAAGATGCTCGACGAGATGAATAAAGACATCGACGCGGTCGTGGTCGCAACCCCAGACCACACACACGCGGTCGCTACTGCCGCGGCGATCCAGGCCGGCAAGGGCGTTTATTGTGAAAAGCCTTTGACGCACAATATCAAGGAGGCGAGGACGCTCCGCGAGCTTGCGACCAAGTACAAGGTCGCCACACAGATGGGTAATCAGGGCACGTCCAGCGAGGCTTTTCGCAGAGCGGTTGAACTGGTTCAGGGAGGCGTCATTGGTGATGTCCGCGAAGTACATGCCTGGAACACCGGCGGCGGGCCGGGTAATCAGCCCATTCCAACCGACGAGCATCCTGTACCTGAGTATTTGCATTGGGACTTGTGGCTTGGACCGGCTAAGTATCGGCGGTACAATTCGCGCTGGGTTGACTGGTGGCACGGCTGGCGGGATTTCGGCACGGGGCAGTTGGGCAACTGGGCCTCACACACGATGAATCTGCCCTTCAAGGCTCTGCGGCTCAATACACTCTGGAATCGGCAATCCGGCTTGTCGGCCAAACATCTGGTGAGACTTGAGCCGGAGGTCTCCGGCGTGCACAAACACACCTTTCCAAAGTGGGAGATAATCCACTATGATTTTCCCGCGAGGGGCGACATTCCGCCAGTGAGAATCAACTGGTACAATGGCCCGGGCCAGGCGCCGGGACCGAGGGTCATGATAGAGCAGCTTTTGGGAAGACCGCTGGATTGGGGTGACGCCGGTGAGAAGAAATGGCAGGACCATGCCGGTTGCCTTCTTGTGGGCAGCAAGGGGATGATTCACTCAACCGGACACAACATGTCCTTTACGTTGCTGCCCGAGGAAAAGTTCAAGGACTTTGAAGGGCCGCCCCGTACACTGCCTCGCTCGAGAGGCCATGAGTGGGAGTGGCTGCAGGCCTGCAGGGGCGGGCCGGCCGCCATGTCTAACTTCGACTACGCGGCTCCATTGGCTGAGTTTGTACTATTGGGTAACGTTGCAACATTAGTCGGTGAAACAATCGAGTTCGACCCGCTCGCGATGAAGGTTGTCAATAACCCGCAGGCAAACGCGGCCCTTGAGCGGGAATATCGACAGGGCTGGTCCTTGTAAGGGTAGCTGCCAAATAGCCTGTGTTTGCCGGTTAAATCAAACACATTATACAAAGGAGATTTGAGGTATGTTTGCTGGGCGTTTTCTGAAGGTTGTCTATGTGGCGTTGTTGCTGGGAGTTTGTGCAGTAGCTATTGGTCAGACTACCAAGCAGCAGGCAGAACGAATCAAAGCAGCCGCACCGGATAAAGCAAGCGTGAAGCCGAAAAAGCCCCGGCGAGTGCTCATCTGGATCACGCCGCCGCACTTGATGGAAAAAGACCCGCACAAGGGCTATTGCATCCCCTACGGCACGGCTGCGTTCGAGATGCTCGGTCGGAAAAGCGGTGCGTTTGAGCCGGTCGTGAGCGGAGACTTGGCCATGTATCTGCCGGAGAGCATAAGGCAGTTCGATGCTATCGTAATGAACAACAGCTCCGGTCTCTGGATCACGCCGACAGATACGGACATGTCTAAGAAGGTGTTCAAGAAGCACGGGGCAAACAAGGCCGCAGTTGAACAGGTCTTGCGCAAGAGCTTGCTTGATTACGTATCCAACGGCGGAGGCATCATGGCGATTCACTTCGCCATCGGTGCCAATCGGCACTGGCCCCAGTTCCAGCAACTGCTCGGTGCCACCTTCACGGGGCATCCTTGGAACGAAGAGGTCGGCATTACGGTGGAGGAGCCGGGACATCCTCTGTTGGCGGCGTTTAGCGGAAAGGATTTCCGGCTTGCGGACGAGATCTACCAGTATGGTGACCCATATGACCGCAGAAAAGTGCGCGTGCTGCTTTCGCTCGATCCAGAACGGACAAACATGGGGGTGAAGTGGATCAACCGGGAGGACAACGATTTCGCTTTGGCCTGGGTGAAGTCTCATGGCCAGGGCCGAATCTTTTACACCTCCTTCGGTCATCGGACCGAGCTTTTCTGGAATCCGAGACTGCTCCAGTTCTACCTCGATGCCATCCAGTTCGCGACAGGTGATTTGGAGGCGCCGACCGCTCCGCGGCCGGACCGTCCAGTCAAGCGAACGCCTGGGCCGACGCCGCCAGAGGTCAGGATCGCCAGGATGAGGGCAAGGAAAGTGCCACCGCCGACGGAACAGCAGATTCAACAGATCGAAGCTGCTGCTCCCGATAAAGCGCCGGCCAAGCCGGCGAAGCCGCGCAAGGTCCTCATCTGGGGCCACACATGGACTCACCCGCCGAATTCTTACGCCGAGAAGGCGCTGGAAATCCTCGGCCGCAAAACCGGTGCCTTTCAAGCTGTCGTCAGCGATGACCCGCGCCTGTTGCTGGGCGATCGTCTGCCGCAGTTCGATGCTCTGGTGATGAATAATATCCACGAGCGTGACCCATTTCTGCCCGAGGATTTCGCCCAGCGCACAGAGGAACAGAAAACCGCGGCGCGGAAATTCGACCAGGCTGTGAAACAAAGCATCCTGGATTATGTCCGCGGCGGCAAAGGCATCGTGGGTATCCATGCCGCCACTGCTGCTTTTCAAGACTGGCCCGAGTACGGCGAGATGATGGGCGGCTACTATGGGGGGCACATTTACCAGGAGGTGGCCATAAAGCTGGACGACCCACAGCACCCTGTAAATGCCTGCTTTGCAGGCAAACCGTGGCACATCAACGACGAGATTTACATCTTCCGCGAGCCCTATTCACGCCAGAGACTCCATGTCCTGCTCAGCCTCGACCTCGATCGGATGGCCGATCCAGGAAAGCGGTCTGACAAGGATTACGCCGTCTCTTGGATCCATAGCTATGGCCACGGACGCGTTTTTTACACTACCCTGGGCCACGCCGCCGAGACTTACTGGAACCCGCTCTTTCTCCAGCACGTGCTGGCTGGAATTCAATTCGCAATCGATGATTTGCCAGTGACCGATGTGACGAAAAGGTAAAGGTCAGTCATCAGGCCGGTTTAGATGAGGAAAAAGCCCCGAAATGGTGAGTTTCGCGCACGCGCAATGGGCCTCATAGACTGGTGGACAAGTCCAAAAGCTTCTTAATTATCGCTGGCATAACATAGCGCATTATATGCAATATAAAAACAACCTGGCCTCATATCGACGCCTTTAGTATGAGTGTAGAAATGGGCTTTGAACACGCATAAAAAGCCGGCTTTGAAGGGGCTTGTCAGCCAAGCCTTGCTTGGATATACTAATGGAAAGATTATGTTGGATCGGCTGTGCCCGAGTCGGGATACTGGCCTGTCTAATATTTGACATTAAGGGAAGCACAACCATGAAAAGGAAACTGAGTCGGCGTTGTTTTCTCTCAAAATGCGCCGTGGGCGCGGCTGGATTGCTTATTCTCAGAGATAGCCAATCCGTCCGGAGTGTGCCAGTCGATGAAAGGATCAACATCGCACTTATTGGCATCGGCGGACGCGGTAAGTGGTTTTTGGATACGATCCCGCGTATGGAGAACGTGGTTGCTCTATGTGATGTGGACAACCGGAAGTTGACCGAAAGCGTTGAAGCAGCCGAGAGCTACAAGTACCTGACCAAAACCAAGCCGAAAAAGTATCGGGACTTCCGCCAGATGCTAGACGAAATGGGAAACCAGATCGATGCAGTCATCGTGGCCACGCCGGACCATACCCATGCTGTCATCGCCGCAACGGCCATAAAAAAGGGCAAGCATGTCTATGTCGAGAAGCCCATTGCCCACGATGTCGCCGAAGCCCGTGCCCTTCGCCACATCGCCAAGCAGTGGAAAGTCGCTACCCAGATGGGAAATCAGGGGATGGCTACCGATTCGTTTCGCCGCACCTTGGAGTTGATTGAGGAGGGGGCCGTGGGCGAAATCCTCGAGGCGCACGTGTGGTTCGTATTTGGCGGCCCTGGTCCGCGCGAGCGGCCCAAGGAACGGCCTCCGGTGCCAGAGTACCTCGATTGGAACCTTTGGCTCGGCCCGGCTCCTTTCCGCCCGTATCACCCTCGTTACGTGAGTGGCTGGGGCGCATGGCGGGATTTCGGCACAGGGATACTGGGAGGCGGTGGCTCGCATTCGATCAACCTGGCATTCAAGGCCCTCAAGCTGGGTGCTTTGTGGGAGGGCGCCGATGGAGCCAAGGGGCATATCCGCGTCGATGCGGAAACTCCGCAACGATGTATCGAGACCTTCCCCAGCCAACAAATCCTGCGGTTTGACTTTCCTGCCCGCGGTCCGCTGCCACCAGTGCGAATCAATTGGTACAACGCCCCGGAACGTGAACTCCGACGGCTCGGCGTCTGGCAACGGCTGGAACAAATCGCTGGACGGTCGTTACAGTGGAAGCAAGGCTGGACGCCACGCTCCGGCTCCTTGCTCGTAGGCAGCAAAGGCGTGGTGCACACTAACGCCCACAATTCGCTCTGCGCATTGTTGCCGATGGAGGACTTTCCAAATTCCGGCGGGCCGCCTCAGAAGCTACCGCATGTTGAGGGCCATCTGCAGGAGTGGTTCCAGGGCTGCAAGCGTGGACCGGTGCCTTTATCCAATTTTGATCACGCCGGGCCGGTGGTGGAAATGCTCCTTTTAGGTAACGTCGCTACCCTGGTTGGCCAGAGGCTTGAATTCGATCCTGTCGTTATGAAGGTCGTCAACAACACGGAGGCTGATGCCCTGTTGCGCTCGGAATATCGGCAAGGATGGTCACTGTAAGTCTCGCATAGTTCTGTTGAACATTCTCTCGGAAAGACCCAACACTGTGCAACGTATCAGTTCGATATGGCTCCCGATTGTTTTTATATTGCATATAATGCGCTATCGTTATGCCAGCAATAATCAGAAGCTTTTAGACGGTCCCACCAGTCTATGAGGCCCAGTGCCTGTGCGCGAAACTTACCATTTCGGGGCTTTTCCTCTTCTATATCGGCCTGATGAATAACCTTTACTTTTCGTCACATCTGTCATTGTCAAATCATCGTATGCAATCGTTTCGCAGTTCAGGATGACTTCCTACCACCACTTCGCCGAGGCCACGCTTTTCTGGCGCTTGCTCTCAACTCACAGCTCTGGTACACTTATAACATCAAGAGGTCCGGCAGTATTAAGTCTGAAGTGCTGAAGGTAACTTTAAATGCAAATGTGGATTTTCTGAGGTCAAGCGCAGAAGGTCAAATGGAGGTGGAAGTTCCATGCTATTGAATCAACCTGTCAGAACTGTCTTATTGCTATCCATGATTCTCACGAGATTGGCTATCACCCATGCCGGAGAAGTAACATATGCTGAGCGCCTGGGGTGGCCGTCGGGCACGAAAGCGGTGATTTTTCACGTGGATGATGTAGGTATGTCGCACAATTCAAACATGGGGGCAATCAAGGCTATTGAAGATGGTGTGGCTACGTCATTGAGCATCATGATGCCATGCTCCTGGGTGCCGGAGTTTGCAACCTATCTGAAAGCGCATCCACAGGTTGACGCTGGTCTTCATCTGACACTTACGTCGGAGTGGAAGAACTATCGATGGGGACCTGTCGCGGGCAAACCTGCTGTGCCGGGACTCACGGACACGGATGGCTACTTATGGCGCAATGTTTCCGATGTTGTCTCTCACGCTACCGCTGATGAAGTCGAAACCGAGATTCGTGCTCAAATCGAAAAGGCCCTATCTATGGGGATCAAGCCTACGCACTTGGATGCCCACATGGGAACTTGTTTTTGTCTTCCGTTCATTGACCGTTATGTAAAAGTGGGGATAGAAAAGAAAATGCCGGTCCTGATATTTGGAGGGCACATGCAACATATTAGCAACGAGGTCGGGCGTTTCAAACTGGAGATACATTCTATTGCGGAGGAAGTGTGGGAAGCCGGGCTTCCAGTCATCGATGATCTTGTAGCCCAGCCAACCAAGGCAAAGGATTATGAGCAGAAAAAGGCCGAGTTGATTAAATTGCTCCGTGATATGAAACCAGGCATCACTGAGATTATTGTCCACTGTACTGTACAGACAGAGGTATTCTCACATATTTCTGGCTCGGGTCCAAGTCGTGAGGCCGAACTCTGTCTCGTAACCGATCCTGATATAAAAGCGTTCATCGAAAGCGAAGGAATCATCCTAACTACCTGGCGCGAATTGAAAAAGCGGCGGGTGCTTATGCAAAATAAGTAATGGATAATACAAAAAGGACTGCAACCGTCATCTTTGCAGCCATTCCCCAGTTGGCGACGGCCATTGAAAACGTTACCAATTTTTGTGTTTTTTATAAAACACTCATGTTACAGAGCTCATGAAATTGGAATATTTTCGAATTTGGAGATAACATGTTGTCGGGTTGTAGCTGGTGCGGCTCGAGTTTGTAGGTACAGAATTTGCCCTTCAAGTAGGAAAAAATGAATATTTTAACCAAAATAACCTACTAATGAAGGGCATGAATATGGATAACAAAATCATCGAACTATTGGAAGCGGCTTTTAGTGAAGAATTTAGACTGGTTGAGAATGACCTGGGAGCATTAGAACAATCGATCAGAGAGAAAATGCAATTGTTAGGCCAAGGCCTGCTTCAGAGAATGGTGAACCGCCAACAAAACGGTTGCCTGGGCAGTTCAATCCCGTGCCAATGTGGTGGGTC
>Ga0209636_10001297_pt1 | contig 25008 bp, 19 predicted proteins | sample DeeMarSWOR152_54_FD_187464 | JGI IMG/M metagenome (GOLD analysis project Ga0209636, IMG submission 187464) | Marine sediment microbial communities from White Oak River estuary, North Carolina - WOR-1-52-54 (SPAdes) (version 2) | ecosystem: Environmental > Aquatic > Marine > Intertidal zone >...
CCTGTCGAGAAGTTCCTCTAGGTAGTTCTCGATTCACTGCGCTCACTCGAACAGTAAGAAACAGTATTCTTCGAGCCTGTCGAGAAGGTCCTCAACGGAGCCGCCAATTTAATCTTTGGATATGACAGACAAGCACTGCGTTCACTCGAACGATAAGTTAATATCGATATGTGTTATTTATGGATTGTAGTTCTTCCACTAGACCCTAGTATCTAGCACCTATCTATACGAAGGACACTTCTGTTTTTTCTTCTACATTTCCAATGTGACGGAAAACGAGTGCTCTCCAACAAGTGGGGATTTGTGCTAAGTTTTTTCAAATGAGAGGCGAATGAAATGATACTGCGAGTTCTGTTGCATACAGAACGATACTGCGAATCTGCCATGTAGTATGGCGGATGATACTGCGATTAAATCAAACTGTCCAATCATACAATCTTACATCCTTTAAGCTCACATTGAATTTCAAAAGAGGAGTTCGGTCAATCTCAACGCCCTTCTGCAGCGCGCTCATGATAAACTCCGCTACTCTTTCCCCCTTATCTAAACCCAAGAGAGCAGAAGGGATTGCTACTTCACCGATACGGTCACACTTATAGGTGATACCTTCTGTCTTTCCGAGAATGACTTCATATTCCTTAGGTTTGTAAAACTTTATTTTATATTCATATGCAACGATATCCTGATTTTCTATATCAAAGCGTATAAAAAGATTTTTGTCATCAATACCACAGTATATGGTTGAAAAGAGTCCGGCAAAGCGATGCATTGTGCCGCCCATTCTCATAACATCGGCATGTCCAGCATGGTGCCATTCGTAGAAGTGGGTAACCTTACCATCTATGATTGGTGTCATCTTGTCATTGGGTTGGTAGGTGATGACCTTTGCCGATTTTTTGATGGGCGAAAAAAGTTCTGGAGGTGGTTCTTCGCCAATCTTTTTGTATATCCATTGTGCATTCAGTCTGAATAATTCATCAAAGATTTCATCAATAAGAGAAAAGTGCTCTTCACCAAACCACCAATACCAGTCACTTCCTTCGAGAACATAGAATCGATTCCATACTTCTTCATCGGTAATCCCTTTTTCGACTAATTTTGTCCTTAAATCTCTGACAACCTGCCATGCCTTTTGGTCTTCCGGGTGAGCAATCCAAATGTTGAAGTTCGCACCAATCCATGAACCGGGAAATAGGGAAGGGAGTTCATTCTTCACTTCATAATCCTCCAAGAATTTCGAAATAGTTGTGGTCGCAATTCCTTCTTTTTTAAGACCCTCGTAGAGTCCTTCCAAAAATTCTGTACCATCATTTAGGTAACTCTCCCAGGCGTTTTCGCCGTCAAGGATTATTGGTATAGTAAATTTACCGAATGATGGAAGAGTATCTCGGATACGGCGTAATTTGGCGATTAAATCCTGGGCTGCCTTTATCTGATCCCAGCCATTATATACAAAACCAATCAGATCAGAGAGTGTATGGTCCCTGAAGAGAATCTTTATACCGTTGTACGTCCATGGTTTATAGAGCAATTCAGGGCGATTGGGTACACCGTGTTCATCTCGGCGGAACGATGTCTTTAGGCTGCGTGACAAGATCTCTTCGTCCGTTGCAATCCATTCAATGTCGAGTTTTGAGAGTATGGGTATGAGTTCCTCGCACACACTTCCTTCAGAAGGCCACATACCTCGAGGTCTTTGCCCAAAACATTTCTCAAAGACTTTGATGCCCTTTTCAATCTGGTGTGTTGCATCATCAGGGTAAGAGAACTGAAATGGGATGGCAAGATTTGGATTTGATACCTTGGCGAGGTCGCTATTTATCAATAGAGGCAATATTGGATGATACAGCGGTGACGTACTGATTTCAATCTGCCCTGATTCCAATGCCTTTTTGTATTCATCAAAGATGGACGAGATAATCTTGTTCTCAACTGCTATGACCCTATCTTTGTCGTCTTCACTAAAATTCTTGCCTTTTTGGTACAGATCATCAATCTCACCACGAAATAAAGGGTCTATCCAGACGAGGTTGGCCCAAATTTGGAGGTCTCGGTATTCATCGGTCGTGAATGTCTGGGCAACGGAAATGAGTTTCTCTTCGACAATATTCTTTCCTCGTTTAAGAAGCAGAGCAAAATATCTGGGATTGATCTCGATCATTCTTTCCCAATGGGCAAGGAAGAAATCTCTGAGAATATCTGTTTTTTCTTCTGGGGTGAGTTCTTCTGCTTTTTTCTTGAAGAGTAGGAACTGGCGATCAGTACATTTCCCTGTTCGATAGTCATGAATCTGCTGAAGGAGCGATGGTGTGAAATTGAATGTTACCTGAATCTCAGGATAATTCTGTACGTGCTTTAACATATCCAGGTAGTCCTTGATGCAGTGTAGCCTAACCCAGGGAAGTGGAAGTATACAATTATCAGGCTCTGAATATAGTGGTTGATGAAAATGCCAGAGAATTGCAACCGATACGTTGTTCATCCTGCCTTACAAGAGTTAAATAAGTGTGAAGAAAATAACCAAATGCTGAATTCCTGATGGTAGTATATTACGACGATTCAGGCTAGGACTCATTTGTTGAAATAACCAATATAGAATTTGGCATCATCAGCAATATCTCGTGGAGGATTTTGCTCAATAAGTTCTCCGAGAATCTCCTGTGCCTTATCAGTATTACCGAGCAGTCCATTCACCCTTCCCAAAAAAAACATGCCCATATAATAGAATGAAGAATTTTTATCTTTAACTACCTTTTCATAATACGTGAGCGCCCTCTTGTAGTCCTTCAATCCCTCGGCTGAGCAGCCAGCTCCAAAGAGTGCAGCTGGCACCAAGAGTGGACTGTCTTTCTGCAATGAAAGGAATTTATCAAAACTCTGTAAGGCTTCATCAAATCGTCCTGAATAGTAGTAGAGTACCCCCAGGTAGTAGAAGCCAATTTTGCCAGACCGTGTATCTTGATATCTAGTGCTTAACTCTTGGAGAACAGGTTCTGCCTCTTGAAATCTTCCCATGGTGATAAGTCCTACAGCCTGCATATGCAGCATCTCAGCCTCAGGCCGTTGTTGTTCTCCTCTGGGGAGGAAATAACCTAAAAGAATGATGCCAACTATGACACCTACACCGACTAATACTGAGATATCACGATGACGCACAATGTATGCGATCACTTTTTCCATCGTGGTCTGAAATTCGTCCTCTTTGTAGTGACCCCTCTTCATTTGTTTCATATCAACAACTCCTTACTGTCGCTATCAGCCATATCTAATGAAATCCCGTTCTTCTTTAGGAAGAACGAGGATGCGCAATTTTACAACTAAATCATAGATTTAGGTAAAATTGGCATACCCCTGACCCGACTCGAACGGGTGACCTGCGGTTTAGGAAACCGCTGCTCTATCCTACTGAGCTACAGGGGTAAATTCAGGGAACAGGATACAGGAATCAGGGTACAGCTCTGGAATGTTAGCAGGATATAGGATATAGATTAATGAACTTATTGATTTCACTATTACCTGCTTCCTAATCCCTGTTTCTTGCTCAACCCCCTGCTAGTAAGTCTCCATCGGTAGACACGGAGGTTATACCCGTATCAACGCAGTACTCGTCAGTCGAAATTGAGAATCGATTCGTTGTCGAAAGCCATTTATCGTTATGACGAAACCTACATACGAAATCCCGCCTGCGAGGCGAGGTTCCTCGTTCCATTTATGGAACGGAACCGTGTCGCTTTTCGCAACCGCAACCGATATACGAAGACTTCTGTCTACCGTCTATCCACTGAATTATAATGAAATTTAACAACGAGTCAATATTGATAGGGGAGTACCAACATCTATTTCTATATACTAGATTATCGATCAATGATATGGATGTACCATGTTTCACATCTTTGACGAGGATAGGTGTGTCAAAACATGCGGTGATTGCTATTCAGTAATTGTGTTATTTTTCTCTTTTCTATGTGGGGTGGGGACGAGGTACCCCCACCCCACATTATTTTAACGCACCGAGATAACTTTTTTGTGGGATCTGTAGTCATCGGTGATCATCTGGATAAAGTAAACACTGGCTGCTAGATCTCTGCCAACATCATCATCACCAGACCAACTATCCTTGTAAATTCCTGGCTTGAGGTCATCAGAGACAATTGTCTTCACTCTTCTACCGGTCACATCAAAAATCATAATAGCTATCTGTGTCTGATGAGGTAGTGCATACATAATGCTGGTTGTTTTGATAAACGGGTTTGGGAAGATATCAAAGGCATATGAAAGCGGAACTTGTACGTCCGTGATATTCTGAATTCCCTGAGAGCCATATACTGTTTCATAACCTCCTTTTATCACTAGTTTTAGATTAACGTCACCAATTGTAGAATGCTTTTTTCCAGCAATTACTCTATCGTTTAACCTTTTATCATCATGATATAGACTGTAGCCGATAACGTCATCATTGTCAACCTTGCTCCATGACAGCAAACCCTTTACTGAGGTTGGCTCAGGAATCGGCATCAGGTTAATCTCACCGACATGCTGGAGCTCATTACCCAGCTCTAAGCGCACATTCAAAACCGTAAAGTAACCTCTACCTTCTTTCGTCGCCTCAATAATCACCACAATCTCATCACCATCTTCCCAGGGCTCCTTGAAATTAGCTACATCAAACCACATGACCTGCAGGTCACCCCGCCACGCAATACCAGAACCAACCATATTCTCGGTCAACGCATCATACGGCCGATCAGGACGATACGCAGTAAACACCAGATTCTCAAACTCATCAGAACGCAGATCAGCGAGCACCAGATGCGATATGCCTGGATCACGACCGCCAACCATCTTCTCAACCGACCGCTTGACCGGTTCATACACCCTGGCATCAGCAAGATCAATCGGCTCTCTTGATGCCTGACTCACTGGTCGACGCTCAACCGACCACAATGGCGCACGATCAGGAGCATTCAGCTGACCTAGATACATCTTGATGTCAGACTGTCTGAACTTACGCGCCAGTAATGTACCACCGTCATTACTCCACTCAGTAGGATTCCAGGTAGAATCCTTTATCGCGGTCATCTCATACCCATCACCCGGAACAATTGCAAAATCAGTGCCCAGCCACCGAGCAAGCACCGCATGATAAAACCAACTAAATTGCGCCTGCGTCGTATCAACAAGATTGGTCACCTTGTTGATCGGCGAACCACTCGGAGCCAGCTCATCAGTAATATCACTCACCGTGGTGTAGGCTGCATTGTACGCAAGACAAATCCAGTTCCGATCTGCAGTCACACCAGGATTCTCATTAAGGAATCTTGAGGAATCTGGATAATGAGAACCAACAACCACGAGCATCGTATCCTTTACCGCATTGAACTCATAAAAGTGACCAGGGAGGATGGCAAAATTAGTGCCCAGCCACTGAGCAAGACCCGCATGCCAGAAATAACTGAATTGATTCTGTGTCGGCTCGTCAAGATTGGTCACCTTGTTAAAGGCCTCGGCATTCGGGCTAAGATCTGCGCACAATAAAGAACATGTAGCATATTCACTATGCCAGGGCAGATTCACCCAGTTCCGATCCGCAGTCACGCCAGAATTCTCATTGACCGACCTATGAAACACATACCCCATATTCGACCTTTTACTCTTATTCTTAACTTCATCAACTGCTTTCACAAGATAATAATAATCATGTAAAGCATTTAAGGCACCCACATCAGTGTACGTCGTCTCAGGATGCATTACAGCCCCAATTGAATCTCCTGGATTGGGGATAAACGATGGCAATGTGTCCCTATAGATGACATAATGGCTAACATCTACTGGATTACCAAGTGTGTCGGTAGTTATTGAATTCCATGTGATGATAGCATCATTTTCTGATTTCTCACAGAAGATATTCGGAGACGAAGGTACAGAAGGTGATTTTGAAAAGAAAATGTCAGGATTCTGAGAACCATTTCTACAATCACACCAGAGGGCATATACATATTCAGAACCAGCAGCAGTTGCAGTGTAATCACCTATAAAGCAATTAGTATATGCTAAAGTATCAGAAACACGCTGATTTGTTGACCAGGTCAATCCACCATCTGTGGAATACGCATAGTATTGGGCGATGTCATATCGACTGCCTTGTCTTGTATCATGCCAGACAACATGGAGCCGGTCCTGAGGATCAACTGCCAACCAGGGATAGAACTGAAGTGTTGTATCACCAGCGGGCGTATCATTTATCTTAATCGGAGTCATCCAGTTTGCACCTTCATCGGTTGAACGTGAGAAAAAGACATCGAGCTGAGCTGATCCAAGATCTGAGCTGGCAAAAACAACATACAGTATCGTACGGTCCTGGCATGTACCAAAACAGGGTATATTGTTGAGTCTATATGGAGTGTCTGGGGGGTCCCAGATAACATCGATGATCATTTGCTCACCCTGCCACGTTGTACCCATGTTAGTCGATTTGTTGAACCGTACATCTTGTGCACCCCAACCTGCATACACAATCGAATCAGTGCCTCTAAATGGCATAGAACCATTGCCATAATAGCCAATAATAACTCCGGAACTCCAGGTCTGTCCCCAATCAGTCGAGCGTTTAAATTTTAATGCATTATCACCGTAGAATTCCCGCCATGTTAAAAAAACATTGTTTCTATCTACTGCTGCCCATGGCTTGTCGTCAAGGGTGCTCGGTGAACCCGAAGTAACGCAGATTGAAGGACCCCAGGTCTGTCCCCAATCAGTCGATTTTGTATAATAGATATCACCAACAAATGCGCTTGAGTTATAGGAGAGCCACACATAGCAGATATGGCCCGAGTCATTCACGACAATGCACGGATCACAATCTCCAGGATAGCTTGGCTCGTACATCAAGGTTTCCTGCCAGGTAAAACCACAATCATATGAAGCAGCAAAACCAACATGATATGTTCCAGTGCGGCTATCATTCCACCCTCCACAGACCAACGTGTCAGCGAATATCCCTATTGTTGTTTCATTCTGATTACCAGTGCCAGTGTCTTGGCTCACCTGGACATCTGGCATCCAGGGAGAATTTGCAAAAAGGAAAAGCGCTACAAGAAACAGAAATGCTCGCTTCATTGTATACCTCCACGAGATGTTGTGAGCCTATTCTCAATTTCCAGGAGAATCTCTTTCTCAAGAAGACCATTTGACGATACAGGGACCCATGTCGGAGGAATGAGCATGAGTGCTGAGCGAGTACCGTATCGCTCAAAGAATGCCTCAATTATGATCTCGGTCTGTCCATAATTGATATCAAATGCCTTTATGCAGAGGAAAACGCGCGCCTTTGTCCAGCCGGAATTATCATCTGGCAGATCATTTACAATATAGTTGTTGAGTATATCGACATCAACTTCGACTTTTTCGGTGACGAATTCTCCATCAACTATTTCTCTAATGAGAAATTGCCTCTCAATGAGTACTGTCACTGTTACATCGAGCACCTCACTGGGAGAAAAGCCAAGGGTGCTCGATACCGATGCGACAAAAAAGATCAACGCGGACAACATGGTTGCCTCCTTTCCTTTATTACATATTACAAATATGCGTAAAGTATCAATGGTAATAAACTATTCTGTAAGACCATATTTTACCTGCCTTTTTGCTCAAATCACCAGATATGGCATAAAGGCTTCTACCCAATGCACCATCGTAATTAAAGAGCAGTCGCGTATGCAGAACTGACATTATAGCTCCCGGTTGTTTGCAAAAAGAAATAGACAATAAATGTAATAACAGATCTTGCAGAGTATGTGTGGAAGCAGTTGCCTTCATACTACCTTTTATCCATAAGTTTTCAAAAATAGGCTGTCTTCTTTAATATAAAAGTTATATACTATGTGTCAAGGTGTAGGTTCTAGACTTAAGGGTAAATCGCTTTCCGTTTTACTATGGCAGGGATGAAGAAAGTAGGGTGATAACAAAAAAAGGCACAATCCATAATTCTTTAGATCGTGCCTTTCTTCGTTAGATTCTGTAGATTAATGTGGTGGTACTGTCCTAATATCGTCAACTCCAGCGATGGGAGTACCCCCATAGGTTTGCCCGTTTATCCAGGCTTCTGTAGCACCGGGTGCAATGCCAGTTTCTTTGACCTTGAATTGAAAAATCATGTCCATGTCGCCATCCATGTCCACATCCTCCATAGCATAATGAACAGGAGAAGCCCCAGGACCTCCGTAGGTAGGACCGAATGTGACAGTCGTTGGATCTACTGTTGTAGCATCAAAAGAAGGCGTGGTCAGAATTGCCACAGGAACCACTCCATTGCTGTTCAGGTTAATGGAGTTCGGACAGCTCCACGGTTTTATGTCTATAGGTACGCAGACGCCTAATGCGTGTGTGACTATTGCTGATAAAAGCAGGGCGATGACTATGCCGCCCGCACCGACAGAAAGACGTATTTTCATGGTTTCCTCCTTTTTTTCCCACATATACTGATTGCTATACCCAGATATTGCGCGGTGCTTGGGAACTATAACCACGTTATGCTCCCTTTATATTCAACATGTTCAAAGCAGATACCCAGGTTTGTCTCCTTTTTTGATCGTGTCACCTCCTTTTCGTTCTCTTATATTTGTACTTAATAGCTTAATGCCATTGTAGAAGGCTTAAATCTCGTAAAAAATAATACAATTAAGTCTTGCTATACATAATAATGAAAAATATGCAAATGTCAAGATATGTGCTATAGACTTAAGTGCCATTCAGATTGACACTGAGTCCCTTGCGGATGTGGAGAAGGTATTTCGATAGACTCGATACCGACATCTCGATGGACTCGATACAGGCATCTCGACTCGTTTAGGGCACAGGGAACAGATTACAGGAAGCAGCAAAAGATTAGACAAAAACTCGTCACCGATGTCAATAATGTACTAGCCTGTGCCATTAAACGAAATGTTATGGGGTCATTGCGAGCGAAGCAAGCTCACATTACTGTTCGAGTGAATGCAGTGAATCGAGAACTACATTTAATGAACTTCTCGATACCCCCGCCCCTTTAACAAGGCGCGGGGGTACTCGAAGAATAACATCTTTTACTGTTCTCTTTGTGTCTGCCATATCCAAGGACAAAATTGGAAGCTCCGTTGATGATCTTCTCGACAGGCTCGAAGAATAATATCGCTTACTGTTCGAGTGAACGAAGTGAATCGAGAACTACCCTGACGACCTTCTCGACAGGGTCGAAACATAGTATTTCTTATTGTTCGAGTGAACGCAGTGAATCGAGAAGTCCCTTCGTGCAGATCTGATTTCGAGGGCTACACCCATTGCGCCGGGTCTTTATCTATGTGCACCTTGAATGCCATATAAACACTTGACATTGGGAGGATTCACCATAATATTAGATAGTACAGCAGTTTTTAGGACTTATTTATCTGATGGAGGTATATATGATTAAAAAAATAACAATGGTAACTATATTAGTCACTTGCTCCGCGGTGTGGGCGCACCGGAACGCAAGCAGTGCAGAAAGACTTCATCGCCTCGGTGCACTCTATGAGGACCCGAGGACAGTGCAGTGGTTGATAGAAGACAAGGTTGATATTGGAAGACTCGATCCGCCACCTTCTGTTGACCATTCAGCAAATATGCCGCCCGTGGGAAATCAAGGTTACCAGGGTTCATGTGTGGCATGGGCTGTTGGTTATTACTATAAAACCTATCAAGAATGGCTTGAGCGTAATTGGTCAGTCTCAGACCCTACCCATCAATTCAGCCCTGCCTTCATCTATAATCATATAAATGGTGGTGTAGATCATGGTTCAAGCGGTTCAGATGCAATGCTCGTACTCATTGACCAAGGTTGTGCCAGCATGGCTGATTTCCCGTATACTCAATGGAATTTCACCAATTGGCCCTCTGAGTCAGCATATTACAATGCGATTCCTTTTCGGTGCGAGGAAGGGCACTGGATAGATGTCTCTGATGACACCGGTATCGTTGCATTGAAACAACATATTGCTGATGGTGATAATGCAGTGCTCTTTATATGGGTGTATAGTAATTTTGACAACATCGAGAATTTTGACACAGTCTATTGTGTCTCTGATGTATACGGTACAAATAGAGGTGGGCACGGTGTCTGTATTGTTGGGTATGACGACAACAAGGCTACGAATGATGGTCCAGGTGCATTTCGAATAGTCAATTCCTGGGGTACTGGCTGGGGTTCTTCAGGTTATTTTTGGATGTCGTATGCTGCAGTTAAAAGCTCAGTTACTTCTCAACAGTGGGTGTGCTACACTGTCGACAAAATGCACTATTCACCTATAATGCTTATTCGATTCAAGATAACTCACCAGAAAAGAGAGTGGTGTCAAATAAGAACAGGGATTGGCCCCACCAACAATCCTTTGTGGTCAAAGGAACTCTTCGATTTCCAGAAAAATCCTGTACAGGGACATCCCTTCCCTGATAACAACATTGTATTTGACATCTCTGATGGTATCTCAAATCTTAATTCTTATGATACAAACAATGTATTCCTGAGATGTTATGATATGCAATGGGATGGGGTGACTGGAATTATCGAGCACCTATCCTCAACACATAGTGAATGGGGTACATACTCTCAATCTTTTGAGACTCCACAGGGTATTCCTGATATGACTCCGATCTTTGTAAATCACGCTACGCCAACACAGAGTTTACACTGGCAGGGTTTTCACCGTCTCGCAACAAACGCAGGCTGTACAGAATTGACTGGTGACATGGATTCTGTTTATGCTCTCTGGACATATACAACTGCAGATGTGATCTATTCTTCGCCGTGTCTCGGCGATATTGATGAAGATGGTAAGCTTGAAGTCATTGTCGGTTCATTGGATAACAAAATCTATGCCTTGAGTGGTGAGCGTGGTGACTCGCTCTGGACATACACAACCGGAGGCACAGTCAGTTCTTCACCATGCCTTGGAGACATTGATTGTGATGGCAAACTCGAGGTTGTTGTTGGTTCACATGATAATAGTTTGTATGCCTTGAATGGTGAGGATGGTTCATTCCTTTGGTCATATACAACGGGAAATAGCGTACAATCCTCGCCCTGTTTGGGCGATATTGATGGCGACGGAGAACTTGAAGTGGTATTCGCTTCATTAGACAGTCTCATCTATGCGTTGAATGGTGAGGATGGTTCTTTACTTTGGTCGTATTCAGGGGGGTCCACTATAGTTTCTTCACCTGCTATCGGTGACGTAAATGGTGATGGCTATCTCGAGGTTGTTTTTGGCTCGCACGATAATAATATTTATGCCCTGAGCGGTAAAGATGGTTCAATTGTGTGGTCATATACAACAGGAGCTCATGTGATTTCATCACCGTGTCTGGCAGATATCGATGGTGATGGAAGACTTGAAGTACTGATTGGATCAGACGACTTCAAAATCTATGCACTCGATGGTGAGGATGGTGATATTCTATGGACGTATACAACTACTTATTGGGTATTATCTTCACCATGTATCGGCGACCTTGATGCTGATGACAGACTTGAAATGGTTGTTGGTTCTTGTGATGGTGATGTTTATGCTCTAAATGGAGAAGATGGTTCTTTTCTCTGGTCATATACAACAGGGAATTGGGTAACATCTTCACCCTGCGTGGGTGATGTAGATGGAGACAGTAGGCTTGAGGTTATTATTGGATCATACGATACCAATGTCTATGCCCTTAATGGTGAAGATGGTTCATTGCTCTGGTCATATCCAGCTGGTCATTGGATAGAATCTTCCCCGTGTCTTGGTGATATTGATGGAGATGGTGAACTCGAGGTAGTTGTTGGTTCATCAGATTATAAGATCTACGCACTCAATGGCGATCCTTATGGAATAAAAGAAATAGCTCCAGAGGTCATTGCAAATAATAAGTTCTCCTTATCACAGAATTATCCCAATCCTTTCGTCACAAAGACTACGATACAGTATTCACTTGCTAAAGAGTGTCATGTTGCTATAGCTTTATATGACGTGTGTGGCAGGGAAGTAGCCACTCTCGTCAATGAAGAACAGACAGCAGGGTGCTATCACATTGACTTAGATAGTCGGTGTGTAGCAGTAATGCCACTGTCAAATGGTATATATTTCTATCGATTACAGGCAGGGAATGTGATAAAGACGAGAAAGCTCTTGGTAATAAAGTAATAGATTGTTATGCAAGAAAAGAGCCCTCGCCAGTCAAGGCGAGGGCTCTTTAATTTGTGTTCGATTCCTTTATTTCACAAGCGTTATCACCCTGCTCAATACTTTTTCATCTGCATTGATTCTCACGACATAGCAACCACTGCTCAGTCTCCTGCCAGATTTATCAGTGCCATCCCAGACTAACTGGTGTTGACCAGTGGTCAGTCTTTTATCCATGAGCTGCCTGACAAGCTGACCAGCACTGTTATATACCTTGATGGTGACCCTACGCGGGTGGGGTAGCGAGAATCTGAGATTGACCGTCTGACGCGCTGGATTGGGGTAGAGAGAGAGATTGTCGACCTCATCGTTCGCCTCATATTCCTCAATGCCAACTGGACCACTGGAGAGATACTCTGCGTAAACATTCATGAGTTCGTTTTTGTGGTTTGTGCCATCACGTAAGGCACCAAAGATGAAGGTGGAATGGATTGCGCGATACTCTTCACTTGGTCCGTCATACACGATAGCCCTGCCGCGTGTGGTGTGGTCCTCAAAGAACAGTGTTCCGCCGTTTTCAGTTATGTAATCGACATACGAATCTGGTCCCTGCCCGTAGAGATAGTCATAGGACAGCCCGTCAGCTATTGTACCTATCTGACCAGTCACGGTTTGAATATTCCCCGAGGCATTTCCGTCTCCTGCATAGGTACAGCCAAATTTTTGATAGAGTTGAGTAGAGTTGTTATTATAGCCAAAGTCAGCGCCTTCGATGTACAGACCTTTACCAGTATTCAAGAAGTCTATTAATCGTGATTGCTCCTCCGGAGCAACTATTGAGTTATCGCCTCAGCACCGGTACCAGCCAAGGGTGACCAGTACTCCATCATAGGGGCTTAGGTCGGTCGGTAATGTAATGCCCGTGACGTATGTATGACCATTGACGGTAAGGGTCTGTTCAAGCCAGTAGGCACAGTCAATTGAATCACTAACCTCAGGATCATAGAACTTATCTAACATGTCATAGTTCCAGATAAACATGTGACCTGCATTGAGGAGAAGGGGAAAAAGAATTGTTATCAGTATGCTTGCCAGTTTTATCATATAACCTCCTAACTATTACCTGATTGTATATAGCATTATAGTAAAATTTAGACAAAAGTCAATGGGTTGTGTTTAGTGGAATTTTGTAATCGGGATCACAACAGGTCAAATGCCAAGGGCGTGTTGACACTTTCGGACTGGGAATAGACTATAATAGATTTAGACAGCACGCCCCCAAGACAAGGTATAATCGCAATGTGAGCTCTTTATTATATAATGCGTATGTATTATGTTTTTAGTTGTGTGACTAAGTCGTTCAGATTTTTGATCGATACTGCATCGGTATTCTTGTGGCTCTCTTTGCGATCAATAAGTAGGGCATCTATCCCAACTGCCCGTGGTCCTACGATATCCCATCGTGGGTCATCGCCTACAAATAAGCAGTTTTCTGGTGAGACGTGAAGATTTTCAAGGGCGAATTCGAAAATCTGCGGTGCTGGTTTTCTCCATCCTACATCGCGGCAGAATACTAGAGCACTCATATACGTGCTGAGACCGAGGCGCGTGACCTCTTTGCGCCAGAGCTCAGCTGGACTTCCCCACGGGGTGTTAGAGACAATCGCTGTTATGAATCCCATTGATTTCAATTGTTGAAGCGCGGGGAGTGTGTCCTCATAGCAATGTCCTCGCATGAAGATGGGGTTCATGAAGTAACGGCATATGTCCATGATGAATTCATTGGTTCTTTTATTCTCGTCGATGTGAAAGATGCGCACAAGGCGTTCTTCAAGGGGTCTCACACGGTAATCCTGTGCCTCACGATTCTCTCTCTTCACCCTTTGCCACATAACAGCGGGGGATATCCTGAGAAGACCCTTCTTGTGGAGAAAGCTTCTGACACTCCCAATACACTGCCCCAGGACTTCAGGGATTTCTGAATGATCATAATAGTGCGCCAGGGTAGACCCGAGGTCAAAGAGTATGTTTGTTTTATTCACACTTTTTCTGTTTTCGTCCATGTGCAATTGATTGCGGGGTGCGGTGAATCGTTATGGCGCGACTCTCTGCAGAGAGATCTTTGTCTTTATACCGTTGATGTTCAATTCTCTGGTAATCTCTGCTTCAACAACACCTTCTATTACCTCGAGTGCGAGGGTTTCGTTCTTAAGATAATCGAGATTCGCCGAGATTGCTTCTTTTAATTTTGGTTCTGTTTGATAGAAAACCTTAATGCGGTCAACGAGGTTGAAGTCAGCTTCCTTGCGCATGAGTTGAATCTTATGTATGAGTTCGCGTACGAGCCCCTCATGCTCTAATGCCTTTGATAGTGTAGTATTAATGCCGACTCCGTAGTCATCCTCTGCTACTATAGCCCAGCCTTCTTTTTCTACTTGGCTGATATAAACATCTTCCTTTGTAATCTCACAGAGTGTGCCATCCAGTGTCTTCTTCAGATATCCGTTTTTACTGAGTGATTGAATTTCATCTCGCTCCAGAGATTTAATCCATTCACCAATTTCATGGGCAGACGCAGCGAACTTGGGTCCGAGGTTTTCGAAATTTGGTGTTGCACTGAATGTATAGTAATCATCGAGCGCATGGGAGCCAGTCAACTTTACCGACTTGATATTGAGCTCCTCTAATACGATTGTCCAATCATCTTCAGTCAACTGAGGACCCTCTTTCGAGAAGTTGACAATCATTTCACTCAGAGGCTGACGGATTTTAATATTCACCTTGTTTCTTGCTGCACGACCAAGTGAAACAATTGTGCGAGTTGCGCCTACTTCATTTTCCAGATTTTTATTGATTCGCTTTTTGTCTACCTCAGGGAAGTCACAGAGGTGAATGCTCTGGAGTGTCTCTTTGTCGATGCACATCATGAGATTCTGATATATGTGTTCAGTGAAAAAGGGCATGATTGGCGAGATGACTTTTATGAGACTCATGAGACATTCATAGAGCACAAGGTATGCTGTCTCTTTGTCTGCATCGCTCTCTGATTTCCAGAATCTTCTTCGGCTTCTGCGTACGTACCAGTTAGAAAGATCATCAAGGAATTTTTCAACCTCTTTGACAACAGACGCTACATCGTAGTTATTATAATTATTATCACAATCGGCAATCAAGGAATTGATTTTAGAAAGTATCCATCTGTCGAGCTTGATGAGATTTCTATCATCGATCTTTTTACCTTTCGGATTGAATGCATCAATATTCGCGTAGGTAACGAAAAAGGAATAGGTATGCCACAGAGTTAATAAATTCCTTTTTATTCCGATCGCTGCATTATAGCCGAAGTTCAGATTCTGCACAAGGTTGTGTCCGGCAAACATCCAGCGCATCACATCAGCACCTATCTTTTCCGCTGCATCATCAGACCAGATTGCATTGCCTTTGCTTTTGTGCATCTCTTCACCATGCTCATCACGGAGTGATGCATAGCTGTGCAGCACTCTATAGGGTTGTCTGTTTTCAAGGACGGTACTCATGGTTAAGATGGCATAGAACCAGTTTCTGAATTGTCCGGGAAAATTCTCAGAGACTAAATCTGCAGGAAACCAATTACACCAATACGATTTGTCATAGGGATAGCCATTGTGTATTGTATGCATATCATCAGGCGGTCTGATTGTGGAATAGGGAACAATGCCTGCGTCGAGCCAAGGATTTCCGACATCCGGGATTCGTGAGACCAGTTCACCGCACTTCTCACATCTGATCTTTATCATATCAATCCATGGTCTGTGGGGAGAGTTTCCCTCAAACTCATTCCATCCCTCAGCAGCTCTCTGTTTCAACTCATCCCGTGAACCGATCACTATGAAGTGACCACACCGACACTTCCAAATGGGCAGTGCTAGTCCCCAGTAGCGTTTCTTTGAGATACACCAATCTGCCATATTCTTGAGCCAGTCGAGTTCCCGAGCCAGGCCGAATTCTGGAATCCAACGTTCAACCTTTTTTGCTACCTCCATGATTTCGTATCGCAGTGTATCCATACTAATAAACCATTCGTCTACCAACCTAAAGATCAACTCATTGTTACAGCGCCAACAGATTGGATAACGGTGTGTATAGTCGCCTTCACTGTATAATATGCCGCGTTTCTGTAAATCTTCAATAATCGGTTTGGCAACGTCCTTGACATCCTTACCCGAAAGCCAATCAAACCCATCGATATAAATACCTAATTCATCTAAAGGAGCGATTGTTTTGAGATCGAATTCCTTGCCAAGCGCAAAATCCTCTTTACCACAACCTGGAGCAATGTGAACCAATCCAGTTCCCTCACTCTCGCTCACCTCTTCCCATGGAATCACCTTATGGACAACATCTTTTTGGGATGGTATATAGTCAAAGGGCCCTTCATAGGTGAGTCCCAGTAGTTCCTTACCGATCATTTCCTTGATTATTTCATATTTCCCTTTGAGGATGTGTAAAAGACTCTTACTGAGATAATAGATTGCTCCATTGTTTTTTACTTCCACATAGGTAAGACCGGGATGCACTGCAACGCCGGTATTTGAGGTGAGTGTCCACGGTGTTGTTGTCCAGACCAAGAGATATTCATTTTCTCTTCCATGAAGCTTAAAGCGCACAACAACTGCTTTATGGGTCAGTTCCTGATATCCCTCTGTGGCGATCTCCATATCACTGATTGCGGTGCCGCAGCGGGCACACCAGGGCATGACGTCAACACCTTCATAGATAAATCCACGTTCATGACACTTTTTGAGAAAATGCCAGATAGTATAATTATTAACGTCACTCATGGTGTAGTACGAATGACTCTTTTTCATCCAGTCCTTATCATCCATAGAGGTCTTCCAATTACCCCAATCCATCCACATACCGATTCTAATTGAGGATGCAGTCTGAATCATTGAGTATTGGTGAACGCGTTCTTTACACTTTTGGACAAATCTATCAATACCATATTGTTCAATATCCTTTTTAGATTTAAAACCGAGATCGCGCTCGACTTCGACTTCCACCCAAAGTCCTTGACAATCAAAGCCATTTTGATAACGCTGGTCGAATCCTTTCATTGTTTTATACCGCTGAAAAATATCCTTATATGTCCTGCCCCAGGCGTGGTGAACACCCATCGGATTATTGGCGGTGATCGGACCATCCTGAAAAGACCATTTCTTCTTGCCTTTATTCTTCTTTTTATACTTGTCAAAGATGTTCTGTTCATCCCAGAAATTCAGAATCTCTTGTTCTATTTTCGGAAAATCTAATTGTTTTTTAACCTCTTTAAAAATCATGCGTGTATTATAGCAGATTATCACTTTTTGTCAAGAAAGGTCAGTGAGAGGTCTAAAAATGTATGCATCGCTCTCGTGATTACCCCATGATTTTCGCAACTTACAGAGTTTCTCGATACACTCAAGATCTTCCACAGGTATAGATGCGATAAAAATTACAGAGATTTTGGTTTTTCAGAAATCGTTTAGTATTCTACATAGTAGATTTTGTACTGTCTCCCAGACTTTTTAAGGTAAATCTGCACAGGAGCTGGCTTGACTATCCCACCATACAGAATGACTGTTTCCCCTTCATGTTGTGCAAAAACCTTTAGCCCCATGTAACAATTTGCAAAGATTGTCTTTTGAACATCGATCGAGTCGATGGTTACCTTTATATTACTTAACCCAATGTTTATTGAGTCAAAGCCGGCAAAGAAATCATGAATGCCCTTTTTTAGTTCTTCAGGTTTCGTGAAATTCTTATCATAGTATGATTCATCTATATAGGAGAATGTTGTTATTGTATTTTCTTCTTCTACAGCGTCTTTCAATGCCTCAATGTCATTCTTGACACGCTCTTCCTCCGAAGGAGGCAAAAGTAGGATAACTATTACGCATACAATGACTGTCAGTATGATCAAAAAGATTCTCTTCTTCATGCTACAAGAATTAATAGCGCGCCTAAAACGAAAAAGAGGAGTGCTGTGAATAATTTTACTGCGGGAATTCTTGACCTCAATGATTGTGCAATGCCCTGTGTAGAGAAAAGTGTTGCCACAAATGCAATGGCAATTAAGGGGAGAACAAACATTATGTTATAGAGAAGGAGGGCGATAAGCGGTTTGAGTGCAATTCCTGCCTTTGAGACCACGAAGGTAATAGTCGGTAAATAGACTTGACCTGTACAACCAAATTCCAGTATAGAGACTAAAAAACCGGCGAATAAAGAACCAAATATCATTCCACCCACCGCGCTCTTCTCCTTTATGTCTTTATGTATACGTTGCTTTATGCCGAGCGGGAGCTGTAAGAGCATCTTGTCAAGGTTGCCACGTCTTGCGATGAAGTAGTCACGCAGGCTCAGTATTCCTAATGCGAATGCCAAAAGACCAAAACTTATGAATATAATTGTGGCGATAGCATCAAATCCTGAAAGATATTTGAGTACGTTATAGACACCAATACCGATGGCGAAGTAGGTCACGAATACTGCGAGGATGAAGAAAGTCGCCAACAGGATGACATCCCTGCGCAGCTTGCCGATGAAGAGGAGATAACTGACGAAGAAGATCAATGTGGCAAATGCACACGGATTCACCCCATCCAATAGCCCAGCACCCATTACTCCAAAAATAGAGAATTTTGAGAATCGCACAAGAATACTGCGCTCAGCATTCACGGAATTTAATGAGTCAAATTTCGGACTCCCTGCTGCATATTTTGTTAAGAGCGGATCAATCTTCTTTAGACTGATATCATCTTTTATGAGATAATCCTCGCCAATGATGATCGCAGGGATAATTAACCTCTTCTCTTCTGGAATTTTATTCCTGACTGCGAGTCCTTCAAAAAAGATTTTGTTCATGTCATCAATGATGTCAAATCTATGTACCTTTATATCGCTGTAATACTGTTCCAGATGTGAGAGCAGAATTTCTGTACGGCTACATTCCTTACAACCTGTTTGATAAAAGTAGTATATATGTATAGAACCGATTTCACTTCTCCCTGTATCAACAATAGATCTAATGGTATCTCTCTGTGAGCGCCTGGATGATGTCGAGAGGCTCCTGAGTGTGCCCTCTAGTTTCTCCTGGGCCTCTATTGGTCCATAAAAGGCTGAATCAACAACAAAGATGATAGGCAGATCCTCGCCCCTCTCCTCTACATCTTTTTCCATCTCCTCAAGGAGTCTGTAATTTTCTAAAAAGTCAATATCGTATTTCTTAAGCGTGAAGTGGTATTTCTGTTGTAGCCTCGGTATTTCAACGAGGAGAATATTCATACAGTGTCCGCAATCAGGCGTGTAAAAGAAATGAACAACCACGTTGTGCGATTGGGCAAAGAGAGCCAATATGAGCATGTTCAAAAGCGTTATACTCATTTGTTTCTTGATTTGTTTATTTTGGTATGGGATGTTGTTTCGGACTTATTATTGGCCATTTTGGTTGTGTGTATATCGCTATGATATTTCGATAACATGTAGACATAATGTTCAGAAGCGCCACATTGTGCACCGTTGTTATGATGGGTCGTGCAGGATTCGAACCTGCGGCCACCGGATTAAAAATCCGATGCTCTACCATCTGAGCTAACGACCCTTGGGATATTATATCTACCGTTCTTCATGTGTCAATATTCCCCACGGTAGACGAAATTCTTAAACCAGAGAACCATCCGAAAAGCGTATGGTCCATGGGTTGAGGTGAAGATGCTGGATTGAAGATCTCCAGCATCCTAACCTTTATCCACAACCTAGAAATTTGTCAGGCCTAATGGTGAGTAGTACTTTTTATAAAATGTGCGGTAAGCACCGGTCTGGGTGTTCTTAACCCATTGTTTGTTATTGAGATACCACTTTATTGTCTTCTTGATACCTTTGGTAAAAGACGTAGTAGGACGCCAACCAATGTGCCGTCTTATTTTATGTATTGACAGTGAATAACGACGGTCATGACCAGGGCGGTCGTGTATAAAGGTGATCAAAGATTCGTCTTTACCTAACGACTTCAATATCTTCTTTATCACATATGTGTTGAGTAATTCGGTTCTACCACCAATATTGTAGATCTCACCGAGGATACCCTTATGAAAGACCAGATCGATTGCCTCACAATTATCCATGACATAGAGCCAATCCCTGATCTGCATACCATCACCATATACAGGGATTCTCTTATTGTTAAGGGCATTAAAGATGGTGAGGGGTATGAGTTTTTCGGGGAACTGATATGGGCCATAATTGTTTGAGGACCGGGTTATGAGTACGGGAAGATTGTAGGTCTTGTAATAGGCCATTACGAGCTCATCTGCAGCAGCCTTACTCGCTGCATAGGGGCTTGAGGGATGAGACGGGCTGGTTTCTTTAAAGCTGCCGCGTTGGATTGAACCATATACCTCATCGGTCGAAATCTGCAAAAATTTCTCGACACGAAATGCAAGGGAAAGATTCAGCAAGACACCGACTCCCATAAAATTTGTCTTGATAAATCGGGAGGGTTCGACAATACTGCGGTCGACATGTGTTTCAGCAGCAAAATTGATTACCCCATAAGGGCGGAATTTTGTGAAGATTTTTTTCATAACAGATGCATTGCTAATGTTTGCCTTTACAAAACGGTAATTTTTCCTTTTCTCAAGACCTCTTAAGTTTTCAAGATTGCCGGCATAGGTGAGTTTGTCGGCGTTCAAAATCTTGTAGTGGGGGTGCTGTCCAATAAAATATCTGATAAAATTTGATCCAATAAAACCACAGCCACCAGTAATGAGTATGTTCACCTTAAGATAAAGATGGAGATATGTATAATCTTAGAAACATCAGCTTGTGAGCTTTAGCCATCCTTACGCGACCAATCATACGGTATGTCAGAGGTGTGAGGCGGTTTTCGATACTCGTCAGGATTTTTGTAATTGTAGCATTCTGTGACAATATTTATTATCATAGCCTCTTCTTTACTGATGCACTTAAAACCATGCCATATGAGTCTTGGAATATGAATGAGTACGTGATTATGATCACCAGAGAAGAATTCGTTTATCACACCTTTTGAGGAACTGTTTTTGCGATCGTCAAACAGGACAATTTTCGCCATTCCTTTTATTACAATCATATTGTCGTCCTGTAATCTGTGATAATGCCATGCCTTAACCACACCTGGATATGCTGTTGTTATGTATACCTGACCAAATTGTGTAAATTCTTTGTCATCTACCCTCAACAATTCCATTAATCTGCCCCGTTCATCAGGGATTAATCGTAGGTTTCTTACAGAAACACCATCAATTACTCTCTTTGTGCTACTCTCTCTTTTTTGACCACTCATTTTCGTCAGTCTCGTGTGACTGCCTACCTTATGATTTCAACATAGCTCTGGTCACCGAGAATAAATTTGTGGGTTCGGGGCGAATGGGTAGTGACTTTTATGACTGCGTTTTTTCCAACTATGGAGCGATCAATCCTCATTTCGACATTTCTAATCTGGGCGCCCTCCATTATCACACTACACTCAATTTCAGAATTTTCGATTACCACATTGTCGCCTAGAGAAGAAAAAGGTCCAATATATGAATGGATTACCCTTGTATTTTTGCCGATAATCGCCGGCCCTCGTATGGTCGTGTTTTCTATAACTGATCCCTCCTCAGTGCTGATTCGTCCATTGATTGTTGAGTCAATGTAGGTACCTCTGTTCAGTGGTTCGATATCTTCCAGAACGAGTAGGTTCGCCTCGATAATATCCTCTGGTTTACCGGTGTCCTTCCACCAACCCTTCACCATATGTGATTCTACCTTGAAATGGTTATCAAGCAGCCACTGAATTGCATCGGTTATCTCCAGTTCGTCTCGCCAGGACGGTTTTATGTGTTCAATTGCACGAAAGATTTCCTGGTCAAAAAGATAGACACCAACCAGGGCAAGATTCGAAGGTGGTTCTTTTGGTTTTTCAATCAATTTTTGAACAACACCTTTATCGTCAATGACAGCGACTCCAAAATCCTGTGGGTTTACGACCTCAGTGAGCAGTATCAAGGTATTAGGCTTGTTACGGTGAAACTGCTGAACAAAATCACTGACTCCGTGTTTCAATATATTATCCCCCAAATACACAATGAAAGGTTCACCATCCAAGAAACCCTTTGATATCTTTATCGCATGAGCAAGACCTAAAGGTGCCTCCTGAGGGATATAGGTAATAGTTATGTTCCAGCGCTCTCCCTTGCCAACCATATGCTGCACTTCTTTGGCAGTGTCACCCACAACAATGCCGAGCTCATTGATGCCTGCCCGTACCAGTGCTTCGATACCATAAAAGATTATCGGTTTGTTGGCGATGGGAATGAGTTGCTTGGCACCGGTGTATGTGAGGGGTCTTAATCGTGTCCCAAATCCACCAGCGAGTATTAAACCTTTCATTATGTCTTGGATTATATAGATTGTGCGAAAAAAGTCAAGAACATGATCTTAGGTGTGCGCGAGAGACTTGATGAATTGAGCAAGGGCATCTTCCCAACTGCGCATCGTTTGCTTAAAGAGGAACTCAAAGTTTCTTGAATCAAGCGGAGAATATCTGGGACGAGGTGCTGGTAGGTTGAGCTCTTCAGTCTTGGTGGGATTAATCTCAGTCTTGAATCTCATCAGCTCTTTTGCCTTTAATGCAAAATCGAGCCAAGATCCAATACCCCTATTCACAATATGAAATATACCATAGTTTTCTGACTTGATTAAGAGAAAGATTGCCTCAGCCAGATCAATCGTATAGGTAAATGAGGCGAATTGATCACAGATGACATTTATGGAGGCTGGTTTATTCGCTGAGGAAAGAAATTGAGGTATGTAGGTCTTGGAATTCTTGCCAAATAGCCAGGAGGTTCTCACAATAAAATAGCGATCACACAGGTCTTTCACATAATGCTCGCCAAGGAGTTTTGTCCTACCGTATGCATTGATCGGATGGGGTTGACTGTATTCATAGTATGGTTCTTCTGTCGCACCGTCAAAGACAAAATTGGTGCTCATATATACCATCTTTGCCGCTATTTTTTTCGCAATGGTTGCCAGACCTAAGGTTCCCAGGGCGTTGACCCGAAGTGCATGTTCTTTGTTTTCTTCACATGCATCGACATTGCTGATTGCTGCGAAATGGAGGATGACATCGGGACGATAGTTTAATAATGTCTCATGTGTTGTTTTGAAATCGGCTATGTCAAGCTGATTAATATCAGTAGCAAGAAGATTGATATGATCTGTGCGAAGCACATGCTGCATCGCAGTGCCGAGTGCACCATGAGCACCACTGATAAAGACCTTCATTGAGTGATTATAATCCCTGATATTCCCTTGTCAATGAGAAGCTGACATGAAGCTGCTTCTATTTTTGCATCACCTTCTTGACTATTTGCAATTTTTGGCGATAATTACCTGTTTGTTGCTATTGAGAAGGAAGATAATTAGAGATATGGTAATCGCACAAGGAGGTAAGGCGTATGACAGCTAAAATTGCTGATAAGAAGGCAGATCTGGCTGGCCCGGGTATTGGTGATTATAATGAACTAAAGAAGATCCTGCCAGATGACTATTTCCCTATTCTTGACCATAAGGAGACGATGAAGGCACTCTTTGCAGTTAAAAACTATATTGAGGAGAACCTGTGTCAGGAGCTTAATCTGATGATGGTGCAGGTTCCGCTTATCGTTGATGTCAAGAGCGGCGTAAATGACATGTTGGACCGCGATGGCTCACGTACACCGATTCAATTCCACATCTCAAATGACTATGACAAACACCCGATCGATGCCCAGGTCGTGCAGGCTGCGACCAAGTGGAAGCGTGTAGCACTGAAGCAATATGGAATGAAGGTTGGAGAGGGTATTTGCACAGATATGCGCGCGGTGCGCAAGGATTATTTCTTAGACCATGACCACAGCTGTTACGTAGACCAGTGGGACTGGGAACAGGTGATTACTGAGAAACACCGTAACCTTGATTACCTAAAACAGGTCGTCAAGAAGATCTGGAAAGTGCTCAAGGGAGCCGAGACCTTTGTCCTTGATATGTATCCGAAATTGAAGACAGACAAATATCCCAATTTGCCTGATGAACTTACCTTTATCCATGCGGAAGATATACTTGATAGGTATCCTGATTTGCCGCGTAAGCAGCGTGAGACCATGATTATTCAGGAGTATCCCGCAGTTTTCATCTTGGGAGTGGGTTGGCCACTCAAGGATGGTTATCCCCATGAGATGCGTGCTGCAGACTATGATGATTGGATTACTGAAACCGTATCTGAGAACGGTAGACAGAGGCATGGCCTTAATGGTGACATTCTTGTCTGGAATCCAGTCACAAAGCGTCGTCACGAGCTTACATCAATGGGCATCCGCGTTAATGCCGAAACGCTCAAAAAACAGCTGGAGATGAGTGGGCAGCTTGATTTGCTCAAGACCCCATACCATCAGGGAATCATGAAGAATGAACTTCCGCTTACGATTGGTGGCGGCATTGGCCAGTCTCGTACCTATATGCTCCTTCTCAAGAAGGCGCATCTTGGTGAGGTGAGTGTCACCGTGTGGCCCCAGATACTCAAGGACATGTGTGCAGAGCGAAACATCCACGTCCTTGAGTAGATCGCAGAGCACTGCGTGCTGCATTTGATATACATGACAGTTCAGTCCTGAACGAGGAGTCATTCTCACAGGATAAGACCGGACAATCATGACACTCTGTGGAAGATCGGTATAGTAGCATTTCTTTTTATCATTTTGTCAATTGACAAAATGATAAAATAATAGTAGATCTTCAGGCAATCCATGATGAGGGT
>Ga0209636_10001298_pt1 | contig 25000 bp, 22 predicted proteins | sample DeeMarSWOR152_54_FD_187464 | JGI IMG/M metagenome (GOLD analysis project Ga0209636, IMG submission 187464) | Marine sediment microbial communities from White Oak River estuary, North Carolina - WOR-1-52-54 (SPAdes) (version 2) | ecosystem: Environmental > Aquatic > Marine > Intertidal zone >...
GTCATGAAGCCACGTCATCTTTACCTGATTGGGCTGTGTAGCGTATTAGTCACTGTCTTTGTTGCCATGCCTTCAGGGTCGATCATGGCCAAAGAGGTGCTGAGGTACAGCTGTTCTGCCCAGGTTTATCAGGCCTTTGAGAACCAACGGCTGGATGCCTTTACCAAGAAGACCGGAGTCGACATTGAGCTATCGATTTTTTCATCCTATAAGGCCTTCTTCCGGCTTATGAATGGCTACAGCGATATCGCCAGCATGGCCCGGAGGCTCTATCGGCGACATAAGGAATTCGGATTCGTAGAGACACCCTTCTGTAAAGATCCGATGGCTGTCATTGTCTGCGCCCAATGCCCGACACCCGATCTCACCGATGATCAGTTGCGTGACATTTTCGGAGGGACCATCACCAACTGGAAAGAGGTAGGCGGCCCGGATCGGCCTATTATCGTCGTTGTTCCCGATGAGGAGACGGCAGCCTACCGGAACTTCGGACTCAAGGTCATGTTCTCCCGAGAGATGGTCTTCGATATCAAGACTCGCAGGTCTACCACGGTCATTGACGTTACCCATCATTTTCCGTGGTCCATCTCCTTCATTGCGCAGGGGGCCGCACAATACCGCCAGAAAGATGTCGGGATTTGCAGGATCAACGGTCTCCTTCCTGGGGATGAAGGCTATCCCTACTACCAGGTGTTCTCCTTCGTGACCAAAGGAAGACCAGCTGGTGCGGCAAAGAAGTTTATCGATTTCGCCCTGTCCGAGGAAGGCAAGAAGATCATAACCAATAGAGGCATGGTCCCCTTTACCAAGCTAGAAGACTAGATTTAGTACTGTCAGAATTTCTGTTTTTTGGCATCCAGATTGCTCATGAGAAATGCCTTATGATTATATCAGCATTGACACACTAGGTGCTTCGATTCGCAAATATAGTCACGTATCTAAACGAGAACTATTTAAACAAATGCTCACTCGTCTCGACTGAGCTCGTCGCGGGCAGCACTTAGTTTCGAGGAAATAAATACGTTACCGTATTTATGAATCGAGGGACTAAGGCTACGAAGCAATATTTAATCAAAGGAAAAGATCTTCAACTGCTCAGAGTATTTGGCTCTTTTTGGGCAGGAAGAAAGGGGGGTTAAGCTATGAAGATTGATAGACGGGAATTTTTGAAGTATTCTGTAGGGACTACCGCAGGTGCGATGGCATTTGGTTTGGGCATGGATCTGAAACCGGTCAAATCATATGCCCAGACATTAAAGATTCGCTATGCCAAAGAGAGCACCACTATCTGCCCCTATTGCGCGGTGGCCTGCGGCATCATTGTCCACACCAGCAAAGGTGCAGGAGGGAAGGTTATCAATGCAGAGGGCGATCCGGATCATCCTATCAATGAAGGTACCCTCTGTTCCAAGGGTGCGGCTCTCAGTCAACTGGTCAACAATAGAAATCGGATAACAGCACCCCTTTACCGCAGGCCTTACAGCACTGCGTGGCAGAAGGTTTCTTGGGATTGGGCTCTCTATAAGATTGCCTTGAACATAAAACGCACCAGAGACGCCACCTTTACCCCTGAGAACAGTAAAGGCCAGGTTGTTAACCGCACCACTCATATAGCCCACGTCGGAAGCGCTGCACTCGACAATGAGGAGTGCTGGGCCCTCCAGGCCATGATGAGGGCTTTGGGCCTCGTATACATCGAACATCAGGCCCGTATCTGACACAGCGCAACGGTTGCGGCTCTGGCAGAGTCGTTCGGACGTGGCGCAATGACCAATCACTGGATCGATATCCGGAACAGTGATTGCATTCTCATCATGGGCTCCAACGCGGCAGAGAATCACCCCGTCTCCTTCAAATGGGTGACCGAGGCCATGAAGCGGGGGGGCACGTTGATTAGTGTAGATCCCCGATTCACGCGGACTTCATCGAAGGCTGATTTCTATACATCCTTGAGATCAGGGACCGATATAGCTTTCCTCGGCGGGATGATCAAATACATCATTGAAAATAATAAATATTTCAAGGAATATGTGGCAGAATATACCAATGCCCCATTTATTCTGAGCGATAAGTATGACTTCAGCGATGGCCTGTTCTCAGGATACGACAAAGATACCCGAAAGTATGATAAGAGCATGTGGGCCTTTGAGAAAGATGATAGAGGGATTCCAAGAAAGGATCGGTCCCTCCAAGATCCCAGGTGTGTTTTCCAGCAGTTAAAAAAGCATTACAGCCGCTATGACCTGGATACGGTATCAGCCATTACCGGTACACCAAAAGAGGATCTCTCGAAGGTCTATGAGATGTATTCGGCCACCGGGCAAAAGGGAAAGGCCGGGACCATCATGTACGCCATGGGCTGGACCCAGCATACCGTGGGTACCCAGAACATCCGGACCATGGCCATGATCCAGTTGTTGTTGGGTAATATGGGTGTTGCCGGCGGCGGTGTGAACGCCCTGAGAGGAGAATCCAATGTGCAGGGCTCAACCGATCACTGCCTTCTCTACCATATCTGGCCGGGCTATCTGCAGACGCCCAAGGGTTCCGAAGCGACTCTGGCTACCTACAATGACAAGTATACCCCTAAGACCAGTGACCCCTTGAGTGCCAACTGGTGGGGGAATTATCCTAAGTACTCGGTGAGCCTGCTCAAGTCCTTTTTCGGGAAGAGGGCAACCCCGGCAAATGAGTTTGGCTACAGTTGGCTCCCCAAGCTCGATGATGGCAAGGCCTATTCGTGGCTTGATATCTTTGATGCCATGTACAGGGGAGAAATCAAGGGCTTTTTTGCCTGGGGCCAGAACCCTGCAGGTTCGGGAGCCAATGCTAACAAGACAAGGCAGGCCCTGACCAAACTGGATTGGCTGGTCAACGTTAATATCTTTGATAACGAAACCTGCTCATTCTGGAAGGGCCCGGGCATGGACCCCCAAAAGATCAAAACCGAGGTATTTATGCTGCCCTGTGCAGTATCGGTTGAAAAAGAGGGCTCCATTACCAACAGCGGTCGCTGGATGCAGTGGCGATACAAGGCGGCCGAACCACCCGGAGATGCCAGAGCTGACGGTGAAATCATGACAGATCTGTTTAAGAAGGTCAGATACCTTTACCGCCAGGACAAGGATGCGGTGTTCCCAGAGCCTATCCTCAATCTGAAATGGGACTACACAACGGGGGGCAAGTTTGATTCACATAAGGTAGCCAAAGAGATTAATGGCTATTTCCTGGAAGATGTGACCCTTAAAGATAAGTCCTTCAAGAAGGGTGATCTGGTTCCCAGCTTTGCCTATCTCCAGGCAGACGGCTCAACCAGCAGTGCTAACTGGCTCTACTGTAATTCGTACACCAGTAAGGGAAATATGGCTGCCAGGCGCACGAGAGAGAAATCAGGCATCGGCCTGAACCTGGAATGGTCCTGGTGCTGGCCGGTCAACCGACGCATCATCTACAACAGGGCATCGGTAGACAAATATGGAAATCCCTGGGACAAGGAGCATCCGGTCATCAGGTGGGATGGTTCAAGATGGGTCGGCGATGTGCCGGATGGTGGCTGGCCTCCTATGCTCAAACCGGATGGCACCCCCAATCCCAAGACCAAGTATCCCTTTATCATGAAACCCGAGGGCCATGCCCACATCTTTGGACCTGGAAGGGCAGATGGGCCTTTCCCTGAACACTACGAGCCTCTCGAATGTCCTGTGGAGAAGAACCTCCTCTCCAGTCAGCTCATCAATCCGACAGCACCTATATACAGCACCGATATGGATGCTTACAGGACATGCGATCCCCGATATCCATTTGTATGCACGACTTACCGGGTCGGCGAGCACTGGCAGACAGGCGTCATGACCAGATGGCAACCCTGGCTGCTGGAGACCCAACCTCAGCTCTTTGTGGAGATGAGCCCAGAGCTTGCCAGTCTAAGAGGGATAGAGAACGGAGAAAAGGTCACTGTGGAATCAGCTCGGGGAAAGGTAGAGGCTGTTGCCGTTGTTACCCATCGTTTCCACCCTTTCGAGATTCAGGGTAACGTGATCCATCAGGTAGGACTTCCATGGCACTATGGATGGGTCCATCCCAAGGATGGTGGCGATTCAGCCAACCTGCTGACCCCGTCAACCGGTGATCCAAATACCAGGATTCCTGAAACCAAGGCCTTTATGGTCAATGTGAGAAAGATATAAAGGGGGTGATCTGATGAACGGAAAGGCATTTTTCATTGATACCACGCTATGCACTGCATGCAGGGGCTGTCAGGTTGCCTGCAAGCAATGGAATCAACTCCCTGCTACCAAGACTGAAAACCGGGGAGACTACCAGAATCCCAAGGATCTTTCATTCTATACCTACAAACTGGTGCGGTTTTCTGAAGCAGCCGGAAGTGATAGAAAACCTGTCTGGTATTTTTTCCCGGATCAGTGCCGGCATTGTGTTGAGCCACCGTGTAAAGAGGCACCTGAGGACCCGAACGCAATCATTATTGATCAGCTTACAGGCGCGGTTCTCTACACTGACAAACTAAGAAAGGCTAGCAGTCAGGATTTGAGGGAGTCCTGTCCATACGACATACCGAGGGCTGAACCAGAGACCGGGTACGTGGCAAAATGCACCATGTGTGTTGATCGGGTCCACAATGGGCTCCTGCCGGCCTGTGTCAAGACCTGCCCGACAGGGGCCATGAACTTTGGGGACCGGGACAAGATGGTTGCCCTGGCCAAGGGGCGTCTGGCCGAGGTGAAATCCAAATTCCCCAAGGCTGTGGCCACCGGTCTCGATGACGTGAGGGTCTTTTATCTCCTGGCGGATGAGCCTGCCAAGTACCATGAATATGCGCTCTCTACAGGAATGCCGAGAGGGATAGACAGAAAGACGGCTCTGAAGCGGATTGCCCGGCCTTTAAGGGAATTATCCAGAGAGTGGCAATTGCTCCATAGATTGGCCAGCTAAGAGAACTCCCCGCTAACAGAAAGGGTGCCCTCTGTAAAGGCACCCTCTTTGTTTGAGTGGCACGTTACGTTGGATGGTAAAATCCTTATGTCCGATGAATTATTTGAGCAAATAGATCGGCTCATCCAAAAGAGGCCTATCTACAAAGAGGCCTTATCTGTGTACAGGGATTTAATGGTCTTTTTGAATGAGATTGAGCCTGAGATAACGTGTGTAATGAAAGACGAGGGAGTCTATGATGGTAAGGTAAAGGAAGGATCTGCTTTGTTTTCACGAGAGGATTTGCCCCTTGATCGAGAAGCTGCATCCTCGTTATTTCACCGTTTGTTGGAGCATCTGTCCTCAGGTAAGAGGAAAGACAAGGAGGCTCTGGGAAAGGCCTTAGGGAGAGCAGAAACCGATTCACACTGGATTAAGAGCGTCATCACCGCTTTTCTTTCCGATGATCAGACAGCCATTGTCAATATGGCTGAAGGGGTGGGTCTGAAACCAATGGTCCTTAGATTTTTGACCCAGACGGCATTGAAACCTTTCCTGAATACCCTGAAGGAATCCGTCAGCGAAAGGATTCAAAGAGATGGCTGGAATTATGGCTACTGCCCATTGTGCGGCTCATCTCCGGATATGGCCTATCTAGATGAGCAGGGGAAGAGACTGCTCCTCTGTGAACTCTGTGGCTTTGAATGGTACTATCCAAGACTCAAATGTCCCTTTTGTGAGAACAGCAAACCCAAAGAGCTTGGGTACTTTGCAGGCGAGGAGGAGGAGGGTTTTCGGGTCGATTTCTGCAAGAAATGCAGTCGCTATATTAAGACATTAGACATGAGGATTATTGACTCACCAGCACCACTGGAGCTGGAAAACCTTACCACCCTGCACCTGGATATGCTGGCCCATGAGCAGGGATTTAAAACTCCCCATAGATGGTAGAGGGACGTACCTGGCAAATCGATCGGCACGAGGACCCGTGCCTTACTGACCGGCGTAAACAATCTTGCCGCCTACGATGGTCATTTTCACCTGACAGTTGGAAATCTCCTCTGGAGACAGCTTCATGGGGTCTTTGTCCAGTACCACCAGGTCAGCCAGTTTCCCCTCCTTCAGGGTTCCCCGCTCCTTTTCCTCAAAGGAAAAATAGGCCGCCTCCCGGGTGTAAAGGGGAAGGGCCTGTTCAGCCGTGATGCGCTCCGAGGGTCCGATCTCCTGTCCGTTCGCGGTCATCCGGCGGATGGAATCGCGCACTCCGACGAGAGGGTTGGGCTCCGCCACTGGACAATCGGAGGAGAGGGCCAGTTTGATCTTTCGTTTTAGAAAGGTTCCAAATCGGTAGAGTTCCTGTGACCGAATCGGCCCGTAGGCTTCAATGAATCCATCGCCGAGGAGCGAGAAAAAATTGGCCTGGCTGGCAATGTACAGACCCAGTTCTCCAACCTGGTCGATCTGAGGAGCGGTCAGATTCCCGGCATGGACGATATGATGGCGCATGGGGTTGCCCTTCACCATGACCCGCCCGAAGGCCTTGAGGAGCATATCCAGAGCCCGGTCTCCCTGGGCGTGAACAGAAACCTGGTATCCAGCCCGGTCAAATCTGTGGATCTCCTGGTTGATTCCATCCTGATCGTAGTTTAGAATTCCCGTTCCGCCCCCGCCTCCGACATAGGGTTCAAAAACGGCCGCAGTGCGGCTGCTCATCCCTCCATCAAGGAATATCTTGATAGCCCCGATCTTGACCCATTCCGAACCGAACCCCCGGTTTATGCCCGCGGACATAAGGGGATCAGCCCAGTGGTTGAGGATGTAAGCATAGAGGCGGAAAGGAAAGCGCCCGGCATCCGCCACCTCTTGATAGGTACGAAGCGTCAGGGCATCAACAAACGGGTCGTGGACTCCCACAAGGCCGAGCCGATGGTAATGTACCGCGCAACGGATCATCATCTCAGCTCTTGCCTCTCTGTCGTATTCGGCCATCATCTTCATGTAGATGGAAGGGGTGTCGAAGAACAGGGGTCCCATGAAAGCCGACTCGCTCAAAATCCCGTTTGGCTCACCCTTTGAATCCCTGAGGATTTTTCCTCCAGGCGGATCGGGAGTCTCTTTCGTGAAGCCAAGCTCCTTCAAGGCGAGGCTGTTGACCACAGCTCCGTGAACGGAGACGTGGACCAAGCAGATGGGATGTTTTTTCGTCGCCCGGTCCAAGTCCTCTCTGGTCAGATCCTTGTTGTCGTCGAGCAGATAAGGCGCATACCCCCAACCCATAACCCATTTTCCAGGTGGCGTATTTGCCGCCTTGGCGCGCAAGGCCTCCACCACGTCCTCTCCCCGCACACATCCTGCTGCCGGCCGACAGTCTGCCTGGTCGGTGAGCAATGCATAGAGGCAGAAGTGGTTATGAGTATCGATGAAACCTGGAAGTAAGATCTGCCCTTTGAGGTCGATGACCTTCGTTGCGGGTCTGGCCAATTTCTCAACCTCGGCTGTCTTGCCCACGCGGTAAATCCTGCCGAATTGCACGGCCAAGGCCTCCGCCCGGGGAGTCGTTTCCTCCATGGTCAGGATGGTTCCGTTTTTGAGAATTGTGTCCATGGCTCCTCCTTCAAATCGGACCCTTGATGCAAAGGTCCCAACCGGATTCTCCCCGGTTGTGTAAGTTAGATCCTCTTATTGCATTCATAACATTATCAGATCTTGGACGGTGAAATCAAACTAAACCCCGAGCTAGCCCTGTCAGCCTCAGACAACAGATTCACGGTATTTCAATTTTTTCTCAGGGACCAGGGAGATGAGCCCGGTTGTCATGAACGGTATTATCGCCAGGAAGGCAAGAACCGCTCGGATCGAAAAGATGTCCCCCAGTTTTCCTGTCAGAGGGGTCATCACTCCTCCCAATCCAAAAGTCAGACCCATTACAAGGCTTGAGACCATCGATCTTCCCTTGGGAGCCAGTTCCTGTGCCATAGCCACTCCCAGGGGCAGGGTTGCCAGGGCAAAAAATCCCGCCACAAATGCTCCAAAATAGACCCAGTTGCCCGGAACGTAGAGGAGCAGGTACAGGCAGGGCGTTGTGAGACCGTGGGCAAGATAGAAGATGGGTTTGTATCCAACTCTATCCGACAGGTGGCCGGCGATGAGCCCGCTGATTGCCCCGGCCACCGTGAACAGAGACACCACTGTTCCGATAGAGACGAGGGAATATCCTTCCTGTGCGTACAACACCGGTATAAAAACCATGAACGACTGACCGACAAAGGCCCGCAGAACCATTACCACGCAGAGCAGCATAATCGATTTCCATACCGTTCCCATGACTTCCCTGATCGAACCAATAAAACCGAGATTTCCCAATCCCTCTCCTTGGGGAGGAGGTACGATCCTGAAGAGAAGGGCCATGACCGCCAGGCCAAGGATCATCGTGAACGGGGATGCCCCCAGGCCATAGGAATCCACGAAATAGGTGATAAAGAGCGGGCCCACCCCAAAGGCCAGGGTGCCACCCATGTTGAAAACGGACATGGAAAAACCGAAATGCCGCCCCGAATAGGTAGACACCATCCCGGCAATGGTAGGATGATACATGGACGAACCGATAGAGCCCAGGGATATAAAAAGAATCAGCACCAAAAAAAAGGGGGCTATTCCCACAAGAGGGATGAAGACGATTGCCAGGAGTGGTCCACCAAGGACAAAGATACGCGTTCGGTAGTGATCGGCGATGTATCCCACCGAAGGCTGGACAAGAAAGGCCAGAAAGCGACTTATGCCTGCGATCAGACCCACCTGTGTCAAGGTAAGGGAAAACTTTCCCATGAACACGGGAAGGAGAGGATTGATAAAAGAGTTATAGAAATCGCCAATAAAGTGAACGAGGGTCAGGCCAAAGATGACCTTTATATCAGTGGTTCCGGGCTCTTTCATCATATTTACCAATAGAAAAACCACCTTCTGGTGGTTTCTTGTACTCCAATCTCCTTAGGCTGAGGTTTACACAGTTCAGGTTGCCGAGTCACCAGGCCGCTCAGCCGTTTCTTGAGTGATGCCATGCACCTCATGAACTAGATGCAATGAAATAAATCATTGGGGAGAGAAAAGTCAAGAGTATATTTTCTGGAGTTTTGAGGAAAACGCATTGTTTCTGTATTCCCCACCTGCGAACCCGATAGGGTCACTGCGGAAGCCCTGAAGTAAAGAAATAATGGGTTCTCTTTATGGGATCTGAGTTTATAAACAAAATCAATAGGTTCACTAAGCCTACTCAAGGCTTTCAAGGAAACCCCAGTTTACACAATATTCTTGACACCACTGAAAAATCAAGGCATCTTAAATCTAAGCTTTTCATGCCTTCAAGAGTATCCAATTTTGTCCTTCAGAGTTTAGCGTGGGTCACAAAAATATTCTGGTACTGTGGAATCACTTATTGATGTCCTTCTTAACAATGGAGAATAGGAATAAAGGTCAAAACCCTCCAATTAAAGAAGATAGATTCATAGGATTTCTGTAATGTATTCGCTATGTTCGATCGCCTGTTATTATGTTTACAGAACAATGCCTAAGCTTAAATCCGATCCGTTATTAGAGGCCCATTGGGCTACTATATATAGATTCACCCACGCTAAACTCTGAAGGACGCCGATTTTATGAAAGGCTGTGCATCTATAAAAGGAGGTGATGCGATAAAGATCATAGTTATGGGTGTTCAAAATGATAAAGGCTAAAGAAACGATAGAAAAGAAAGGAGGCAAACATGAGTAAAAAGAAAGGTATTGTTTTTTTGGCAATGGCTTTTTTGGCAATGATAGTATTCTCCTCTGGAGTTTATGCCAAAGAAAAAATTACAATCTATTCCTCAGTTCATGAAGATGTCCTGGCAGCTATTGCAGGAGAGTTTAATAAGAGAAACCCCGATATCGACTTAAAATATTTCCGCCTGGGGACCACCAAAATCATTGCCAAAGTAAATGCTGAGTTAAAGGCAGGAGAAATCAGGGCTGATTTAGTTTGGACCGCTGAGCCTGCATATTTTGAAGAATTGAAACAGAGAAACCTGATTACAAAGTATATGTCTCCTGCCGCAAAGGATATCCCTAAGTTATTTCAAGATCCGGACGGATATTACATAGGTGCCAGAATCCTCTCCATAGGCCTTACATATAATACAAAGCTCGTCAAGGAGGCAGAGGCCCCAAGAGATTGGAATGATATGCTTGATCCCAAATGGAAGAACCAGATCGTCCATGCCAACCCCCTCTACTCCGGTTCGGTAACCGCGACAGTAACAGGCCTAATTCAAAACCCAGCATATGGCTGGGCTTACTATGAAAAACTCAGGGCGAATGGATGTACGATCATACAATCGCAAGGCGGGACCCAGCGTAAGGTTGCTGGTGGAGAATACAAGGTTGGCATCGGGCTGGATTACGGCATTCGGAAGATGAACGCCAAAGGGAGCCCAATCCAGTTTGTCTACCCGAAGAGTGGTACCATAACCTGGGGAAGTCCCATAGCTATCTTTAAGGGTTCAGAACACCAAGATGCGGCCAAGAAATTCATCGACTTTGTCCTCTCCTCTGATGGTCAGAAATTCCTGGTCACTGAGTACATCGTTTCGGTCAATCCCAAGGTGGCATCACCTAAAGGTGCACCACCAGTCTTGGATATTCTCAACAAGGCACTTCCCGTGGATTGGGACTATCTGATCAAAAACAGGGAGGAACTTCTAAAGAAATTCAGCAGGATCATGTTAGAATAATATTTGGTGAATAGGGCTGTGCTTTTCTAAATGGAGAATGTTCACCCCCAGGATATCATTTAAGGATATGTTAACCCTCAGGAGTATCACAAAGGGAAGGAAAATCGGGACGGGACACCTGTTCATGGGTGTCCCGGCCCTCATATTGATCCTTGTTGCAGCCTTTCCTATCAGCCTTATCTTCATCCAGAGCGTTATCTCAGAAGCAGGGACATTAACAACGGGGTTCCTCGAGAGGATTTTCGAGGTGAAGTCCAACTACATGTCCCTGATTAACACCTTGTCCATCAGCTTGCTCACCGTCTTTTTTACCATACTGATCGGTTGTCCGCTGGCCTGGGTGGTTACCAGGACGGATATGCCCTTTAAAGGGGTTTTCAAAACATTATTCATTGTGCCTTACATGATTCCTCCTTTTATAGGGGCTATCGCGTGGGGCTTCTTGCTCTCACCCCGGACAGGATTTGTTAATAAGTGGCTTATGGCTTTATTCAATAGCAGTACCCCGCCCTTTAATATATATACGTATTCGGGCGTGGTCTTTGTCATGAGCCTCTATTTTTATCCCTATGTCTTTATTACGGTGGCCGGTGCACTAGAGAGGATGGACCCAAGCCTAGAGGAGGCAGCGAGGAATGCGGGGGCTAACAGATTTCGTGTGGTAAAAGATATCACATTGCCCTCGGTGGCGCCGAGTATTGCAGCAGGGGCCTTACTTGTCTTCATCGCAGCCTGCTCTAATTTTGGAATCCCTGCACTCATCGGTTCAGAAGGAAGGGTCTATGTGCTTACTACCAGAATTTTCTTCTATATATACAGCGGAGGGTTTGAGGGGCTTCAAATGGCATCATCTCTGTCTATTTTTCTCGTTATTACCTCTGCCCTGGCCCTTCTTGCTAATCGTTGGTACCTGAGGAATAAACAGTTTACTATCATTGCCGGTAAAAGCATGAGGCCCAATTTAATACTCCTGGGTAAATACAGGATTCCGTTTTTCATTGGATGCTGTCTCTTTACGTTCTCAACCATGTTCGCTCCCTTGTTGTGTATCGTTCTCATATCCCTGCTAAAGGCATATGGGGTTGATATAGCATGGAAAAATTTCACCCTTGAGAACTTCAGGTTTATACTCTTCGAATACGATTTAACCCGTGCCTCTATCTGGAACAGCATCAAATTATCTCTGACAGCGGCAACCTTCTTAACGATCATGGGCTCTCTAATCGCCTATATAATAGTCAGGACAAAGCTAACGGGCCGGAGAATATTGGAGTTTCTATCCACCCTTCCTTATTCTATACCAGGAACTGTTCTAGCTATTGGCATGATTTTGGCCTTTTCCGGGAAATTCGGAATAAACTTCTATAATACCATCTGGATTTTGCTGATTGCCTATACCGCCAGATATATGGCCTTTGCGGTTAAGTCTGTAGGGGCCTCCTTGGAGCAGGTGCATATGTCACTGGAAGAGGCCGCCAGGATCTCCGGGGCAGGTTGGGGCAGGACCTTCAGAGATATCGTTGTCCCCCTGGTAAAACCCGGGCTGATAGCTGCATGGTTTTTGGCCTTTATGCCCATGTTAAGGGAGCTTACCGTATCGGTTTTATTGTACGGTCCAGAGACAAGGACCATTGGTGTTGCAGTCTATGAATTGCAGGATGCGGGATATTACGATACAGCAGCAGCCTTGGCTACCTGTGTCCTGATTGTAATTTTTGCAGGTAATTTTTTACTGAAAAGGATAACTGGTGGGGAGTTTGGATTTTAGTCTAAGATAATAAATATGAGTTAAAAAATTTCAAAAGGAACATCATGGCAGGTGTCAGGCTTGTAGGGATAAAGAAACAATTTGGTGATGTTGTGGCGGTAGATCAATTTAGCGTTGATATTGCCGATGGAGAATTCGTCTCCTTCTTGGGCCCATCAGGGTGTGGCAAGACAACTACCCTGCGTATGGTTGCGGGCTTCGACATGCCAACCGCCGGTGATATCTATATAGGGGATACCCTCATGTCCTCAGTGGAACAAAAAAGATTTGATCCTCCGGAAAAGAGGAACATAGGTATGGTATTCCAGAACTATGCTGTCTGGCCCCATATGACCGTCTTTGCCAATATTGGCTATCCCTTGAAAATCAAGAAAGAGAAACGAAGTACCATAAAGGATAAGGTGGAATATAACCTGGCCCTGGTTGGACTCGAGGGTTTTGGTGAGAGATACCCGCATCAGCTTTCAGGCGGGCAACAGCAGCGAGTAGCATTGGCGAGGGCGTTGATTATGAACCCTGAGGTAATGCTCTTGGATGAGCCTCTGAGCAACCTGGATGCCAAACTGAGAGAGGAGATGCGCTTTGAGATTAAAGACCTTCAGAAAAAGACAGGTGTGACCATCACTTATGTGACCCACGATCAGGCAGAGGCAATGGTCATGTCCGACAGGATCGTGGTGATGGATAACGGATATATTCAACAGATAGATAGCCCGAGAGAGATATATGAGAATCCCGCCAATAAGTTTGTAGCCGATTTTATTGGACTGACCAACTTCGTGGAATGTGAAGTTATCTCAAGGGATACGGTCTTGTTAAAGGATGGAACAGGTTCCCATAAGGTGAAAGCGCACATCCCTTCAGGCATTGGGGAGGAGGCTGTTCTTTCGGTCCGTCCAGAAAATATTGAGATTGCCGAAAAGGGCGGTGATATAAAGGGTGTAGTTAGGAGGACCGTTTATTTGGGCAATATGATCGATTACCGAATAGGGGTCGGAGATGTCGAGTTGAGGGTAGAGAAAGATGCCGAAGAGGTATTCCCTGAAGGAAGTGAGGTCAAACTGAGGTTCAAGAAGAGCTTTATTTTCTCCCTATGAGAGATTCCTTGAATATTGACGTTGAAGATGCACGGTACTACTAAAGATTCCGTTGACACAACGGTTAAAGGGTATCTCGGGCATTTCTAGTGATTGATACCTAAAGGATCTGCCAATTCACTGAGATCACCCAGGATCCAATCCGCACCTTCGTCTAGAAAGGTTTGACGATTTGCCAATCCGGTGAGAACCCCAACGGCAAACATTCCCGCCTTTTTAGCGCAACTGACATCTGCACCGGAATCGCCGACCCATAAAATATGAGAGGGTGGGATCATAAGGCGCTTCAAGGCCTCTTTTGCCGCACCTGCACCCTTTCCTCCTTCTGGAAGGCCCTCCGTTGACAAAATATGGGCGAAATAAATATGCAACCCGTGGTGGGTCAATATCCGCTTTGTAGAGAAATAGGGGCGGATTGAGACCAGAGCCAGCTGGTAGCCCGCCCTATGCAGTTTTTCCAGCATCTCTTCAGCATATGGAAGCAGTGGGTAGGTTTCCTCCTGTACCTTATTGTATAAATACTCTTCAAAGAGTTGGGCCAGTCTGGACGCCAAGGACATAAAGGAGGAGTTTTCTTTCATGAGAGTCTTTATCTTTTCCGTCAGATATTCGTTAGTTTTATGCCTTTCTAAGAAAAGGATATTTTCTTTGCCACGGAAAGAGGTCGAAGCCCAGAGTAAGGCCTTGGCTATTCCCAAGGTTGTATTGAAATCGCGGAGCCCCCTGAGACGGTGACATGTCCTGGAAGGCAAAGGAAGAGTGAGGCCAACCTGCCTGAATCCCCAAAGATAGGATTCATATAAGCCTTCCGAGGAGTCCCAAATGGTACCTCCACCGTCGAATATCACTGCTTTAATTTCAGAGAGATGGCCCTCTTTCTTTTCTCTTAAAGGCTTCTTATCCATGTAATTCGCGAAGGTAATCGATAACCCAAACGCTCCTCAGCAACCTGACCTTCATTTGATCTGTAGCTTCAGCTTTGTCTCTTTAATGGGGGGATGGGACATGATCATTCAACCTTTTGCACATGAACAGAATCAGGGATGATCTCCATATGGACGCTGCTACCCTTAGCCATCAAATTCGGCGGATTGGAATCATCGAGGGTGATCAGTTCCTTCTTCCCTACCTGGATCTCGTAACGGGCCAAGGACCCAAAGAAAAAGACATTTCTGACCGTTCCCCGAAGCGAGGATGGCCCCCCTTTCGAAAACTTCAGCATCTCTGGACGAGTCACGATGGTTACCTCTTCACCGATTTCAAACCGATCCTCTGCCCTGAGTTCGATGAGGGTGTCATATGCGGAGACGCTCAAGCGATTGACCTGGATCTTTTTGACCTCTCCCTTAAGAAGGTCTGTCATCCCGATGAAGTCCGCAACGAACTTGGTTGCAAGCCTTCTGTAGAGCTCCTGGGGGGATTCCACCTGTTCGATCCGCCCCTTCTAACACTATCTAGTCATCTGTCAAGCCGAGTTCTCTAAGTACCTGTGCGGTTGGGACCCCGGTTTTCCTGTCCCATCCCCATTCTTCGTAATAATCTTCGATCATCTGTTCCGACTCCTGGCGGCCCAGGGGTTTTTCAGTGAGGTAATCTTTGATTGGTCGATCACTTCCTCCCGGCCTTGAGAGGTGCATGATCTAAAATTATTTATGATAAATCAGGATATGTCAATTGTTTTAAGGATAGGAGTTTCCTGAAGACAATCTTTGCAAAAGGGAGATTTTGCAGTCTTCCCGGACAGGGATAGATTTAGGTCATGGCAGGGCCCTGGTAACAATCTCTGCAATATCCAGGACCTCGAGCTTCTCTTCAAGTTCCTCTGCCTTACCTGCATCATCCAGCATATTGGCGCATTGCGGACATGAAACAGCTATGATCTGGGCCCCGGTATCAAGGGCTTGCCTTACCCGAACTCTATTAGGGCTCTCTTCACCGCCGCCCAGGATATCGGTAAAGAAATTCCCTCCTCCACCTCCACAGCAGAAGGCGTTCTCCCTGTTTTGATCCATCTCGATCAGCTCAACCCCGGGAATGGACTTCAGGATCTTTCGCGGGGAATCATACTCACTGTTATGCCTTCCCAAGTAGCAGGGATCGTGATAGGTTACCGTGGCCTTGTACTCCTTTAATGGTATCGTATTGGACTGGATCAAGGGGGCCAGGATCTGGGTATAGTGATAGGTCTTGAATTCTCCCCCAAGGCCCGGATATTCCTGTTTGAAGGCATTGAAGGCATGGGGATCCAGGGTAATGATCTTTTCTACTCCAAGCTCCTTGAACAGGGCGATATTCCGCTCGGCCAGAGACCGAAACAATCCCATCTCACCAAGGGCTCTTACCTCATTTCCATCGCAGGTCTCTCTGTTGCCAAGGATTCCTAAAGAGACACCAGCCCGAATCAGAACATTTCCAACTGCCCTGGCAATCTTTTTGGCCCTTTCATCGTAGGAGCCAACACAACCGATGTACAAGAGATGCTCCTGACCATCATAGGTTTCAAGAGGGGTGCCCTCTGCCCATTTTTCCCTGTCATCGGCCGGCTCCTTGTAGGGATTACCGCTGATATTGATGTTTTTGAGGTAATCCCTTACAGGGGGTGGTATCACCCCTTTGTTCACCAGCTCTTCCCTGGCTGCGGTGAAGAGATTGACCAGATCATCACTGAAGGTAAATACACAATGTTCAACGCAGTTGGCACACGTGGCGCAGGAGAAGAGGATTTCCTGAAACCGCTCGCTGTTTTTTATCTCATCATTGAGCCAGGCCTGTATCAACCACATCCTGCCTCCAGGGGAGTATGATTCAAAGAAGAATTTGCGGTACGAGGGGCAGTTGAAATCCGAATAATCACTGGTAAATTTGCAGTAACCGCACCTGAAACACCTGTGGACAATGTCTTCGTATTTCATCTAGGCAACCTCCCAGTTTCCAGGATTCATAATACCGTTTGGGTCCATGTTTTGCTTTATCATCTTCATGAGATTCCGTGTATGTGGATCCATCCTCTCAAGCGCCATTTTCTGTTCCTCTACCGTTGCCTTCCAGAAGACCCCGCCAATATCCAGGGCATAATCGCTGACCTCGTGCAAAGCCTTTCTGACTCTGTCCATCATGTCAGGGTCTGCCCGATTGAAGGTAAAGGCAAAACCATACATCATACAGTGGCCTCTGCCGATAATTCTGGCCATGCCAGAGTAACCAAGATTATACTTGGAGGACAACTCCTCTAGCTTTCGGGTACATTCCGGATACCGCTCAACCAATAAAATTGGCCCGGAATATTCAAACCCACCGCCCTTCTTCACATCTGCAAACCGGGTGACACTCCGCTGAGGCATATCCAGAAGAGTTGGCTTCATGGCTGGCTGAACCCACATGAACCCACCATCTTTACTCTTCATAAACCCATCAAGTGCATCCCAGACCATCTTTCTCTTGAACTCAAGCTCTTCTTCGGTATCGCCGGTCATAAATATGGTTACGTGGTGGTTGCCCTTGAATATCAGAGGTAATGGCTGGGAGAAGACAACAATATCCTCTGTCATCTCCGTATGGGTAAGCTCATAGATGATATCCGGGACAAGGTCTTCTCTATCCGTGACAAATATGTCTACATCCCTCATCTTTTTTCTGGGATAGAGCCTGAGCCCCACCTTGGTAATGATACCGGTAGCCCCAAACCATCCCAGAAACAGTCCGGATAGATCCGGAAGCGGTGCGCCTCTTGAAAACCAGTCAGGGGATAGCGAGCATGAGCCAATCTTGCAGATCTCCCCGGATGGCAAGACAACCTCTAGTCCGGTAACCATGTCGGAGTTGAAGCCATACTGTTGTGTGAGCCTGCCCTGACCGTGTATCATGACATTGGCCGCTATGGTTGCTGTTGAAGGGGAGTCAGGGATGCTGTGCCGCAGGCGGGGATAGTTTTTTTCCAGGTATGACTTTAACAGACCCTGGGAGGTTCCTCCTTCTACTATCACGTGTCGTGCCTTTTCATGTACCCCAAGTACCTTGTTCATCCTTTTCATATCGACTACTATCCCCCCCTTCAGGGGAATGATCAGGCCAGTCAGAGCCAAGCCTGCCCCCATGGGGACGACCGGTATCTTCTCCCTGTTTGCAAGCCTCACTATCTTCTGTATTTCCTCCGCTGTTTGTGGCACAACCACATAGTCTGGTTCATGGGGGGGCAACAAACCGGGATCCCGGGCATAGAAATAGAGCTCTTCTGCTCTGTTTGAGACATAGTCCTCCCCCACGATCTCGGCAAGTGAAAGGGTGATATCACTCATATCGCACTACCTCCGTTTCCTATTGTTCGCCAATGGCCATTCTGCAAAGGTCAATCATGTGGATTGGCTTTATCCCTGTTTTGGCAACCTTATGAGCCAGGGCAGCGTAACACGCTGGACAGTTAAATACACAATACTCTGCACCATGCTCTACCATATCATCTATATTCCTTTTCTGTACATCGTTGGCAAGCTGATACCCACAGACCATCCTGAGAATCTCTCCGCAGCAAAGGGCATTCTCTCCCTGATATTCTCTTTCAACCAGATCAACACCTACTAACCTCATGATATCTTCTACAAAATGATGCTTGTCAGGGGAGAGCCGAGCTGAGCACGGCCTCTGGTAGGCCACCTTGATATTCAAGGGCCTTGTGCCATCCCCTAAGTCTTTCAATCTATTATACAGATATTCAAAGTAATGAATGGGTTTAAAGGGGACATCTATGCCGTATGCGGGCGCCAGTGAGGCGAATGAGCCATAGCATTCGTCATGCATACAGACAACCTCCCTGACGTCCAGCTTCCCGAAGTTATCCATTACCATGGGGAGCCTTTCCTTGATGATCGAGGTGTTGGCAAAATGTAGATAGACAACATTGCAGAAGAACTCCTGGCCAAAAATAAAGGATGGCATAACATCCTCAAAGAGCCTCCCCTTGACCCATCGCAGGAATTCCGGCATAAAGCCGAAGGATACCATCTTTTCCTTGGTCTCCCCCACCTTATATCTTCCCAGAGGTTTGCCTATGTTGATCCATTGATTTGTTATAGCCCTTGGTGAGGTAAGGATGCCCTTTTCCTCTCTCCTTTCAGTAATGAGATAGAAGGGATGATTCCCCCTCTTGCAGTATTCCTCGCATCCGTAACATGTTACACAGTCTTGCAGGACAAAGGAGTCCTCTCCTTGAGCGATCTTCACCATCTCCTCCTTTGCCTGATCTACCCCCACATCCATATACTGGCACTTAACAAGACAGTCACCTGTCGGACAGGTTTTACACAGCTTCTCATCAAATTTTAAGGAAAGCATATACCACCTCTTTTTTTTGGAATTTGCCTTTCATGGGCGGAGAATAGAGGGAACACGGTTGTGAGTCAACCCAAAATTTGTTTTTTATCATGAACACAGGATTTTGCCCAACTGGGCTGTCAAGCCATTCCCGCCCCCCTTGCCGGGCGCACAACAATTGTAGTACTAGTCTTCTGCTTTCTTTGGCCGCCTGGTTTTCAGCCGGGTGTAGAAATTCCGCGATGTATAGAGGGCCCCGAGGGGGTTATGTGCCAGTACCCGGTCCTTGACAGCCAGAACAGTGACCGGGGCCTTGGTGTGCTTGATGAACAGGGTATCATCGCCCACGCACAGACCGAGAAGAATATTGAGGTCGCAGCCCTCAGCGTCCAGAACCGCGGCCTGGCCCAAGGGATTGCACATGGGCTGGCGGTGCCCGGGGAAGATCTTTTCCTCCTCTGGCAGGGCTATGTCTTCAGAGCTGAGCGCGCCGCACATGCAACATACCGCGACTACCTCGAACCCCTCGTTGAAGAGCAGGTTGGTGAAGAGCTCTGCCTCCTGGGCCAGGCCCACACAAAAGGCCAGACCCAGCTTCCTGTAACCCCGAAGCTTTGCATAGAGGATCGTTTCCTCAACCCGGGTGAGCTTCCCGTAATCCTTCCAGGTCCGGGCCACATCCTGGGCCATTCCTTGGTTTTCAGGATCCTTGAGCTTGGCTCTGGCTTCTTGGATCAATTGAGCTCGCACCACAGAAGGACAGAATTCCGGGGCCTGGCTGAGGTCGCCCATAAAGCAGCGCTTGCGCGCACAGTAACTGCACACGATCTGTTTGTCGGCCATAAATTCCCTCCTAGCAGAAGTCAGGGGCTTCGCCCCAAGTGGATTAATGGATTAATGGAGTGATGGGATCTGAGAATTTAGGAATTGAAGGATTGAAGGATTAGGTGATTGATTGATCTTCAATTCCTGAATTCCTAAATTCATAATTCCCAAATCCGTCATTCCGTGTGAATGTCGTGAATCGATCGCCCGCAAAGGATTTGTAATTTGCTCGCCTTGGGCGGAATAGAAATTCCGTGATATCCATTCAGTCCTCTGTTAAGTCGAGTTCTTTGAGCACCTGTGCGGTTGGAACCCCGGTTTTCCTGTCCCATCCGCATTCCTCGTAATAATCCTCAATCATCTGTTCCGACTCCCGACGATCTAAGGGTTTTTCAGTGACGTAATCCTTGAAACCAGGCGCTTCAAACCATTTTTCGGGGAGGGCCTCGGCCTTTCTGTCTAATCCCTCCCTCACATTGGCCATTCTCAGCAGGGTCCAGACCCGGTCAATCCGCTTCCTGAGGTCCGGCAGATCGGTCTTTATACCGGTTACCGCTTCGTAGAACTCGGCGCACAGAGATGCGTTGTAAAATCGGTTGATTGCGGCCCTGGCGCAGATGCCCAGGCATCCCAGGGTTGAGAACCATCTGTGGGAATATGTGAGAAGCCTTCCCACCCTTAGTTCCTGTTTCTGATCAGGGGACTCCAGACCCGGGAGGACACGCTCAATGGCCTCTTTGGGAGCTCCCATCCGCGTTAAGTGGCGCGGGAAGACCTCGAGCGGTCTCCTGGCAAAATAGGTGGGCGAGCCGCCCGATCCAACATGGGGGCCTCGGGGGTCCAGCACCTGCCCGAGTTCCATGGTCCCGAACAGATCCCAGGAGATTGCGCACCCCGGTCCTGCATAAGGATGCATCCCCTTCACCAGGGGTGGGGCGAATTTCTTGGCCTCTTGGCCGAACTCCATGAATATTCCGTTGAATCCCTCGGCCAGAATATGGCCCAGCCCCTCCCGCAAGGATATCTTCCTGGCCCAGATTTCCATGGATTGAAGAGAGTCGATAATGATCTCCGTGTCGAGGCTGTCTTTGGAAATGAGCCCATGATCGGCCAGGGCCTTTGCCAGACCCATTACCCCAAAGAACTCAAACATGTCCAGGCCGTAGCTGTCAAGGGTGGCCATGCATCTGATGGACTCGCGGTAGTCCTTGAAACCGTACAAAACGGGGGTGTACAGGTTTAACACGGAACTGGTACATTTCAGGAGTCCCTGGAAATCCCCGTCCGGGATCTCCACAACGTCCTTGCATCCGATGGGGCAGGATACACAGGCAACGCGTCTCTTTTTCATACGTTTGTAGGTCTCCTCGGGAATCATTGTGGGGAAGGACTTGACCAACCCCAAATCCTGCCACTCCTTCAGGTAGGGGTAGTCGCGTATGGTCTGGAGAAACGTCTCACTCAGGGTCTTGTACCTTTTCCGGTCCGCTACCTTGATCCCGCGGCTGCCCTTGACCATGATGCCTTTGAGGTTCTTGGACCCCATCACAGCACCAAATCCTCCCCGCCCCAGGGTGGAAAGCCGGTCAATAAAGGCCATTGAGAAGGGGACAAGGTTTTCGCCGGCCTGGCCGATGGAGATCACGCCGGTGGGTCTGCCAAATTTCTCCCAGAGCGCTTCACAGGTCTGCTCCACGCCACGGCCCCACAGGAAGCCAGCATCACAGATCTCCACCTCATCGTCGATAATCTTTAGATAGACCGGCCGATCGGCCCGACCCTCAATGACCACGTGATCGTATCCTGCGTTCTTGAGCAGGTAGCCGAAGTTGACCCCACCACCCCCGCACCATCCGATGGTTCCGCTGGTCGGCAGTTTCGTAACCACGTAGACCCTGGAGGTGGACGGAAGGTTTGTCCCCACCAGGGGCCCGGCGCCGAAAATGATAGGGTTGCCCGGGGATAAGGCCTCGGTTCCGGGCTTGATCGTGTCGTAAGCAAGCTTCACCGTGAGGCCAAAGCCGCCGATGAATTGCTCCGCCAGGGCAAGATCCAGAGGCCCCTTTTCTATCTTGCCATGCGTCAGGTCAACGTAAAGAACGCTTCCCGCAAATCCGCCTGCGGTCATTTTTCAGCCTCCCTTTTGATCTTGTGTAAGGCACCGTGAAAACAGTGATCCACGCATACGCCGCATTCATTGCATGCCTCTGTGAAGTGGATCGAGCAATCCGCACCCGATGTGATTACCTGGATCCTTGCTTCAGAAGGGTTGAAGGCCTTTGTGTAAAGATCTGAACAGACCAGCTGGCATCTCAGGCAGCCCGTGCACATTTGTGTATAGACTTGAATGTCGTAGTTCACCATGTGTTGCCCTCACTTCCTGATTACCAAAACCATGCTCATACCACTCCTTCCTCCCTCAGTTGCGCGATCTCTTCTGCGGTACAGTCACCGAGTTCCATGAGCACCTCCTCTGTATGCTCTCCCAGGTCAGGTGCAGCGCTGGTTGTCTGGGCCCAGCTTTCGCTAAAATGGGCGGGGTATCCCGGAATCTTTATCTTTCCAAGCGTAGGATGCTCAAAGTCAACTATGTAGCCGTTTTCCGTGACCTGAGGGTCATCCTGGAGCTCCATCACTGAATTGACCCCGCAACAGAAAAGATCGTATTCTGCAAGGATATGAAGCCATTCATCCCGGGGACGAGTGGCAAAGATCTCGTCAAAGATAGCTACAAGTTGTTCTGCGTTTGCGAGCCTTTTATCGTCTGTATTGAAATGCGTATCATTTTCAAGCTCCGGACTACCCAGAGCCCGGCACAGGGGGCCCCAGTGCCGCTCAGGAGGCGTGAGGGTCATCATAAGCCAACGGTCATCGGCGCACTTGTAGTAATTTCTCAACGGATGCTCTCTGGAACGCTTGTGCCGGGGAACTTCAAAGCCCCCCATGTGTGCAATGAGGATATTGAAGTAGAGTAAAAATGTTGCAGACCCCAAGATTGAGACATGAACCTCCTGGCCAATACCAGAGCGCTCCCGCATGTAAAGGGCTGTTATGATGTGGTGGCTGGTCATAATGGCCGTGGCCTGGTCAATGATCCCGAACTGACACACCACCGGAGGCATGTCGACCTCGCCCATTGAATACATGAGACCGGACCTGGCCTGCCCCTGATAGTCGAATCCGCCCTGGTCCCTGTCAGGCCCCTTGGGTCCATATGCGGAAACCGAGACATAGATGAGCCTGGGATTGATCTGATGCAGGATGGGATAGGTAATATTCATGCTCTCAACGGCGTGGCGCCGCATATTGGTCATAAAGACATCTGACCTGCTCGCAAGACGATGGACGATCTCCTGTCCTTTTTGGGTAGTCAAGTCTATGGTAACACTCTTCTTGTTGCGGTTGGCGCCTTCACAGAAGAGGCTCCGGTCCCCCGGGATTTCAAGGGGAATTCTTCCGATCTGTTTCACCATCCTTATGGGGTCACCTGTCCCTGGCTGCTCTATCTTTATTACCTCAGCCCCCAGGTCACCAAGGATAGCGAGACCACCGGGTCCAGCATGGTATATTCCGCAATCCAGTACTCGAATACCTTCCAATGGCCGCTTCATTCTACAGTCCTCCAGCAGTTGTTTTATTCAGGTGTCCAATTCTGCGGTATTGTAGAAAAAGGACCATGCTCTTGCAAGAAGAATATGGATAGGTCGGGGAATAACATGTTGACATATTGGAGACAGTAGCATACAAATTTTTAGAAATTAAGAGGCAACGAGTCAGAACTTGGGGGCTTCGGGTTCGTCGGAAATAGAAACAGGGAAGGCAACAAGCAAATGGAAGACGTATCTAAGGTACCATTAACAAGCACCGTGCACGGTGCAGGGTGAGCATGTAAGATAGGTCCGGGAGACCTGCATAAGGCACTAGGTTGTTTGCCCTTAATCTCGCATCCAGACCTGATCATAGGCATGGAAAGAGGAGATGATGCCGGGGTCTATAAACTGAGAGAGGATTTGGCCATTATTCAGACAGTGGACTTCTTCACCCCTATCGTTGATGACCCCTATACATTCGGCCAGGTTGCAGTTGCCAATTCTCTGTCCGATGTCTATGCCATGGGCGGGAAGCCTGTTGTAGCCATGAATATAATCTGTTTCCCTATCAATAAGATGGATATATCTGTCTTGCAGGAGATTCTGAAGGGTGGATTGGCCAAGATGCGGGAAGCAGAGGTACTGCTGGTGGGCGGGCATAGCGTGGAGGATGATGAATTAAAGTACGGACTTTCGGTAACCGGCACTGTCCATCCTGAAAAGGTTTGGGCTAATCATGGAGCTATAGCCGGCGACAAGATTGTGTTGACCAAACCTCTGGGCTCAGGGATAATCAGTACTGCTTTAAAGGGAAAAGTGGCAGATCAACAGTTGGTAGATAAGTGTATAAAAGTCATGACTTCCCTTAACAAAAGGGCCTCGGAGCTCATGAAAGCAGCAGACATCCACGCCTGTACCGATATCACCGGTTTTGGTCTTCTGGGCCATGTCTGTGGGATGATCGAAGGTTCTGATGTGGGGATGGTCATAGATTCTTCCGCTGTCCCTTATTTCGATGGGATAAGAAAGCTCGTTGAAATGGGGATGGTAGCCGGAGGATTGCACAGGAACAAAAAATTTCGTCTGCACATGGTGGATGTGGCTCCCCATGTCCCTGGGTATGTAATTGATATCTTCTTTGATCCTCAGACCTCCGGGGGTCTATTATTCTCGCTGCCCGAAGATCAGGCAGAGGATCTAGTAAAGAAGATGCACGCGGAAGAAATAGAGGATGCCGCCATTGTTGGAGAGGTGATAAGGGGGCCTAAAGAGAGGGTTTTGGTGAGATAGAGGCAATAAGAAAAATGATTTACCTGGACTATAATGCAACGACTCCTGTGGCAAGGGAGGTCGGTGAAGCAATGATGCCCTTTATCCTTCCAACACCCTCTACCTATCCTTTCCAGGGATGAGAGGGGAAGAGATCCTGAACGGGGTTCCTGACCTGTGTGCGTCTACAGGGGCTGCCTGTCATGATCAGTCTTTGAGACTATCTCATGTGCTTGAGGCCATGGGTGTTGGAGAAGAAGTAGGCATGGGGGCCATCAGGCTGAGCCTTGGAAGGCCTACTACCGAGACAGAAGTTGATCAGGCGGCAAGGTTGCTCATTGAAACGGTGAAAGAAAACAGGCTGTAGCCAGGCAAACCAGACCCCCTCTCTTCTACGCAACCGCTCTCATCCATTCATCGAGGGATGTGACCCCCTCTATGACCTTGTTGA